>Ga0187843_10001805_pt1 | contig 13350 bp, 3 predicted proteins | sample SpaLakP09_SKY_43_FD_134516 | JGI IMG/M metagenome (GOLD analysis project Ga0187843, IMG submission 134516) | Oligotrophic lake water microbial communities from Sparkling Lake, Wisconsin, USA - SP09_SKY_43 | ecosystem: Environmental > Aquatic > Freshwater > Lake | place: USA: Sparkling Lake... | reverse complement strand
TGTACTACGGCGGCTGGAAGCACGCCAACGTGGTCAGGCTGGCGCCGGACCTGCTCAGCGTGGTGCCATTCGATGACGGCGCCAGGTTCAAGGAGATCACGCCGGACCCGGAGTACGTCGAAGGACCGTTCATGGCCAAGCGCAAGGGCGTGTATTACTTCATGTGGTCGGAAGGAGGGTGGACCGGTCCCGATTACAGCGTGGCGTACGCGATGAGTTCATCGCCGCTCGGGCCTTTCAAGCGCGTTGGCAAAATCCTGCAGCAGGATAGCAAGGTGGCGCGCGGCGCGGGCCATCATTCGGTGGTCAACATCCCGGGTACCGATGACTGGTACATCGCCTACCACCGCCGGCCGCTCACGGAGACCGACGGCAATCATCGCGAACTGGCCATCGAACATCTGCACTTTAACGAGGACGGCACGATACGGCCGGTTGTTATCACCACCGAAGGCGTCATGGAAAGACCGCTGGCGCGCTCTACGCACCGTTGACCGTGCCAGATAATGCCATCCAGCGCGGCGTGCTCCGCGCCTAAGCTTTGCTCCAGTCGCCGCAAGCGCATCTGCGCTTGCGGGACGTCGTCGCAGGTGCGCCTGCGTTCATTACTGACATGACTGGAGACAAGCAATGCGTGCATTTCATATGAATCTGTTGACCTACAACGCGAACACACAATTCCCGCAAGGCCAGCTTGCTACCGCAAAACAACAGAATTTGCGCAATCAGATGGCAGCGATCGGCGCACCGGCGTTTGACATTGCCGGCTTTACCGAAGTGGGTGTCGCCAACGCGGCCAATCCTGTGAACGTCCGAAACGCGCTGGATGATTTCGGTACGGCCCTGGGGATTCCGCAGGCGGTTAACGGGGCGCGGCGCCATATGGCGGTGATCCGCTGCGGCAGGACTGCGCTGGTCGACAGCAACGAGGTGGTAGCGCTGGTCATCAACGGCAATGCCGTGATCAACTACTACGATCTGATCTACTTCGACCGGGTCGGCCCCGCCAACGTGCTCACCAACCGCACGGCGCCTGATGCCACGGCCAACCGCTATACCTCCGTGCTCAACATACCGAACGGTGCGATACCTGACTACCGCTACATTGTGCGGGTCAATTTCACCTTGAACGGCCACTTGTACGACATCGGTTTTGTACACAACCGGGCGCCCGGCAACGATCATGTTGCGGTAGTGATGCCGTGGATCAGAACGATGCTGGAACAGGGCGCGCTGGGCCTGTGCGGCGGTGATTTCAACACCAGTCCACCTGCTGGCATCGTCAATGGCAACGGCATACTGTTGCCGGCCAACGCGCATCACCAAAACGCCTATTACTCGCCGGGATTGACCACCGTGGCCAATCCATATGACTACTGGATCGGCGGCAACGCGGTGCTGAACGCGCCGGCTGGTGGCGGTGTCGCCGGCGCCGGCCGTACGGCACATCCGCCAGCGCCTGGCGTTACCGGATCGGATCATTGTGGGGTGTGGATCAACATTGCCTGATCGAGGCCGCCGATTTGTTCGCAAGCTCTGCGGTGACAGGGCTTGTCTGCACCTACATGAAGACTATTTGCAGAAAAGTCACAGTTTACAAAAAAGACATCGTGGCTTGAAGGGCGCGTGCTATAGTTTCTTCCGAATTATCTAAACGGTAATTTTTTACGTTTTGCATGATTACCTAACATATCATTTGTCATGCCATCGCCGTCGCGGATGAACTCCGCAGGCTGCCCCAACGGAGTTGAAGAATGTCGCCAGAAAATCAGGTCGAGACGCTGTACGAAGTGGTGGTAAACGAAGAAGAGCAATACTCCATCTGGCCTGTGACCAAGGCCATTCCCGCAGGCTGGCGCACCGTAGGTGTGCAGGGCGCCAAGCAGCTTTGCCTGGATCACATCAATACTGTCTGGACCGACATGCGCCCGCTGTCGCTACGCCAGCAGATGGCCGCGACCCAGTAATTCCGCACCGACGGCCCACTTTACCAATTTATCCAGCCGGGACTACGGCGCCCAAGCCTGAACGGTAGCGGCGTCTGGTCCGGTCTATGCCGCGCCCGGAAATATTCCGGTGCGCGTGAGGCACTGTATTGCCCGAAAGTTGATGAGGTCCACCATGGAGCATCCATCCCGTCCTGCTTTTGCCACGTTGCTCGAGTTGCTGTCTTTTCGCGCGTCGCCGCAATCCGGCAGTGCGGACAAGATGGCTTTCAGCTTTCTCGACGACGGCGAAAATGTTAGTGACACGCTGACGTTTGCGCAACTGGACTGCCGCGCGCGCAGTCTGGCAGCGCAGTTGCAGCAGGTGTGTGCGCCGGGGGACCGGGTGCTGCTGGTTTATCCGCCAGGGCTGGACTACATCGCCAGCTTCTTCGCCTGTGCCTACGCCGGTGTGATTGCGGTACCGGCGCTGCCACCGGCGAATGCGAAGACGCTGCCACGCTTGCTGCTGATGGCGGAGGATGCGCAGCCGGCAGTGGCGCTGACACTGTCGTCGATTGCCGCACGCGTGGAGCAGATGCAGGCCGGCAGCGACAACGTGTTGACCCGCTTGCGCTGGCTGGCCGGCGATGCGCTTGACGATGCGGCCGCGCAGTGGACGCCGCCGTCCACCCAGCCGTCGGACATCGCCTTCCTGCAGTACACCTCGGGTTCGACGGGCGCACCGAAGGGCGTCATGGTCAGCAACGCCAACATCCTTGCCAATGCCCACTTCATCGCGACCAGCTTCCCGTTCAGCGCTGGCGATACTGTGGTGTCTTGGTTGCCGCCGCATCACGATATGGGCCTGGTCAGCATGATCCTGTGTCCTGTGTATGCAGGCTACCACAGCGTGCAGTTCCCACCTGCGGCGTTCCTGATGCGTCCTTACCGCTGGCTCAAGGCCGCCAGCGACTATCAGGCCCGCTTCATCGCCGCGCCCAACTTTGCCTTTGAACTGTGCGTGGACAAAATCACGGATGAGCAGAAGGCAGGGCTGAAACTGGATTTGCTGGAGTATGCGCTGAATGGCGCCGAACCGGTACGTCCGGCCACCTTGCGCCGCTTTGCCGAAGCCTTTGCGCCGTGCGGGCTGCGCCCGGAGATCGTCTTGCCCGTGTTCGGCCTGGCCGAAGCGACGCTGTTCGTCACGGGCCAGTGCAAGGCCACACCACTGGCGCAACGTGGCTTCTGCGCGGACAAGGCAGCGCTGGCGGCCGACCGTATCGAGGCCGCCGCCAGCGATGGTGTCGAATTCGTCTCGCTGGGCGCGGCGCGCATGGGCGGACATGAGGTATGCATCGTCGAACCGTCCGGCGGCGAAACCTGCATCGAAAACGTCATCGGCGAGGTCTGGGTACAAGGGCCTTCCGTCGCCCAGGGGTACTGGCGGCGCGAGGATGCAACCGCAGCCACTTTCCACACCAAGATACGTGGCAGGGAAGGGCAGTGGATGCGTACCGGCGACCTGGGTTTCCTGCGCGAGGGGCAGCTGTACATCGCGGGCCGCATCAAGGAAATGATGATCTTCAATGGGCGCAACATCTATCCGCAGGACGTGGAGCGCACCATCGAATCTCAGGACCCTGCTTTCAGGACCAACGGCTGTGCCGTGTTTGCGCTGGAAGAACAGGCTGGAACACGGCTGGTGGTGGTGCAGGAGCTGGAGTCGCGCCGTGAGCCCGATCATGCGACGCTGGCCTCACGCCTGCGCGCGGAGCTGGCGGAACAGCATGAACTGTATGACGTCGCTGCCATCTTGCTGGTAAAGGCGGGACGCATACCGCGTACCTCCAGCGGGAAAATCCAGCGAATCCGCTGCCGTGACCTGTTCCTGGGCGGTGAGCTGGACGTGCTATGGCGCTGGGACGCACCGGTGGGCACCATCGCCGCAGCCACCAACGTCGCCATGGGCGCGGATAAGCAGGCGCTGGCCGCCATCTGGTGCGAGGTGCTGGATCTGCCTTCGGTCGACATGCATGCAGACTTCTTTGCATTGGGCGGCCAGTCGCTGCTGGCGACACGCGTACTGGCTGCGGTGCGCGAGCGCATGGGCGTGGAACTGCCGCTGCGCGCGCTGTTTGATGCTCCCAATATAGCGGCTTTGGCAGATCGTATCGTTGCAGCACGGCTTGCGCCGCCAACCACGCTCGAACCTGTGGGGGGCCGGGATGCTGGGCCAACGCTTTTGTCGTTTGCCCAGCAGCGCCTGTGGTTCCTGGAACAGTTCGAGAACGGCGCAGGCAATTACAATCTGAGTGGCGCACTGCGGCTGCGCGGCCCGCTGGATATCGGCTATCTGTCGCAAGCCCTGAACGGCGTCGTGGCGCGCCATGAAAGCCTGCGTACCACGTTCGGCACGGTGAACGGGCAGGCCGTGCAGGTGATTGCGGCTGCCACGCCGCTGCCTTTGCCAGTGGTCCAACTGGCCGCAGCGGCGGCAGAGGCGCAACTCACGACGCTGCTGACGCAGGAAGCGGCTGCGTCGTTCGATCTCGAACATGGCCCGCTGTTGCGTGCCCGCCTGTTCGTGCTGACGGACGACGAGCATGTGCTGGCCTTGTCCATGCATCACATCATCGCCGACGGCTGGTCGGTCGGCCTGCTGATCAATGAAATCGCGCAGAATTATGCCGCCTGCGAGAGCGGCGCCCAACCCGCGCTGACCGCACTGGCTGTGCAGTATGCCGACTATGCGGCATGGCAGCGCACCTGGTTCAGCGGCGACCGCCGGGCGAGCCAGTTGGACTACTGGCGTAGCCAACTGGCAGGCGCTCCCGCCTTGCTTGCCTTGCCAACCGACAGGCCGCGCCCTGCATGTACCAGCTATGCAGGCGCGGTTCACCACTTCCATATCGACCCGACGTGTTCCGCTGCCGTCGCCGCACTGGGGCGTGTGCACGGCGCGACGTTGTTCATGACGCTAGCCGCTGCGTTCAATGTGCTGCTGGCCCGCTACGCCGGCCAGGACGATATCTGCATCGGCACGCCGGTCGCCAACCGCCCAAGGCGGGAATTTGAGCCGCTGATCGGATTCTTCGTCAACACCACGGTATTGCGTACGCATGTGAATGCGGCTGCATCCTTCACTGAACTGCTTGGCCAGGTGCGCGCAGCGGCGTTGGCCATGTACGTCCACCAGGACCTGCCATTCGACCAGCTGGTGGAGGCGCTCCGACCGGAACGTAGCTCCGGCCACGCACCTTTGTTCCAGGTGATGCTGGCGTTGCAGAATAGCCCAGCGCATGAAATCTCTGCCGGTGCATTGCGCATGCGACTTGAAACCATCGACCGCGCGGCCTCGCAGTTTGACCTGACGCTGAATGTGCTGGAGCGGGACGACCAGCTGGAATGCACCTTTGAATATAGCACCGCGTTATTTGACGCTGCCCGTATCGAGCGCATGGCGCAGCATCTCGTGACGCTGCTGGCGGCGATTGTGACCGCGCCCACGCTACCGCTGGCCGGTCTTGCGATGTCCAGCGACGCAGAGCGCGCATGGCTCGCCAGCTTGAACCAGACCGCATTCGACTTTTGCGCACCACAGACCTTCCATCAATTATTCGAGGCACAAGTTACGCGTACGCCGGAAGCCCTGGCGTTGATCTGCGGCGGCGAGCGGTGGACGTATGCGCAACTGAACCGCCAGGCGAATCGGTTGGCACGCCATCTGCGCGATGTCGGCGTCGGCGCGGAAGTGCATGTGGCGCTGTTGCTGGATCGTTCTCCACAGATGATCGCTGCGATTCTGGCTGTGATGAAGGCGGGCGGCGCCTACGTACCGTTGGACCCGGACTGGCCAGAAGAACGCCTGTCATGGCTGTTGACGGATGCGGCGCCGCTGCTGGTGTTGAGCACGACCGCGCTGCGTGGGCGGTTGCCGCGCGGCGGAATGGAAGTGCTGTGCGTCGACGCCATGCAAGGCGCAATCGACGACAGCAACCTGCCCAGCGTTTGCCATGCCGACAACGCCGTCTATATCATCTACACTTCCGGCTCCACCGGCCAACCCAAAGGCGTGATTGCCACGCACGGTGCCGTGACCAACCTGGCGCAATCGCATATCCGCGACATCTGCCGTCGGCACCAGCTAAAGCAAGCGCATACCAGCTTCAATGCACCCTATGTGTTCGATGCCTCGGTATCGGAATTGGCCATGCTGCTGGATGGTCACACACTGCATGTGCTACCGGACGGCGTACGTCAGTCCCCACAGGCGCTGGCGGCTTATCTGGCGGCCCACGATTTGCAGCTGCTGGATACCACGCCGATGCAGTTGCGTTATCTGCTGGATCAGCAGGCAATATTGCCCAGGGTGGTGATGCTTGGAGGTGAGGCGATAGACCTCGCGCTGTGGCAACGGCTGCAAGCCATACCTGACACCCGTTTCGTCAACGCGTACGGGCCGACGGAAGCGACTATTGACGCCACTTTGGCGGAGATCGACAAAACACATGCGCAGCCCTTGATCGGCAAACCGGAAGCTAACGTGCAAGCCTGGATACTGGATGCGGCGTTGGACCTGGCGCCGTCCGGCGTTCCGGGCGAGCTGTATATCGCTGGTACAGGGCTGGCGCGCGGTTATCTAGGCCGCGCCGCCCTTACCGCAGAACGCTTCCTGCCCAACCCATACGGCGCTCCGGGCGCCAGGATGTACCGGACTGGTGATCTGGCGCGCCATGCGCTGGATGGCAGCATCGTTTATCTGGGACGGGGCGACGATCAGATCAAGCTGCGTGGCTTCCGCATCGAGCTGGGGGAAATCGAATCTGCGCTCCGGCGTATCGAAACCGTGCGTGAAGTTGCCGTCGTGCTCAGGGATGAGCAACTGCTGGCCTATCTGGCCGCGCCAGCCGCTCTGGATACCGCCATGCTGCGAGCGCAATTGGCGCGTCTGTTGCCATCGTATATGCTGCCCAGCCGCTTCATCGTGCTGGAGAACTTGCCGCTAACGCCTATCGGCAAAGTGGATCGCCGCGCACTTCCTGAACCATTGGCAGCAGCGGAAGCAGATTACGCAGCGCCACGCAACGAGCGCGAAGCGTTGTTGGCCACCATCTGGCAAGATGTGCTGAAGATTGAACGCATTGGCATCCACGACGATTTCTTCGCCGTCGGTGGGCACTCCTTGCTGGCGGCCCAGCTGACTGCACGTATCCGCTCCGAGCTGCACTGCGAACTGTCGCTGCGCGCCGTATTTGAAGCGCCTAGCGTCGCGCAACTGGCGGCGGTGCTGGATGCGTCGCGGGAGGCGACAACGTTCGCCATCATGCGGCGCCCGGCCGACGCCGCACCGCCGCTGTCGTTTGGCCAGCAACGCCTGTGGTTCCTTGACCGGTTTGAAGAAGGCAGCACTGCCTACAATATGTCCGGAGCGGTGCGCCTGCGCGGTGAGCTGGACTTGGCGGCGTTGACGCGTGCCCTGAATGCTGTGGTAGCGCGTCACGAATCGCTGCGCGCCCGTTTTCAGGACGTGGATGGTAAGGCGATCCAGGACATCGTTGCCGAGCTGCTTATCGACCTGCCGCTGACCGACTTGTCTGCGATGCCCGACCGCGCAGTGCGCAGCCAGCGCATGATGCAGGAAGAGTCGGAGCATCGTTTCGACCTGAGCCAAGGGCCGCTGCTGCGCGCCCGGCTGCTGCGCATAGACGCACGCGAGCATCTGCTGATGCTGAACATGCACCATATCGTTTCCGACGGCTGGTCGGTGAGCGTGTTGATCTCCGATCTGGCCACGCTGTATGCGGCATTTAGCCAGCAATTGCCGTCGCCTTTGCCGGAATTGCCGATCCAGTATGCAGATTATGCCGCCTGGCAGCGCGCCCGGCTCGAAGGATCAATGGCGGAACGCCAGCTCGATTACTGGCGCAAGCAGCTCGCCGATGCTCCGGCCGCGCTGGAGCTGCCTGTCGATTATCCGCGCCCAACGCTTCCTGCCTATCGCGGGGCGGTGGCGCATTTCCACATCGGCCAGGACACGCTGCAAGGCTTGCATACCCTGGCACGCGGACAGCAGGCCAGCCTGTTCATGACCTTGTGCGCCGCATTGCAGCTGCTGCTGTCACGTTATTCCGGACAGGCGGACATCTGCATCGGCACGCCGGTTGCCGGCCGCGATCAACTGGAAACCCAACGCCTGATCGGCTTCTTCGTCAACACACTGGTGCTACGTACGCGCATCGACAGCAGCTGGAGCTTCGTGCAGCTGCTGGATCAGGTACGTCAGACGGCGCTGGATGCCTACGTCAATCAGGACCTGCCGTTCGAACGATTGATGGAAACGCTGCAGCCTGAGCGCCAGGTAAATCGCTCACCGCTGTTCCAGGTGATGCTGGTGTTATTGAATACGCAGTCGGAACGCCAATCGCTGGCGGGGCTGGAAATGGAGGTGGTGACTGAGGACAGCAGCCGCTCGCAGTTTGACCTGACCCTCAATGTACAGGAAGAGCCGGATGGCCTGCGCTGCGCATTCGAGTACAACACAGACCTGTTCAGCGCCGCCACCGTGGCGCGCATAGGACAACACTTTTCTCGCCTGCTGGCCACCGTTGTAGCTGACGGTGGCGCCAGCATCGGCAGTATTCGCCTGACCGGCGACGCGGAGCGCCATCATCTTTTGCATGCATTGAATGCGACAGCAAGCCCGGCGCCGCTGGAGCAGGGCATCGCAGCGCTGTTCGAAGCACAGGTCACGCGTGCTCCCAATGCGATCGCGGCGGAGATGCCTGGCCCTGCGGGTAACGTCAGCATCACATACGCAGAACTGAATGCGCGCGCCAACCGTCTTGCACATCGCTTGCGCGAGCAGGGTGTCGGGCCGGACGTACTGGTGGCTATCAGCGCCGCCCGCACGTTGGATACCCTGAGCGGCCTTCTGGCGATCCTGAAAGCTGGTGGCGCCTATCTTCCGTTGGACCCGGCCTATCCGCAGGAACGCCTGAGATATATGATCGCCGACGCACAACCAAGGCTGCTGCTGACCTGCGCCGCGATGGCCGACAGCCTGCGTATCGAAGGACTGCCGCAGTTGCTGATAGACGGCCAGGACGACGGCGGCGCCGACACCAACCTATCACCGCAAGGCCACGCGGCCAATCTGGCCTATGTCATCTACACGTCAGGCTCCACGGGGCAGCCGAAGGGTGTGATGAATACCCGCGCGAATCTGGTCAATCACCTGTGGGCACATATTCGCACTTGTCGCCTGGCGCCGGGCGACCGCGTACTGCAATTTGCGACGCTCAACTTCGACGCCTCGGTAGAAGAAATTTTCCCGCCACTGATCGCAGGCGCCACGGTCGTGCTCCGGCCCGAAGAACTGATGGACGGCGCAGCGTTCACGGCTTTCCTGTCGGCCCAGCGGATTTCCGTGGTTGATCTGCCAACCGCCTATTGGCATCAGTGGACCGATGACATGAGCGCCGGTGCGCTGTCGTTGCCCACCGATCTGCGCCTCACCATCGTCGGCGGTGAAAAAGCGCAGCCAGAGCGGCTGACGCAATGGCTGCATTTACGCGGCGCGGAACGCGTACGATGGCTCAATACCTACGGCCCGACGGAAACCACGATCAGCGTCACCAGCCACGAATGTACTGCGGATTCGCCGCCTGGCCCCATCCCGATAGGCCGGCCGATGGCGAATGCGCAGGCGTACATACTGGACGCGGCGCTCGAGCCGGTACCACAGTGTGTTGCGGGCGAGCTGTATATCGGCGGAGCAGGACTGGCGCGCGGCTATCTGGCGCGGCCAGGCCTGACCGCCGCAGCCTTCTTGCCTGACCCGCACAGTGTCGCCGGCGCCCGCATGTACCGCACGGGAGACCTGGCGCGCTGGAATATGGACGGCACGCTGGAATACCTGGGCCGCGTCGATCGCCAGGCGAAGATACGCGGCTTCCGTGTAGAACCGGACGAAGTGGCAAGCGCATTGAATGCCTTGCCGCAGGTCGCTGCCGCCACCGTGATGGTGAGGGAAGATGAGGCCGGGCAGCCGCGTCTTGCCGCCTACGTCGTAGCCCGCGCGGATAGTGGCGGCAAGGACGATGCCGCGTTACGGACGGCGCTGGCGCGTACGCTGCCCGACTATATGCTGCCATCCCACATCATCAGGCTGGACGCCTTGCCGCTGACGGCCAGCGGCAAGATCGACCAGCATCGCTTGCCGGCGCCGCAGGCAAGCCCGCAAAGTATTCTGGGAGATGATGCGTCACCACATCCCGGTGTGGAAAACCAGCTTGCGGCGATCTGGCAGGCTGTGTTGAAGACCGCCGCAGTCGGACGACATGATAATTTTTTCCAGCTAGGCGGCGATTCCATTCTCAGCCTGCAAGTCGTCTCTCGCGCGCGCCAAGTAGGCTTGCAGTTCTCTCCACGCGACCTGTTCCGCCAACCGACGGTGGCTGGTCTGGCGCCGCTGGTGCAAAGCGTGTCGTCCGCAGCCGCCACCGCGAGCGATGCGGTGGGTGATGTACCGCTGACGCCAGTCCAGCACTGGTTCTTCGAACAATCGCTGGCGAATGCCGCACATTTCAATCAATCCGTTCTTCTGGACGCGCGTATCGATGCGGGGCGGTCTGTACTGAATATGGCGCTGAAGGCGATTCTTCAGCAGCACGCCGGATTGCGCCTGCGCTTCACCTGCGAGCAGGGCGTCTGGCGCCAGCAATACGCCAAGGAAGTGCCCGAGCAGATACTGGAAGTGTTTTCACTACCGGACAACGCCGCCGTGATCCGGCATGCCGCAATCATTCAGGCGGCATTGGACTTGCGGCGTGGGCCGCTATTCCGGGCGGTGCGTTATGAAACGCCAGACGGCGTGCGTTTGCTGCTGGTTGCACATCACCTTGTAGTTGATGCGGTGTCCTGGCGGATCCTGCTCGCAGACCTGAATACCGCGTGTGCTCAAATGGTGCGTGGCGAGGCAATACGCCTTCCGGCGGCCTCCAGTTCGTACAAGGACTGGGCGATCCGTCTGTCGCCTTACGCCGGTAGCACGGCAGTATCAGCAGAACTACCTTATTGGCAAAGGACCGCTACGCTGGTCCCATTGCAGGTGGACTTCCCTGCAGGCGCCAACCTGGTATCCGATGCGGTCACGCTGGATCTGATTTTCAATGAAGTCAGTACTGCTGATCTGCTGTCCTCATTGCCAGCGCGCGGCGCCAGCGTGGAGGAAGCGTTGCTGACTGCCCTGGCGCTGGCCTTCAACGAATGGCGTGGTCAAAGTGTATTGAGCATTCTGCTGGAAGGTCACGGTCGAGAGGATTTGTTCGACGGCGTGGACCTGTCGCGCACTGTCGGCTGGTTCACCGCGCTTTACCCGGTCACGCTATCGCTGTCCAGTCGTGCTTACGGCGACGCTTTGAGACAGGTCAAGGAGCAACTGCGCGCGGTACCCGCAAAAGGCCTTGGCTATGGCCTGCTGCGTTACGTCACCGGCGCACCGGCACTTACTACGCAAGGCACACCGGCTGTCGCGTTCAACTATCTGGGCCAGGTGGGCGATATGTTCGACGGTGAGTGCGCTTACGTTCCTGCTGCTGCCTGGCAGGGAGCGGACAACGGCCTCACAAATGCGCGCGCGCACGAACTGGAAGTGGACATCGTCATCATGTCGGGCCAACTCAAGATCTCGCTCTGTTACGGCGGCTTGCGCTTCCGCGCGGCGTCTATTCAGACGCTGGCGGATTTGTTTGCACACCACTTGCAAGGCCTGATTGCTTACAGCACGCACACGCCGGACAGCGCACACGTCAATACGGCCGATTTCAACCTGGCGGGACTGGACCAGGATGAACTGGATGGGCTGCTGGACGATCTGGATGAGATGGAAAACTAAGGAATGTCGGGAACAGCCATGCAAACCAAGAGCAAACAAGTCGAAGATATCTATCCGCTTACGCCTGTACAGCATGGCATGCTGTTCCACACGTTGATGGAGCCAGGATCTGGCGTTTACATGGAGCAGATGCAGTGCACCCTGGGGCGCGAACTGGACGTGGCACTGTTTCAGCAGGCCTTGCAGGCATTGGTCCAACGTCATGCGGTGCTGCGTACCAGCCTGGCCTGGGAAAAGGTGAAATCACCGGTGCAGGTCGTGCATCGGTCATTGGCTGTGCCATTCCAGGTGCTGGACTGGCGCAACGAACTGGCAGAACAGCGTGACGCGCGCATGGGGGCGTTTCTGGAAGAGGATCTGCGGCGCGGTTTCGACCTGGCGAAAGCGCCGTTGCTGCGCTTCGCATTGATCCGCATGGATGACAGCAGCTGGGAATTCATCTGGACCAGCCACCACATCCTGTATGACGGTTGGTCGCTGGCGCAGATGATGCAGGACCTGTTGACCATCTATGCGGCACTGAAAGAATCGCGGCACCCCGTACTACCGGCGGTGCGCCCATATCGCGATTTTGTCGCATGGTTAAAGCAACAGGACACGACATCCGCCGAACACTGGTGGCGCGAAGCGCTGGCAGGACTGGAGGCGCCAACGCCGCTGTCTCTCGATGGCCGATACCCTGGTCAGCATGGCTGCGGCGAACGCACGGTACGGCTGGACAACGCTGCCACCACCGCATTGAGTGCATGGGCGCGTGAGCGGGGCATCACCATGAACACGATAGTGCAGGGCGCATGGGCGATCATGCTGTCGCGTTATAGCCGCCAGAGCGACGTGGTATTTGGCGTTACCGTATCCGGCCGTCCGCCCGAACTCACCGGTGTGGAACATATGGTGGGCCTGTTTATCAATACGCTGCCGTTGCGCGTGCAGATCGCGGACGCACCATGTGCGGCCTGGCTCCAGACGCTACAAGCGCAGAATATGGAAATGCGCCAGTTTGAATTTGTCCCTCTGACGCAAATTCAAGGCTGGAGTTCCATTCCCAATGGCGTTGCCATGTTTGACAGCATGGTGGTATTCGAGAATTTCCCCATTGATGCATCGCTGCGGCAGGGCGCCTCTATTCTGCCCGTCGATGCGATCCGCGGCGCGGAACATACCAGCTATGCCTTGACGCTGGTGGCCACGCAAGCCGAAACGCTGGACGTCAAGCTGGTGTTCGACCGTCGCCGTTTCGCCGATGTCACGATAGCGCAGATCAGCCAGCAGCTTGGCTGCCTGCTGCGGTCCATGGCGGAGGCGCCAGATGCGACCCTTTCGGCTTTATCGTGGACCACGACCGAAGAGCGTCAACAGATGCTGGTCAGCTGGAACGACAATGCATTGCCTGATGTGGCGCCACAGCTGGCGCATCGGCTGTTCGAACAGTGGGCGGCGTCCGCGCCGCAGCAGGCAGCCATCATCTTCGACGGCACTAGCATCAGCTATGACGATCTGAATGCGCGCGCCGAGCGTATGGCA
>Ga0187843_10001804_pt1 | contig 13351 bp, 7 predicted proteins | sample SpaLakP09_SKY_43_FD_134516 | JGI IMG/M metagenome (GOLD analysis project Ga0187843, IMG submission 134516) | Oligotrophic lake water microbial communities from Sparkling Lake, Wisconsin, USA - SP09_SKY_43 | ecosystem: Environmental > Aquatic > Freshwater > Lake | place: USA: Sparkling Lake... | reverse complement strand
GGTCAGTTCTAACTCAAGCAAGGCTGGGTCAAGGGCATGCGCTTTGAGTAAATGGCTTAATTTGGCAAAAAAGTCGCCGTGCATTAACTGCACGGTAGAGATGTTCACCGCAACTCGTAAACGTGGCCCTGCTTGTTGCCAACGTGCCGCTTGACTCACCGCCTGCTGTAATACCCAGTATCCCAACTCGACTATAAAGCCTGATTGCTCCGCCAGCGGAATAAACTTCACCGGGCTAATAGCACCAAGTTGTGGATGCTGCCAACGTAACAAGGCCTCAACGCCTTCAACTTGTTTGCTACTAACGCGCATAATTGGTTGATAATGCAGGCTAAACTGACCAATATGCAAACCGCTACGCATGCCATGTTCAAGCTGCAAACGCTCTTGCAAACGCTCTGTCATTTGATGGCTGTACAACGAATAAGCCCGGCGCCCGCTATTTTTGGCTTCATAGAGCGCCACATCGGCAACCCGCAGTAGCTCGGCAAAACTCAAACCATGCTGGGGAAATAACGCAATCCCGATACTCGGACTCACATGCAAACTACGCTCGCCCACCATAAAGGGCTCCGCCATTAACTGCTGTATTTGCGATGCTGTTTTCAGCACGTCAGCATCATGCGGGCACTGTTTGATCAATAAAAATTCATCACCACCCAAACGCCCCAGCATATCCGGCGCCACCACCAGCATTTGCAAGCGAATGCCGACTTGTTGTAACAACTCATCGCCCGTTTGGTGCCCCATGGTGTCGTTGATGTGCTGAAAATGATCTAAATCGAGGTAAAACACCGCCAATTGATGCTGCTGCTGCATTGCTTTGGCAAAAATTTCGCGAGCTTTCTCCGCCAAAGAGGCGCGGTTTGGCAATTGCGTCAGTTGGTCAATATAGGCGAGCTGCAACATCTGCTGCTCATACAATCGCTGCTGGGTAATGTCATCAACGGTACAAATCATGCCGTCAAACTGACCCGCGTTGATTAAAGGCACTAACCACCCATTTAAAAATACGTCGCGTCCACCTGGCGTAGTCATTGGCATCGCTTCAAAACGTACCGGTGCCAGTGCATGTTGCGCTCGATAATAATGAGGCCGAAAATGCTGAAGAGTGGCTTCCGAGAAATCGGCTAAGACATTCTTGTGCATTAAATCTGGGACACTCATCCCGACCATATGCGCCAGCCCATCATTGGCGAAAATAATCTGATGTTCACTATCACCGACCCAAACCCCAGTGACCACTTTGTTTAACACCGTGGCATAGAAGTCTTTTAACTGCTCAACCGCGACATCGGCTTGTTTTAACTTGCTGATATCCGAGTTACTGCCCACCATGCGGGTGGCGCGACCGGCGTCGTCACGCTCGACAACTCGGCCTTGGCTAAAAATCCAAATCCAGCCACCGTCGCGGTGCTTGAGTCTAAATTCAGACTGGTACATATCGCTGTGGCCTTTGATGTGCAGGCGCAACGCGTCCCGCGTGACTGCGGCATCTTGCGGGTGTAATAAGTTAAACCAACTTTGCACACTATTACCGATTGCGTCTTCGGGGTAGCCCAACATTCCCCGCGCTTCCCCATAAAAATGGATAGTGCCGCGACGGATATCAAAATCCCAGATGCCAAGTGCGCTGCCCTCTAGCGCACTGTTGATATGGCCACTGGTTTTTACCGCCTTTGCTTGCAGCTGCAATACCACAAAGCAAATCACACAGTGGAAAAATGCATAACTCCACACTGCAAATACTGTCCGCAGGGGTTCTTCCCCAGCAAAACTGCCAAGCCCTGCAGTAGCGCCCCACACTGAGAAAATTGATAGTTGTAATATACACACTGCTCCCGCCCACAACCCTTGACGTAGCACTAACCAAATCAGCACAAACAAAGGGGTGAATAACAGGGTTTCTGGCAGAGCGAGACTCACCGGATGAATAAACAGCAACACACAAAGTATTGCCGTCAACAGTTGCAATGAAAGGAATTCAAATTTACCAAGGCGACGCCACATCTCGCTGGTAAAACAAAGTAATGGCACCCCAACAATCAACACGCCAAAACTATCACCTAACCACCAAGTGGCGATGGTCACGGGCAGTTGGGCTGAACTGACAACACCATAACTCCAAAGCTGCAGGCAGCCATTGACTGCAGTAATGCCGACACCTAGCCCTAAGGACAGTAGCAAAAACCATAATAAATCACGCGGCGTGTCTAACTGAAAACGGATTTGTTTGCGACGTAACAACCATACTGCCAACACCGGACCTGCGACATTACCAATCGCGCCGCCTAAGGCACTACTTAGTGGAGCCTGTTGTGATAAAGCCAAGGCAATAGCACCCATAAATACAGCCGGAATATAGCCAAAACCCAGCCGCCACAGAACTGCAAGCGCAAAGCCTGCAGGCGGCCAAATCATACTGACCGAAGATTCTAGATAAGGGAGTTGTAACCCGGCTAAGCCTAAGATCGCGTAGCAGGCGCCAAAAACCAAGTTTAACACCAAAAAACGCAAGGGCTGTGCTGATAAGGACTGCATGGAAGGCTGTTAGCCCCTTTTACTGGGTATGTGACTAAGCGCAAGTATAGCTAGGTCTCGATGCTTTGTACCGAACCGCACTAAATTCAGTAGTTTATGCCCAAACAACTTGATAATGCTTTTTTTGCGGGAGATAAAAGGGCTTGAGGCAAGGCAGCGTTTGGAAGCTTTGGTTATTCCAAAGCGACAAGCGCTAACGCGGCATCAAGGGCTTTTAGCCCCGTTGCTGCACGTGGCTAAAATAGCTTTTCTACAGCAGCTCAAAACGAGTATCTTCAGGTTGCTTGGGTATTTACCCAAGCAACTTGAAGATCCGAGATTGTCGACCTTAGCCTTACTTCTTTAAGGCTTCAGGCAGCGCAGCCAACACGACTTCAGCCTTCGATAACTCAAAGGTTTTTGGCGCATCGACATTTAGCAGTTTAACCAGACCATCTTGCACCACCATGGCATAACGCAAAGATCGGATCCCACCAAAATCACCGCTATCCGCTGACAAACCTAACGCCTTGGCAAAATTGCCGGCACCATCAGCGAGAAATTGCACATCTTTCGCATTCTGCGCCTTGCCCCAAGCATCCAGCACATAAGCATCATTCACCGCCGTACAAATCACCCGGTCGACGCCTGCCCGGAAGAATTGATCAGCAAGTTCGATATAACCCGGTAAATGCGCGGCACTGCAGGTTGGTGTAAAAGCGCCAGGCAACGCAAACAGCACCACAATTTGACCATTAAATACATCTTTGGTGGTTAAATTGACGCTACCATTTTCAGTAAGCCGTTGAAAAGTAACATCAGGTAAATTCTGACCCACAGCAATCATCACGAACTCCAATTCACATGTTTATTTGAAAGCAAAGCAGGTTTAGAACCCAGCTCCATGCACCTCGACTTTGTAAAGCTCAGCATACCTCGTTGCAACTTTGCCGTATAGCTAAGCGCAAGCGCACATGATTAACGAGCAGATGGTTAACGAGCAGATGATTAAAGAAGTGCAGCCAAAACCTTGCCAACAACTGGCGATAACATCGTGCAAAAACCGAGTAAATGACGATGGCTCGCGCGAATATTTTCGCCCATCACAGTTTGCAAAATACCAAGCGAATTGTTACTTTATGTAAAACATCAAAAGGACTTGAACGATGAACCTAAAGAAAACTGCGTTAGCTACGGCTTTATTTCTAACCCTCAGTGCAGCATTGCCACTGCAAGCGGCTGACTTCAACCAAGAATACCAAGCCTATAAAACAGCGCTCGACGCGAAAAAATTCGATGTTGCGCTGCAGCATTTAGAAACAGCTTACCCGCTAGCGGAAAAAGTCTTCGGCAAGATGAGCCGAGATTACGCAAATTTAGGCTTTAGCTTAGCCAATGCCATCACACGCATATATCCACCAAGTCAAAAAGAGAACCAGGCACACTCGGCAAGAGCTTTGGCATTGTACGAAGACGGTCTGTCAATTTATCAACAACTGCCAAATACACCGGCAGCAGATATCATTCTGCATACCCTTAACGCTTGTGATGTGACCGATAGTGATCAGACAATATCCGAACTAGTCGGCAAAGCCTTGGAACTCGCCGCAGCGCAAAACAATCCTGAGTTATTAGCGATAACACAGCTACAGGCTTTTGAAATAATTGCTAAAACAACAAAATATCGCGAAAAACACAACTCGATGCTAGAAGAGGCTTACGCCTATTTTCAAGCAAATGCCAAAACTCATCCTACGAATAATTTACGGGCAACCTTTTTAATGGCGCAAGTTAAATACGCCAATAAGAAATTGCAAAGTGCTGAGCCATTACTCCTCGATGTGATAGCTCAAACTAAACAGCTCGATTTCAGCCATCCATTGGCATTGGCTTCACATGCGCGTTTGGTTGATATTTACGAGCGCAGAGGCAAATCTGAGCAAGCGACACCTCATTGTATTGCCATTGGCAGCATGACGCCGTGGAGCACCGACCAAGAGCCTGTGCCGCTGTTTCGCCAGGAACCTAAATATCCGGTAAGCGCAGCAAAGCAGTGGCTCCAAGGTTACGCTCGCTTGAAATTCACCATAACCCCTGAAGGGACTGTCAGTAACGTTCAAGTGATTGAAACCAAAGGTTCAAATTCATTTGGCGAGGCCAGTAAATCAGTATTAGCGAAATGGCGCTACGCCCCGAAATTCGAAAATGGTAAAGCCGTACCTGCCGAAGGCATGGTTCAGATGGACTTCAGGCTTTCGCGTTAATGCTCGCGAGCAAGCGCCCTGCTGCTGGGCGTTTGCTCTTTTGTTAGCAAAGTCTGAGAGTTTTTTTAGATAAATCAAGCCGATAACATACAGGTGCACACTCAAGCGTATCTCTTCGCACATCTATTCCCACATCACAGCGCCTCCCGCACAAGGCTTTGCGCCATCGAAAAGTCAAAGAGGTCAGCAGTAATGACCGGTGCTACTTCAGTACCACAGTGCCAGTCAATTTCTTGCAAGTGACATAACCTCACCACAACGAAGATCATCACCGCCGTGGTTGCTTAGTCTGCCTGTTGCCACAGCAATGTCATCCAAAGCTGTTACCCTGCTCGACAGCAATTAGAGCACTGGAGATTTAGTGCCCAAACTCAGATGCATTTCATGACCACGCAGCTCTGAAGCCTTAGAAAAGTCGGCTTTGTAGCAAGTTTTACTCGTATTGTTGCGAAATGTTGTGGTATTTATATGCACCTTAGGTTTTCGCCAGAACTGCGTGAGCCGTTGCAATAACAACAATTAAAAAAGGACAGGCGATGCTGTTTTCCCTTTTCATGTTTACCTGGTTCGCAGGTTCAATTTTTTACGTATTCAAACTACGTGGTGATGCTCGTTACGTAAGCTTCACCCAATATTTACGCAAGAGTTGGCCGATCTTTGCGCCGTTTAATTCGATACTGTACTTGTTTACCCGTAAGCAAGCACAAGGCGCATACAGCGATCCTGCTCAATATAAAAATCTGCATTTAATCAAAGAAAATTACTCCACTATTCTCGACGAAGCCAAAGCATTGTTCGACAATGGCAACTTTTGCCAAACCAACGAACCGGGTAGCCCAGGTTATTATGACGTCGGTTTCCGCACGTTTTTCAAATACGGCTGGAGCAAGTTTTATCTCAATTGGTATGGCTACCAGCACGAAAGTGCCAAACGACTTTGCCCAAAAACTCAAGCCATTTTGGCGCAAATTCCAGAAGTAAAAGGCGCGATGTTTTCAATTCTGCCACCTCGCTCGCAACTAACGATTCACTCTGATCCGCTGGCGTGTTCTTTGCGCTATCACTTTGGCTTAATGGTGCCAAACTCCCCAGATTGTTTCATTAACGTCGACAACAAAGCGAAGCATTGGCTGAATGGTGAAGGCTTTGTTTTTGATGAAACTTTCCCGCATTTCGTGCGCAACGACACCGACGAGCATCGGTTGATTTTAATGTGCGACGTCGAACGCCCAATGTCATGGCCTGGTCGTTTGTTTAACTATTTCTATGGCTTTTTAGTTCGCACCACCGTGGTGCCAAATACTGCTGAAGACAAAATTGGTAAAGCCAGCGCCTTATTTGCCAAAGTGTCACCATTGTTGGCCGACGGCAAAGCGTTGAAAAAGACCAACCCGCCGCTGTATAAATTGATTAAATACAGCCTCAATACCGGTTTGTTATTGGCATTTTTCTTTATCATTTTTGCTATTTACGAGTTGATTGTCGCAATCCTATAACCAGCGGATTGCAGTTCCCCGAGCAAAACTGTTGCAAGTGCAGAACCGCTGAGATTTAATCAAGGCGGTTATGTTGTTGAAAGTATTGCGCATAAGCATCGAGCAAATTACTTGGCTCTACGCCTCTGGCTATTCTTCAGCCGAACAGGGTGGCAGCGGAAAGTGGATAGAAATGATACTGCCTTCTTGTAACTGCGATTGCACGTCAATCGTGCATTGATGCTGTTGTAAAATTTGTAGCACAATCGATAAACCAACCCCTGTCCCTGTTCCTACGGGCTTTGTGGTATAAAATGCATCGAACATTTTCGCTCGCGTATCCTCACTGATCCCACAGCCATTATCGGCGATCCGCAGAATAACTTCGGCCTCGGTTTGCTCAGTTGAAATGTGAATAATGGCCTTGCGAGTTGGCATTTCTTCACAAGCTTGGATGGCGTTTACCATAAGATTAACCAGCACTTGGTTGAGCTCACTGGCATTAAATTGAATGGCTGAAGACGCCATAAATGAGGTTGACAATTGCACCAGCTTTAAACGTGTTTTCAACAACTTAAGCGAGAACTCAACCGCATCTTGTAAACAAATCTCACTAGAACCAGTGACGTCAGTGCGGGCGAAAAACAATAATTTTTTAGTAATGTCAGTGATTCGATTTAGCCCCTCAGTGGTGTCGTCGATTAGCGGCATTAAGTCCGTTTTTATATAATCGAGCTCCCGAGAATCGACCGGTACACCTTGCTCATGATCAACAGCAGTCAGCATAGTTCGACTGTAGTTAGTGAGGGTTTCAATGTTACTGATGATATAAGCCAGCGGATTATTAATTTCGTGGGCAACACCGGCTGCGATGATGCCCAAAGTCGCCAATTTCTCTTGATGGATCAGTGACTGCTGTTGGTGCTGGATCTGTAAAATTTGCGCTTGCAATTGCATGTTTTTTTCATAAAGCTGGCGCGTACTGTCTTCTAACAGTATTTCGACTTCCACTCGTGCGCGCTTTTCCCGCTGGTAGGCGATGAAAAAGGGATTGTCTTTATCCGTCATCACGCACTATCTTCATGCAAATCTATGATTAAAATGCAGTGCTCTGCGCCATGATGCATGCATGTCGGATGACTTATTGCTATCGATTGTTTGAAGTGTTCTGCGGCACCAAACAACAAACCTTCGGCGCAATAGCAAAGTTTACGTGGTGAAGAATAAATCAATTCAATCTGCTTGTTGGAAACCATTCTGCCGCTAATAGTGGGTAATGAAGGTTCATGATAAAGCTTATTAACTTCCATGTGAATGACATCATGGATCCCCATCACTAATTCAGTAAAATCGCTAAAGCGTTGCACTACGTCAGTATGACGAGAGGCTAATCCGCCAAACAAAAATCGGCCAAATGCCTTCACCACATCCTGCATCGGCAAGTTAAGCCGAAGGGCAACATCTTGCACAATACTAAACAATTCGGTTTCAGCATAACTTTTGGCCGACAAATAAACACGGTCACTAGGTGCATGCTTGGCCAGCAAATCGTTCCATACCTGCATCCCACATTGCGCAACCACCATATCTTCAAGCAGATTAAAAATAATGCCTTTCATAAGCCCTCACTAACCATTGCTAATACTCGGTTTACGTCATCCTACTGTATTTGAGTATGCAGCTATTTGGAATTTACTCCAATGGCTCAGTAAAAAGCTTTTATCCTTGAAGATTCGGGGGTTGTTGTCTTCACTCTTGCGCTGCAGTCACAGAGCTAACTATGCTCCTGCAGCCTCAGCCATCTCGCTTCAGTCATTTCGTCAACAATGTTTGCACCGCCTGCAGCACCACCTCAGGCTGTTGCAACATCACCAAATGATGGCTATTTGCCAACGGCAGGTAGTCACCACCAGAGATTGACGCTTGCGCCTGATTCCACACGGCACTTTCTTGTTGCCACGCGTTAATCGCAGCTGCATTACTGAAATCAGCAGCCAGCTCAGCCGCTTCAAAATCAGTGTCGATAACGGTGACCGGCACACTGCTAAGCGGAGCAAGTGCTTGATAAGCCTCTAAATCTGCGGCGTAACTCGCAATTTCACGGGCGCGACTCTGCTGATGGCTAACCAGCATTCGTTGCTGCGAGACTAAAGCGAAGTAATGCCAATCCATCAAATCTTGGTACTTCGGCGAGATTAAAGCGCTGACCGCTTGGCGCTCGGCCTTTAGTTTGTCGCTGGTGCGGGCATTCCAAGCCCCAGTTGCCAAGTGCGGCAGCAAGTTATCTAGCTGCGCTTGATACCAATCGACTGGGTAGGCTTGATAAAGCGCCAGCGACTGCGGCATTGGCACATCAGGGTCAATCAGCAGCATGCCTTTTACCTTTATTCTCGCCTGATGCTGCTGATGAAATAACCGCGCGGCGATGCTGCCACTGGCAAATGTCACGAAGACCAGCTCTTTTTCCTGCAATTGAGTTAACAGCGGCCCTAAGTCTTTGGCAAAACGCCGATAAGACAGTTCCGTATCCGCATCACTCCAAGCATTCCCTAAACGGTCGATGGCGTAGACCCGATATTGCTTTGCAAGTAATGGCTGCACTAAGCTAAACCAAGCACTGTCACTGTGAAAGTTTTGGTTGGGGCCCGCGAGTAAAACTACTGCAGGCCCTGGGTTTTGTTCACCCAAGAGCCGTACATGATAATTCGCCCCATCTACCGCCACCAATGTTGACGATTGCGGTAAAGTGGGTACATCCAACTCATTAAAAAATCGGATGATTTCTTGGCTGGAATTAAAACTACCGCCATTCCCGGCAAACTGCCATTGATGGCCGCCTTGGGTAATGCTGTAAAGCTCTGCTTTTTGTTTGCCATTGCTATACGCCTGCAATTCAACCAAGCCCTTTTGCAAGGTTTTCCGAATAGGCTCCGCTAAACTTTGATTAATGCGGGCGAACAATTGGATAGCCTCTGGCGCGCTAATTAGTCCAAAATTTGGATGCACTTCGCCATGGTAAGGCAGCACCCCATCATGCTTGGCCATCACCATCATGATTGACACCGGTTGTGCGGGCAGACATTTTTCTGCCAATTGTACCGACATCGGCGCTGCAACCACGGCAACAGCTTTCACTTGCTGACTCAAATTACAGGCGACATTTTGGGCGAATAACCCACCTTGGGAAAATCCGGCAGCATAGATTTCCCCGGCAGTTATCGTGTAATTTTTTGAAACATGCTCGATTACCTGCTCAACAAAACCGAGATCATCCGCACGTAATCTGTGGGCAATATTACAATCACAGCCTTCATTCCATTCAATCTGCTCAGATTGTAGATAAGCCACGATGTAGTCATTTGATTCGCTCTCAAACCCACTAAACCGCTGCATATCGGCAGCAGAACCGCCCGATCCATGAAAGGCTAACAGCAATTTGTACTGACGTTGCTGCTGATAATTTGCTGGCAACGCCACAATGTAGCTGCGTTTACCTATCTGCACCACATTACTACTGTGCTGATTTACCGAGGATTCGGCATTGTGCTGACCACCACAACCCACGAGCATTAGGATGAAAAAAATGTAAAGACCTCGCATATTAACCTCAACTAATTAGATATGATCCGAACTTAGTCGGATGCTCATCTTGGCAACAGCGATTCAGATGATTTTTTTGTGATATAAAGCTTATGTTATGCGGATTTCTGGAAAATGCCGGAGAATTCGCATCGACAATCGGCATCGTTTTAGCCGAGAATGTCTGCAAAATGAGGAACTTGCCGCATGAATCATATCGACAGCAGAAACTGGCAAATAGGCCAAGTTATTTTTGACTTTGCGCGTCGAGAACTTCGGGTCGGCCAACACTGTGCTTATCTCGAACCCAAATTATTCACCTTGCTGGCACTATTACTGGAAAGTCCACAATATCAAGTGAGCCGCGACCAGTTGATTACGCAGGTTTGGTCTGGGCGGGTTGTCAGTGAAAGTGCCATTAATCGGGTGATTTCGCTACTGCGCAAAGCGTTTAGCACCCTCGATCCCTACTCCCACTACATTGAAACTTTACCCAAAGTTGGTTACCGGCTTGTGGTGCCGGTCAAATTGGTGCCCCCTGATGAACTCACCGCCATCAACCAACACAATGAACAACGTTTAGCCGAACTCGGCGCGAGCAAGCGAGCGTTAGCCGCAAGCGCTCAAGTCGAGCAACTTTCCGAACAACTGTCAGGCGAGCAAGTTTCCGAGCAACGGTCGGGCGAACAACTGTCTGGCCAGCCATTGGCGAAAGAGCCAGCGCACCAGCTTGCGGGAAACCAGACTGAAAGTGCGACATACACAGTGGCACAATTCCAAGGAGTCCAAGCTGATTTTGCAGCGCAAGTGCACAAAGTCATCAGCTCTCGCTGGTTTTTGGGTGCACTGCTGATCGCAGTGTTACTGGCATTGACTTGGAACTTCCGCGGGTATTGGTCTTCGCCGCATTGGCTCAGCACCAAAGGACAGCCTTTATACATCACCTATGAAGCCGGCAGCGAAACAAGCGTGAGCGCCGACTCCAAGCAAATATTTTACCAGCGGGCAATTGCTGGGACAGCGACAGAGCTCTGGTTAAAACCACAGAACGACAGACATGCGCCTGCAGTGCGGATCCCGGTGAAAACAATCACTGACGCTGCGCAGCGCCAGCGAGATGCAGTGGCATTCATGGCCAAAGGCCGCCTAAGCACAGCAACTTTAAGCCCCGATGGCCTATGGTTATTGTTTGCCGAATATCAGTCACAGCATTGTCAGGTTTATCTACTCTCAACCACGGCAGAGCAGATGCGCGCGTTATTTGATTGTCCCGCAGACAGCGAATTTCAAGCCAGTTGGCAAGCGGACAGCCAAGCATTCTTTTACCGACAACGCCAAAACAAAACCAAGCCTTATGCCGTGTATCGCTTCACTTTGGCAACAGCCAAACAACAACAACTAACGGCACCAGCTAGCGACGAACTCGCAGGATCATTATTAATCGCGGCAGCACCACAGGGGCCAGTTGATGCGCAGCAGGGCAACCCGTCAGGCGCCGCAGTCGCGATGTTGCGTTATCTGGATCATGAACATACCGAATTACGACTGATGCATGAAACAACATGGCAACCCGAAGCGATAGAAATATTTCCTATGAATATCAGCAATATGCAGTGGCTTCGCCCAGATTTGTTACTGTTTAGTTCTGGCAAAAATGTCTATCAATATCATCTACCTTCCAAGCGACTACAGCCACTGTATGCCGCAAGAGAAGAGGTTGAATCTTTCCACGCCAGCGCCGATCGCTTATTGGTTGCCGAACAAAAACGACAAAGCACTATCCGCCGTTTTTCTATGATTAATGGCGATTCAGAACGCTTGGTAGAGTTTGAAGGCATAAATGTCATGCCTCGGGTGCGCAGTCGCGATCAGCAGCTGTTCTTTTTAAGTAATATCTTTGGTTACTACCAAATCTGGCAGCAAAGCGCAGGCAATGTACCAACCATGCTCAGTGAACTACCGCAACCAGGTTTTACCCGAATGGCGCTTAGCAGCGACCAACAAAGCTTAGTGTTTAGCCAATTGGGCGCCGTCTATCAACTCGATATCGCTAAAGGCAGCACTGCACAATTGCTCGAACCTGAGTTCAAAGCCAATGTCGTGAATCTCGACAATTCATCTAATAGCTTGATTTTTAGCAGTAATCGCAGCGGCGATTGGCAACTCTGGCGTTTTGACTTGGCAAAAAAACAGCTCAATCAACTGACCGAAGACGGCGGCTATAGTGGCATTATTTATGAAAACGATCTCTATTTCAGCCGCTACCATCAACCGGGTTTATGGCGAAAACCACTTCCCAAGGGTGAAGCTGAATTATTGATCCCGGATCTGGATGTGGTGAACTGGCTAAACTGGCACATTGACCAGCAGCAAATCTATTTCTACCGGCCCAACAGCGGTATTTGGCGCTATACAATTGCGAACAAACAACAACAACTAGTGATGCCCATCAGCAACACTTTTGTGCACCAATTTAACGTCAGTGGCCAATATATTTATGTCGTAGAGCGCAACCCATCCGAAGGAAATATTGCGCAGCTTATGCTGACCACTGAGCCGTGATACGAAAATTACGCTGGTTAGTAATCACAATAGGCGAATTGCGGAAAATCGCCACGGATTGATTCAACCAGCAGAGCGTCTTGCTGCGCAAGCCGCTGTTAAATTGTGCAATATAGATGGACATCCACCCTTTAAACTTGACTTTAACATTTTTGCAACCACAGTTAAGGTTCATGGATAAATTGTCAGGATGACAGCATGCCAAAGCCTCGCAATAAACAAATCGCCCTCGGCGAAACCCCGTTTTATCACTTAACTTACCGCTGCGTGCGTCGTTCATATTTGTGTGGTGTTGTCGACGGCGTGAGCTTTGAGCACCGCCGCGATTGGATTGTTGAACGTTTGAAGTTGTTATCGACGATGTTCGCGATTGGCTCGGCGTCTTACGCGATTATGATGAATCACTATCACATTCTAGTAAGGGTCGATGTCGAAAAGGCTGCGGCTTGGAGTGTTGAAGAGATTTTTGAGCATTGGAGCATTTTGTTTCAAGTGCCTGATTTGATGAAGCAATATCTCGCAGGTCATTTGATTGAATTAGACGATATTCATGCTGCTGAAAAAATGGCTGAAATGTATCGTGAACGTTTAACCAGCATTAGTTGGTTTATGCGCTGCTTGAACGAACATATCGCGAGACTTGCCAATTTTGAAGACAAATGCAGCGGTAGGTTTTGGGAAGGACGGTTTAAATCTCAAGCAATTTTGGACGAAAAAGCGCTGATTAACACCATGGTTTATATCGATTTAAACCCTATTCGCGCCAAAATTGCTGAAACACCGGAAAGTTCTGCGTATACCAGCATTGCCGAGCGGATTGCTCAAAGAAACTTAGCTACAGACGTAAAATGTGCTTTTCATGGCAAGTTGATGCCTTTTATGGACGGTAAAGGACTTGCAAGTGAACCTTGCATTCCTATGCATCTCACTGATTATATTGAACTCGTCGAT
>Ga0187843_10001803_pt1 | contig 13352 bp, 11 predicted proteins | sample SpaLakP09_SKY_43_FD_134516 | JGI IMG/M metagenome (GOLD analysis project Ga0187843, IMG submission 134516) | Oligotrophic lake water microbial communities from Sparkling Lake, Wisconsin, USA - SP09_SKY_43 | ecosystem: Environmental > Aquatic > Freshwater > Lake | place: USA: Sparkling Lake... | reverse complement strand
GGCGCCGGCGCCATCGCCTTCCACGGCCTGATCCGCACGGGCCACGCCGTGCTGGCCGGCCACGAGGGAGAACTGGCCGCCGGACTCGCGCACTGGGCGGCGCACTTCATGCCGCTGCCGGCGGCCGACGGCGGCCCACTGCTGGACCTGCCCGACTGGCTGCAGGCGCTGACGACACTGCCGCGCCCGGCCTACCCACCCGGCAGCTTCATCGCCGATCGCATGCTCGCCTGGGGCGGCACCCCCGATTTCGTCGCCATCGCCGGCCGCCTGCACCACGGCCCCGACGCGCTGCGCGACATCGCGCTGCTCGCAGCCCGCTCCTACGCCGCCACCGGCAACTTCACCGTGCTGCACCTGTTGACGGCCAGCCATGCGATGAGCGTCCTGCAGCCCTGGTGGCCGTCGCCCGAGCTCGCACGCGGCTTCAGCGTCGCCGCCGCAGCCGGCTTGCTCTCCAGCGGCGCGGCGCCAACCCTGGCGTTGGACCGCCCGCCCAGCCGCCCCTGGCCGGTGCTGATCTCCGCTGCCTGCGCCCAGGACGACGCCCATGTCATCAAGCTCACCCACGCCGCCTGGCGCCTGGGCTGCCGCTGGCCCGACCCCGCCTGGCGCCGCGCTGTCGAACGCGCAATTCCAGTTTGATGGATTTGTGTTTCCAGTAAACTGGATGGCATGACCAAGGACAACATCACCGAACTCATCGGCCGGCGCCTGCGCGAGCTGCGCGCGGCGGCCGACCTGTCGCTGGACGCACTGGCGCACAAGAGCGGCGTCAGTCGCTCCAACATCTCGCTGATCGAGCGCGGCCAGAGCAGCCCCACGGCCGTCGTGCTGGACAAGCTCGCGTCGGCGCTGGGCGTCAGCGTCGCATCGATGTTCGAGGGCGGCCCTGCGCCTGTCGCTCCGTCGCCGCTGGCGCGCGTGGCTGATCAACCGGTGTGGAGCGACCCGGCCTCGGGCTATGTCCGCCGCAACGTGTCGCCTCCTGGCGTGTCGCCACTGCAACTGGTGGACGTCATCTTTCCCGCCGGCCAGCGCGTGGCCTTCGAAACCTCCGAGCGCGACACCGACATTCACCAGCTCGTCTGGATGATCGACGGCGTCATGGAGATCGCCCACGGCGCCGACCAGTGGCAACTCAACCCCGGCGACTGCCTGGCCGTACGACTGGATGCGCCCATCCGCTTCCACAACCCCGGCGCCACGCCGGCCCGCTACCTTGTCGCCCTCACCGGAGCCCGGCCATGAGCGTTGTTGTCATCCGCGAACTCGACGGCGCCCGCTCGCTGGCCCGCGTGGCCGAACTGGCCGAGGTGCTGCGCGACTGCGTCGAGGGCGGCGCGTCGGTGGGCTTCATGCTGCCGCTGGCCGAGGGCCGGCCGGAAGCCTTCTGGCGCAAGGTGGCGGGAGGCGTCGCGGCCGGTGAGCGCCATCTCTTCGTCGCCGAGGACGAGGCCGGCCGTATCTGCGGAACGCTGTCGCTGGTCATCGACATGCCCGACAACCAGCCGCACCGCGCCGACGTGTCCAAGATGCTGGTGCACCGCCGCGCACGCCGCCAGGGCATCGCCGAGCGGTTGCTGAAGGCGCTGGAAGAGAAGGCACGCGAACTGGGCAAGACGACGCTGGTGCTGGACACCGTCACCGGCAGCGATGCGTCGCGGGTCTACGAGCGGCTGGGCTGGCAGAAGGCGGGGGATATTCCGAACTATGCGTTGATGCCGGACGGGCCGTTGTGTTCGACGACCTACTATTTCAAGCCCATCTGACGGCCCGACGCGAGCGACTATGGAAAAGCTGCTTTTTGCCTTGGATGTTGACGATGGCTGGCCGCCTGTTGCGGCAGAAGGCGTTTGGTGTGCGCGAGACGGAGACTTGTACTCACTCAAGAACATTCCGCTTTTCATCCGTGGCCTGGCGGTCGGCGATGTGTTCCGCGCCCAGCATGACTCAGTCAACGGGCAGATTTTCGAGTTCGAACTGGTGAAGTCGTCAGGGCGCTCACTGGTTCGGGTGTTGAACAACGATTCCCTTGACTTCTCACTGGCGGAGAAGCGACTGCTCGAACTGGGATGTTCGTTAGCTGGCTTCGAGAAGTTCTCGATGTTCGCCATCGATGTGCCCGCAGAGGTGGGGCGCGATGAAATCAACGCGATAGTTGATTCGCTCGAAGAAGAAGGGTTTGCGCTGGCGTTCCCGGTCTGGCGGCACGAGCCCGCGTAGGGCAGGGCGCGACCCGCCTTACCTGAAACCGATGCCGCGCCGTTCGCGCACCTCCGGCTTCGCCCGGTGCTCCGCCTCCAGCTGAGCCAAAAACTCATCCGGCGTGAACGCCTCGCCGAGGATCTCGACCTGCTGCCTCACCGCAGCGAAGTCGCCATGCGTCAAGCAGTCCATCGCCACCAGCCGTGAGCGCTGCTCATCGTCCGGCGCAACGCCCGCCTCGCGCTCGAACATTGCCACGCGCTGCTCCGGCTTCAAGGCCTTGAATCTGATCTTGAACGCAAAGCGCCGCAGCGCCGCTTCGTCCAGGTCGTCAAACAGATTGGTCGTGCAGATGAACAGCCCGCTGAAACGCTCCATGCCGGCCAGCATTTCGTTGACCTCTGACACCTCGTAGTTGCGTTCCGCACGCTTGCGGCTGCGCAGAAAACTGTCGGCCTCGTCCAGCAGCAGCACGGCGCCCTCGCTCTGCGCCGTCTCGAACATGCGCGCCATGTTCTGCTCGGTCTCGCCGACGAATTTGCTCGAAATGTCGCTGGCGCGCTTGACCATCAGCGGGCGACCCAGCGCCTGGGCGATGTGCTCGGCGAGTGCCGTCTTGCCGCTGCCGGGCGGGCCGTAGAAGCACAGCTGGCCCCGGCCCTTGCGCTGCAGCGCCTCGACGATGCGCGGGATCTCGAAGCGGCTCTCGCAGTTCAGCAGGTCCAGCGCGTAGCTGGTGACGCAGGGGCGGGCGACGCTGCCGCCGTCCTCGCGGCCCAGGGCCTTGTCGGCGTTGAGCAGCTGGCGCTCGATGAGCTTCTCGGCGTCGTCAGCGCCACCGGCAAGTTGCGCAAAACGCACGGCGGTGCGGATCTGTGCTGGCGTCAGGCCGGGCCGCTCGGCCAGCTTGGCGACAAAGGCCTCGCTGACGGCGACCTCGCCCAGCGACTTGGCCACCAGCCCACGGCGCGCGCCGGGGGGCGGTGACTTCAATTCGAGGTGGTACTGGAAGCGGCGGCGGAAGGCCGGATCGATCTGCTCGATGCGGTTGGTCACCCAGATGACCGGTACCGGATTGGTTTCCAGAATCTGGTTCACCCACGCCTTGCCGCTGACCGAGTTGCTCAACGCCCCTTCGGCGCTGGCATCCAGCCGGCTCAGCAGCGACGCCGTGTCGCTGGACAGCGGCGGGAACACGTCCTCGACCTCGTCAAACAGCAGGGCGACATTGGCACTGGCCTTCAGAAACACCTGGCTGATCTGCAGCGAGCGGTAACGGTCGCGGCCCGACAGCGAATTGCCGTCGCGGTCGGCGTACTCGACTTCGTACAGGTCCAGACCTGCAGCGGCGGCGGCCACTTTGGCCAGCTCCGTCTTGCCCGTGCCGGGCGGGCCGTACAGCAGCACGTTGACGCCGGTCGCATGCGTTGCGACGGCCTGGCGCAGCAGGCCTTGCAGCAGGCCGAGGTCTTCGCTGACGAACTGGAAGTCGCTGGCAACCAGCGTGCTCAATGTGGCCGGGCGCGTGAACACGGCCATCAGGTCGTGCGGGCCTTGGTACTCGCGCATCAGCACCGGCGGCAACTGGTCGCTGACCTTCATCAGGTCGGCCAGATCGGTGATGTTGTGCTCGGAGATCAAGTTCTCCACCATGCCGATGCGTTCCAGCCGCGAACCGGCGCGCAGCGCCTCGGCGACTTCGCGCTCGTCAACGCCCGCCACGGCGGCGATGGCGGCAAACGCCTCCTGCGCGGTGTTGACCTTGAACTCCACCAGCGCCCCGCGCAGCTCGCGCTGGTAGCGGGCCAGCGTGCCGTACAGCAGGATGGCGCGCTCTGCCGGGTTCAGCTGCAGCAGCGTGCCCAGGGCCGCGATGTTCTTCTCGACCAGCGTGGACTCGCGCTTCAACTGCCGGTCCAGGTGTTCGCAGGTGGTGGCCAGCAAGGCCATCATGTCCTTGGGCGAGTCCTTGACGTACTCGTCGAGGTAGAAGAACAGCGTGCCTTCGGAGAACGGGCCGCTCCATTGGCCGAAGCGCTCCAGGAAGGCCTCGTCGCTCAAAGCCTCATGCCCGCGCCACAACTCGTTGCCGGCGCAGCGCTGGCCCAGGTAGACGCGCAGCCTTTGCAGTACACGCATGGGCCACACCAGGTGGCGGCCGGTGAAGGACAGCAGGCCGTTGAAGTCGCGCCGCAGGTTGAAGCGGCCGGCGTGCCGCACGGTCAGCGTCAGCACGAACTGCGAGCACATGCGGTCCAGCACCGGGGCGCTGTCCAGGCCGGGCGAGGGCAGCACGCGGACTTGCGTCCGGGAGGCTGTCTCAGCGGCAACTCGCTTCACCATCGAATGGGCTCCTTGCACGGCCTGCTGCGGCCGGCGTTGACCCATCTTGTATCAGGGTTGGCGGCAGATCAACGTCAAATCCGCGCCTAAACGTTCAGTGCATCACGACCGGCTGCTGGCCCATCACGGCATAGCGCTCGATGAAGGTGTCGAGCTCGTCTTCGGAGGGCTCGCCGCCGTCGATGAGGGCCTGCACGCCTTGCTGGAAGGATTCCGCCAGCGCGCCCTCGATGAAGATTTCCTTGCGGGCGAACTTGTCGACGATCTCGAAACCACCGCGGTTGAGCTGCGGGCCGGTAGGCACCTGCTGGGGCTCGGCGGTTGGCACGTCGAACTGGACGACGATGAAGCTGTCGGAGTTGTAGAGCATGTGCATGGAGTTCTCCTTGTGCTTCAACTGCGGGTGTGGCCGTGGGATTCAAGCCCCGGTCGGGTCAGATACTGGCAGAACCAGGCTTTGATCGGGTCGTCCGGCACGCCCACATCATGTAGGAAGCGTCAGGAGTTCACGTCGACAAGAGCGATTTCGTACCCCCGCGTCTCGGGGTCTCCCTGGCGCAGCCTTACCGGCCAGTAGCCGCGCTGGGGGTCCAGCCACAGCTCGACGCCCGGGTCATGTGGTCCCAGCAGCTGGCGTCGCAGGTGCAGCGTGCCGGCCTCGCCGGGCTCTGCGGCCACGGCCTCGAAGGTCCATTCGCGCAGTTCTCCTCTCAAACCGGCCACCCAGACGCGCCAGCGCCCGCCCGGTGCCGTAGCTTGGGCCTTCGAGGCCTGGACCAGCGCGGCCAGTTGCAGCCACCAGGACAGCCGGTCCTGCGCGCCGTCGGGCAAGTCGTGCTGGGACGGGCTGGCCGAGAAGCTGACTCGCCCGCGCGCGCCGTCGAAATTGACGGCCTGGCGGTCCTGGCCGCCGCGCTGCAGCGCAAAGCGCTCGGGTGCCAGGCCGGCACTGCCGGTGCGGCCCAGGCTTTCCAGCGCGGGCAGGGTGCGGTCGCCGATGCGGCGCGTCAGGCGCAGGCTGTAGCGGCCGTCGGCTTCGGGACGCCAGTCGAGTACCGCCTCGCCGTCCTGGCCGCCCTGGCGCAACCGGTAGTGCCAGGCGGCGGGCGCGGCCAGGCGCAGCAGCGGCGCGTCGGGCGCGATGCTTGGGGCGTCGATGGCAGGGCTTGGCGGCCTTTCGCTGGGGCGCATCGAGCGCGCCGCCGGCTGGGGCAGGGCGGGCGGCGTCGGTTCGGGCAACACGACGGGCACGGTGGGTGGTGGCAGCAGCGCGACGTTCACCGCCTTCGCCGGCTTGGCCGCGTCCTCGCGCGGACGACCGCCACCCAGCAGCGCCGCATGCGCGAGCAGGCTGACCGCCAGCGCGAGCATGGCCGCGCGGGGCGGCTGTGCGAGTGAGGAGGGCAGGGCGCGCATCGCACAATGCTGCCATCCCTCGCGCATTCCCCCGAACAAGCACCCCATGAAACTCGCCAGCTATGCCGACGGCTCGCGCGACGGCCACCTCGTCGTCGTGTCGCGCGACCTGACCCAGGCCCACTACGCGACCGGCATCGCCACCCGCCTGCAGCAAGTCCTCGACGACTGGGGCTTCATCGCGCCTCAGCTCGAAGACCTTGCCGTGCAGCTCAACCACGGCAAGCTGCGCCACGCCTTCAATTTCGAGCCCGACAAGTGCCTGGCACCGCTGCCGCGTGCCTATGGCTGGGCGATGGTGGATGCGGAAGGCGGCGTGAAGCGGGAAGCGGGCAGCTTCTCCTCGCCGCACCAACCGCTGCGGGCCGTCGCGCGCGGTGAGCTGGCGCTGGCGGCCATCGCCGGCGACCTCGCTGCCGCCAGCGACGCTTCGGCGGCACTGGACGCACTGCGCCTGCTGACCTTCGCCGTCGACTGGCGCATCGACGACGAACTGCTGGCCACCCAGGCCGCGCCGGTGGTCGTCACGCCCGAGGAACTGGGTGACGCCTGGGCCGCCGGCCGCGTCCACGCTCGGATGCATGTGCTGCACAACGGGGCCAAGCAGACGCCGCTCGACATGGCCGCCTCACCGGGCGATGCGCTGGCCCGCCTGGCGCGGTTGCGTTCGTTGCGCGCCGGTCAGGTGGCAGGCTTGGCCCTGGGCGCCCTGGACCTCAACCTCGCGCCAGGCGACAGCCTGCACCTGGACCTCAAGACCGCCGCAGGGGTCAGCCTCTTCGGCGCCATCGACTTCGACCTCGCTGCTCCCGCCGTATGACCCCTCTGCCCATCATCATCGACACCGACCCCGGCCAGGACGACGCCATCGCCCTGCTGCTGGCCGCCGCCAGCCCGGAGCTTGAGCTGCTGGGCGTCACCACCGTGGCCGGCAACGTGCCGCTGACACTGACCACGCTGAACGCCCGCAAGGTGCTGGAGCTGGCCGGGCGCCTCGACGTGCCCATCTGCGCCGGTGCCGACCGGCCGCTGGACGTGCCGCTGGTCACCGCCGAACATGTGCATGGCGACACCGGCCTGAACGGCGTCGACCTGCCCGAGCCGACGCTGCCGCTGGACCCCCGCCACGCGGTGGACTTCATCATCCAGACGCTGCGCGAACGCGAAGCCGGCACGGTGACGCTGTGCCCGCTGGGCCCGCTGACCAACATCGCGCTGGCCCTGCGCCAGGCGCCCGACATCGCGCCGCGCATTAAGCGCATCGTGCTGATGGGCGGCGGTTTCTTCGAGGGCGGCAACGTGACGCCGGCGGCAGAGTTCAACATCTACGTCGACCCGCAGGCGGCGCACGAGGTGTTTGCCAGCGGCGTGCCCATCACGATGGCGCCGCTGGACGTCACGCACGAGGCGCTGACGACGTCGGCCCGCATCGCCGCCATCCGCGCCCTGGGCAACCGTGCCGGCACGGTGGTGGCTGCCTGGATGGAGTTCTTCGAGCGCTACGACGAAGAGAAATACGGCCAGGACGGCGGCCCGCTGCACGACCCCTGCGTCATCGCCTGGCTGCTCCGGCCCGAGCTTTTCACCGGCCGCGACTGCAACGTGCGCATCGAGACGCAGAGCGAGCTGACGCGCGGCATGACCGTCATCGACTGGTGGGCCGTGACCGGCTTGGCCGCAAACGCCCAGGTGCTGCGGCACGTCGACTCGGATGGCTTCTTTGCGCTGCTGACGGATCGGCTCTCAACCCTGCAGTGAACGCGTCACGAGCCGGAATTCCGGCTCCTCCGGGTGAGGCTTGACCGTGAAGCCCAGGCCGCGCATCAGCTTGAGCATGTCGGCGTTGTTCGTCAGCACCAGGCCCTCGATGTCGCTCAGACCCTTCTCGCGGGCCGCGTCGGTGATGCCTTCCATCAGCCGCGAGCCCAGGCCGCGGCCGCCGAAGTCGTCGGCCACCAGCAGGCTGAACTCGCAGCTGGTCTGGTCGGCGTTGGTGATGATGCGCGACACGCCGACGATGCGCTCGCGCTCGTCGAAGCCGCCGTCGTCGCGCGCCGTGCGTTCGCCGTAGACGGCCACCAGCGCCATCTCGCGGTCGTAGTCGATCAGCGTCAGCCGCGCCAGCAGCGTCGGCGGCAGCTCCTGGATGGCGCTGGCGAAGCGGAAGTAGCGGCTCTCGGGCTTGAGGCCACGCACCAGGTCCTGCAGCATCTGCGCGTCGTCGGGCCGCACCGGGCGCACGGTCACCTCGCCGCCGCCGGCCAGCGGCCAGACCTGCTCGAAGCGACTGGGGTAGGGCAGGATGGCCAGGTGCGGGTAGTCGAAGGCGCGCGAGCCGCCGCCCTGCGGGCCCGGCTGCAGCACGATGCGCGCGTCCACGGCCACGGCCCCGTGCTCGTCGACGATGAGCGGGTTGATGTCCATCTCGCGCAGCTGCGGGAACTCGCAGACCATCTCGCTGACGCGCAGCAGCACGCGCTCCAGGGCGGCCAGGTCGGCCGGTGCGCTGCCTTGCCAGCCCTGCGTCAGCGTCTGCGCGACGCGGGAGCGCTCGATCAGGCGCCGGGCCAGGAACTGGTTCAGCGGCGGCAGTTCCGTCGCGCGGTCGGCAATCAGTTCGATCATCGTGCCGCCGGCGCCGAAGACGATGGCCGGGCCGAAGGCCTCGTCCGTCACCAGGCCCACGCAGACCTCCCGGCCGCGCCGGGCGCGGGCCATCTTCTGCACCGTCACGCCGTTGATGCGCGCCTGCGGCTGCAGCGCCTTCACGCGGGCCACCATTTCGTTGAAGGTGTCGCGCGCCGCCGCGCCGCTCTGGATGTTCAGCGCCACGCCCTGTACGTCGCTCTTGTGGACGATGTCGGGTGAGTCGATCTTCAGCGCGACGGGGAAGCCCGTCTGCGTGGCCAGCATCATGGCCTCGTTGGCGCTGCGCGCCAGCATGGTCTGCGTGACCGGGATGTGGAAGGCCGCGAGCAGCGCCTTGCTTTCCATCTCGGTCATGGTGCGGCGCCGCTCGGCCAGCACGCTCTCGATCAGCAGCCGGGCGGCCTCGATGTCGGGCTGCGCGAGGCTGGACAGTGGCGGCGGCGTCTGCAGCAGCAGCTGCTGGTTGGCGTAGAAGGCTGCGATGTTGCCGAAGGCACCCACCGCGGCCTCGGGGGTGCGGAAGTTGGCGATGCCCGCCTCGTTGAGCAGGCGGCGCGCCTCCTGCACGGAGGCGTCGCCCATCCAGCAGCCCAGCAGCGGCTTGGCCGTGGCGGCCTTGGCAGCGACGACGGCGGCGGCCGTCTCGGCGGCGTCGGAGCCGATCTGCGGCGCATAGATGGCCAGCAGCCCGTCCACGGCTGGGTCTTGCGCGGCGGCCTGCACGGCGGCGCGGAAGTGCTCGGGTGTTGCGGCGGCCGACAGGTCGATCAGTTCGGCCAGCGAGGCCTGGTCAGCCAGCTTTGGCTGCAGCGCACGGGCCACGTCGGGCGACAGCCGCGCCAACTGCAGTCCGATCTCGTCGACCCAGTCGGCCGCCAGCACGCCGGGGCCGCCGCCGTTGGTGATGATGGCCAGACGCCGGCCCACCGGACGGTAGCGCGCAGCCAGGCATTTGGCGGCCGAGAACAGCTCGACGAAGCTGCGCACGCGCACCGCGCCGGCACGGCGCAGCGCGGCGTCGAAGACGTCGTCGCCGCCGACGATGGCGCGGCTGTGCGTCAGCGCGGCCTCGTTGCCGGCGTTGCGCCGGCCGGACTTCAGCACCACCACCGGCTTGGCGTGCGCGGCGGAGCGCAGCGCGCTCATGAAGCGGCGCGCGCTGGAGATGCCTTCCAGGTAGACGACGATGCTCTGCGTGCGGTTGTCGGTGGCGAGGAAGTCCAGCACCTGGGCCAGGTCCACGGCCGCATTCGGGCCCAGCGACACGACCTGGCTGAATCCGACGTGGTTCTGTTGCGCCCAGTCCAACATGGCCGAGGTCAACGCGCCGGACTGCGACACCAGCGCGAGCGAGCCCTCGGCCGCCAGCGGGCCGGCGGCGCTGGCGTTGAGCTTCAGGTGCGGGCGCTGGAAGCCCAGGCAATTGGGCCCCAGCAGGTGCACGCCTTCGCGGCGGGCGATGCGCTTGAGCTGGGCGGCCTGCTCGGGCTCGATGCCGTCGCTGACGATGAGCACCGAGCGGCAGGCGATGCGGCAGGCGATTTCCAGCGCGGCGGCGATCTCTTCGGCAGGCAGTGCGATGACGGCCAGGTCGGCCCGCGAGCGTGCCAGTTCGCCCAGGGTGCCGGTGGTCTCGCCGTGCAGGAAGAGCGGCGCGCTGCTGCCGGGGGCGGCTTCCAGCGCGGCGCGCAGCACGCGCGCCTGACGCGTCTGTCGGGCGGGGTCGTCCGGCGGGCCGGCGAAGACCACGACCGAACGGGGCATGAACAGCGGGGTCAGGAAATGTTGGTCCATGGGGAAAACTCTAGTCGCCTCTGGGGCAAAGGGTACTGATGCGGCGCAATCGGCATCGTGCGCGTCAGCTTCGGGCCGTCATGCCTGGCCGGAGAATCCCTGTCGACATCATTTCTGCCGGAGTGTGAAAATTCACGCCTGCGGGAATCGAGCTGCAGGTGGTGCGCGCCGCGCGCCGCAGAGAGGGAGAGCCAGTTGCCGAGCCGAGAGAAACTGCTGGAGGTGATCGCCATCCAGACCGACGTGGCCCGGCTGGGCCTGGATCTGGGCGGGGTGATGAACCTGGTCGCGCAGCGCACGCTGAGCCTGGTCGAGGCCGACGGCGCCGTGATCGAGCTGGCAGAGGGCGATGACATGGTCTACCGCGCCGCCGCCGGCATGGCCAGTGGCAGCCTGGGCTTGCGGCTCAACCGCGCGGCCAGCCTGTCGGGCCTGTGCATTCGCGAGGCGAGCACCCAGCACTGCAGCGACGCGCTGGCCGACCCCCGCGCCGACCGCGCCGCCTGTGCACGGCTCGGCATGCGCACCATGGTCGGGGTGCCGCTGCGCCATGACGGCGAGACCGTGGGCGTGCTCAAGGCCATGTCGGGCCGGGCGGCGCATTTCAACGACCGGCGTGTGGCGCTGCTGGAGCTGTTGTCGGACCTCGTCGGCGCGGCCATGTATTTCGCCACCCGTTATGCGCCGGGCGAGCTGTTCCACAAGGCCACCCACGACGGCCTGACCAACCTGCCCAACCGCGCGCTCTTCCTGGACCGACTGCGTTCGTCGCTGGCCCAGGCCGCGCGCGACCGGCAGCCGCTGGCCGTGCTGATGCTGGACATGAACGGCCTCAAGCCCATCAACGACCACCACGGCCACCGCGCCGGTGACGCGGCGTTGCTGGAGTTCTCGCGCCGCCTCACGGCAGGCGTGCGCCAGTCCGACACCGCTGCGCGGCTGGGCGGCGACGAGTTCGGTGTGCTGCTGCGCCCGCTGGCGCTGGCGGGCGGCCTCGAGGCCACGACGAGCCGCCTGGCTGGGCAGATCAACGGCGCCTTCGAGTTCGAGGGCCGCCTGCTGCCGGTCGGCGCGAGCATGGGCGCGGCCTGTTTCCCTGAAGATGGCAAGGATGTGGCCCAGTTGGTCGAGCTGGCCGACCAGCGCATGTACCACCACAAGCGCGCACTGCAGCACGTCGCGGCTTGAAGCCGCGCGGTGGCAAGATCGCCACCGTCCGACCGGAGCCCGCCATGCATCGCCGCCACATCCTTGCCTGTTCCCCCGCGTTTCTGCTGCTGCGCCCGGCATGGGCGCTCAATCTCAGCGAGGGCGACGCCAACGCCGGCATCCGCACGGCGCTTGAGCGGGGCGCCAACGCAGCCGTGGCGCTGTTGGGGCGGCCCGATGGGTTCCTGGGCAACCCGCTCGTCAAGATCGAGCTGCCCGGCTACCTGAAGGACGCGGCCAAGCTGCTGAAGGCCACCGGCCAGGGCGCGAAGCTCGATGAACTCGTTACAGCCATGAACCGCGCCGCCGAGGCGGCGGTGCCGGCGGCCAAACCGCTGCTCGTCAAGGCCGTGAAAGACATGAGCGTGGAGGACGGGCTGAAGATCCTGCGGGGCGGTGACGATTCGGTGACGCAATTCTTCGCCGACAAGACCCGCCAGCCCTTGGCCCAGCAGTTCCTGCCCATCGTCACCAAGGCCACCGAGCGGGTCTCGCTGGCCGACAAGTACAACGCCGTCGCCAAGAAGGCCTCGGGCTTCGGCCTGGTGCGCGGCGACGACGCCAACATCCAGCAGTACGTGACGGCGCGGGCTTTGGACGGCCTCTATCGCATCATTGGCGAAGAGGAAAAGAAGATCCGCCGTGACCCGCTCGGCACCGGCAGCGCGATCCTGAAAAAGGTCTTCGGCGGCATGACGTGAAGCCCCTCGGTCAGTCTTGCTCTGACTGAACGCCGGCAAGCCTTACCGGTCCCCCAAGGGGACGGCGATGCTCGCGGGGTAGGCCCCGCTCGCAAATCGCCAGGCGGGCCGGCTTGGGAGCGGCCCGGCGCTCGGCCCGCAGTTCGGTGCGCCGCCACCGGGAGTTTCGAGGGATGGCGTGCATGGCGGTCTGATGGTCGACAATCCTGCCCCTGCCTGTTTGCTGCCGCTCCGACGGCTTTGCGATGAATTCCGATCTTCCCGATCCCGTTTCCCCGTCCGAAGAACCGGCAGCCGCTGCGCTCGCGCCCGAGGCTGCGCCCGAAATCGAGAGCACGCCCGACGCTGCGCCTGAAGCCACGACGGCTGCCGCCGCACCATCCGCCACGGCGGGTGACGCCACCGCCGAGCTCAAGGCCTTGTTCCCCGCGCTTTTCACCGGCAGGCCGAAGCCCGTCAAGCTGCGCGTGCAGGCCGACATCCAGGAGCGCGCGCCGGGCAAGTTCAGCAAAGCGCAGCTCAGCGCCTTTCTGCGCCGCCACACCGGCAGCACCAGCTACCTGATCGCGCTGACGCAGGCCAAGACCCGCTTCGACCTCGACGGCAACCCGGCCGGCGAGATCAGCGAGGAGCACCTCACGGTCGCCAAGGAAGAGCTGACCCGCCGCAAGGCCTTGCAGCAGGATCGCCAGCAGGCCGAGCAGGCGCAGCAGCAGCTGCAAGCACAGCAGCGCCGCAACCGTGGCCAGCTGCTGTGGGACTTCGAGCGCACGACGCTGACCGAGGCCAACTTCTGCGTGCTCAAGGGCGTGAAGCCCGAGGAGCTGGCGGGCCTGCTGGAGATCGCGCGCAAGGAACGCACCGAAGCGCCGCCCGAGCCGCCGCGTGAACAGTTCCGTGAGGCGCGTCGCGATGACCGTCGTCCGGCTGGCGGCGGCGGTGGCGGCCGGCCCGACGGTCGTGGCGAGCGTCGCCCCGGCCCGCGTGCCGAGGGCCGGCGTGACGCGCCGCGCGGCGATGGTGGCCGGCCGC
>Ga0187843_10001801_pt1 | contig 13358 bp, 13 predicted proteins | sample SpaLakP09_SKY_43_FD_134516 | JGI IMG/M metagenome (GOLD analysis project Ga0187843, IMG submission 134516) | Oligotrophic lake water microbial communities from Sparkling Lake, Wisconsin, USA - SP09_SKY_43 | ecosystem: Environmental > Aquatic > Freshwater > Lake | place: USA: Sparkling Lake... | reverse complement strand
GCGGGCGTCACCCTGGTCAAGGGGCTGGACCATGCGCAGGATGCCAGCCTGAAAGAAGGCGACCACGTCGTGCTGGCCGGCCATGATTTCCACTTCGCGGCCCTGGCCAAGGGCAAGGGCGCCAACTACATCTCGGCACGGGCGACCTTCGAAGTCACGCGGGATGGCCGCCACGTGGCCACCCTGCACCCCGAGAAACGCCTGTACATCGTGCAGCGCATGCCCATGACGGAGGCCGCCATCGACCGCGGTTTCACACGCGACCTCTACGTCTCGCTCGGCGAAGCATCGCCAGACGGCGCCTGGGGCGTGCGCGTGCAGGTCAAGCCCTTCATGGGCTGGGTGTGGGCCGGTTGCCTGTTGATGGCTTTGGGTGGGGGCCTGGCCGCGTCCGATCGCCGCTACCGGCAGCGTGCCCACCAGACGCTGGACGTGCAGGCAGCCAACTCCGCCGCGAGCTCGTCCACAGCCTCATCCCACCAGGCCCCTGGCCTGCTCTCTTCGCCCCATCCCGTTCAGCCATGAGTGCGCTACAACCCCGTCTTTCCCCCGGCCGCCTGCTGGGCTTTGGCTTGCCCTTGGCCTTGTTTGCCGCCTTGGCCTTCATGCTGGCCCGCGGGCTGCAGCATGGTCACAGCGAAGCGCTGCCATCGCCCTTGATCGGCCACGCCTTGCCCGCCTTCGTGCTGCCCCAGTTGACCGCAGACGAGGCCCCGCGCTTCGCGCCAGCGCAGCTGAAGGGCCAGGTCTGGTTGCTCAATGTCTGGGCGTCGTGGTGCACCTCCTGCAAGGAAGAACATCCGGTGCTGATGGGCCTGTCGCGCGAGGCCCAGGTGCCCTTGATTGGCTTCAACTACCAGGACAAGCCCGAGCTGGGCCGCGCCTGGTTGGCCCAGCAAGGTGACCCCTACCGCCTGACCGTGACCGATCCGGACGGCCGCGCGGGCCTGGACCTGGGCGTGGTCGGTGTGCCCGAGACCTTCGTCATCGACAAGCAAGGCCGCGTGCGCCACAAGCTTTCCGGGCCCATCACCCCGGAGGTCTGGCGCAACACCCTGCAACCGCTGATCCAGGAGCTGCAAGGTGCGTGAACAAGGTCAATGGATGCGTGGGCTGCTCGCCGCCGGCTTGATCAGTTGGCTGCTCAGCGGGGCGCAGGCCGCGGAGGTGTCGGCGCCGCCGCAAGCCTTGCCCCTGTCTCAGAGCGAAGCGAGCCTGGACGAGCGCGCCCAGCGCCTGGGCGCAGAGCTGCGCTGCCTGGTGTGCCAGAACCAGACGATCGCCGATTCCCAGGCCGAGCTGGCCATGCAGCTCAAGCGCGAGGTGCGCCAGCAGCTGGCCCGCGGTGCGTCTGACCAGCAGGTGCGCGATTTCATGGTGCAGCGCTATGGCGAGTTCGTGTTGTATCGGCCGCCGCTCAACGACGCCACGGTCTGGTTGTGGGGCGGGCCCGCGCTGCTGCTGGCGTTCGGGCTGGGCGCCTTGGGCTGGCAACTGCTGCGCCACCGACCTGACAAGGGAGACACCCCATGACCACCTTCCTGCTCGTCGCCCTGGCCTTGTTGAGCCTGGCCGCCGCTTTCGTGGCCTGGCCTTTGTGGCGCACCCTGCCCGATGCTGTGGATGCGACCTGGGCGCCTCGGCGCGGCACCGCCATCGGCCTGAGCGCGGCCTTGGCGCTCTTCACCGCGTTCATGTACGCGATGGTGGGCACACCAGCGGCCTTGTTGTTGCAGGCCGATCCGACTTCGCCAAGCCTGGCGTCTGCAGCGCCAGACAGCGCCGCTGCGAGTGCCTCTGCGGGCGGCATGACCCCCGCCCAGATCGAAGGCATGGTGAGCCGCCTGGCGCAGCGCCTGCAACAGCAGCCCGATGACGTGGCGGGCTGGCGCATGCTGGTGCGTTCTTACGAAACGCTGGGGCGTTATCCCCAGGCCGTGGACGCCTGGCGCCGCCTGCTGGCCCTCACCCCCGATGACCCCGACCTGCTGACCGACTACGCCGTGACCTTGGGCATGAGCCAGGGCCAGACCCTGGCGGGTGAGCCTGAGCAGGCCATCAACCAAGCGCTGCGCCTGAACCCACAGCACGTGCAGGCCCTGGCCTTGTCCGGCAGTGCCGCGTTCGAGCGCGCCGACTACCCACGGGCCATCGCCCAGTGGCGCCGCATCCTGCTGAGCGTGCCACCCGATGCCGAGGTGCGTGCCAGCATCGAGGGTCAGATCGCCAAGGCACAGGCACTGGCTGCGCGCGGCAAGGCAGGGCAGGCGGGGCCATGAGCGCAGGTGTGTTCAGCGCCCGGTGGACTTGCGTGTGGCTGTTGGCCATGGCGCTCAGTCCGGGCGACGTGAGCGCGGCGAGTGCGGCTCGGACGGGGTGTTCGCCCTTGCCCGAAATCCCCTCGGGCTGGCCCCGCACGCCGCACGCGGGCCAGGTCCGTGTGCAGGGGGGGCGCTTCACGATGGGCAGCTACGAGGGCTACCGCGACGAGCGGGTCCGACAGGCCGAGGTGCGCAGTTTCTGGATCGACCGCACCGAGGTCACCAATGCCCAGTTCGCTGCCTTTGTGCAAGCCACCCGCCATGTCACCGACGCGGAGCGTCAAGGCGAAGCCGCGGTGTTCGCCATCCCGGATGCGGCCGAGCTGCGGCAGCGCCCGCTGGCCTGGTGGCGCATCGTCCCGGGGGCCGACTGGCGCCACCCGGAAGGGCCATCCAGCCACATCCGGGGCCGAGAGCGCGAGCCCGTGCGCTTGGTGACCCAGGCCGATGCCCTGGCCTATGCGCGCTGGCTGGGCCGCGACCTGCCCACCGAAGCCGAGTGGGAGTTTGCCGCGAAGGGAGGCACCTTGCGCGGCACCTTGCGTCAGCGCGATGCGCCTTTGGACGGTGGGCCGCGCGACGCCCGTGGGCGCCCTTCGGCCAATTACTGGCAGGGCAGCTTCCCGCTTTTGGACACCGCGGAGGATGGCCACGCCGGCATCGCGCCCGTGGCCTGCTATGCCCCCAACGCCTTGGGGCTGTACGACATGATCGGCAACGCCTGGGAGTGGACCCGCGATGCCGACGCCACCCCCTCTGACGATGGCGCTGCGGCGCCTCGGCAAGGCCATGCCAATGGCGACCCGGCCGTGCTGCGCCGCGCGCCCGCGCAGGTCCGTTCCGTCATCAAAGGCGGCTCCTTCCTGTGTTCGCCCGATTACTGCGTGCGCTACCGCGCCGCGGCCCGCGAGGTCCAGGAGACCTCCTTGCCCACGTCCCATGTGGGCTTTCGCACGGTCTCCCGGCGCTGAGGCCTTCTTCCATCCCTGCAACAACAGACACCCATGCCATCCACCCGTTCAACCTTCCAGCGCCTGGGCGCACACTGGCTGACCGCCGTCGCGGCGGCGTCGCTCCTGGCCACCGGCGCGCATGCCGCCACGCGCCCCAACATCCTGCTCATCGTCGCCGATGACTTGGGCTTTTCCGACATCGGTGCCTTCGGCGGTGAGATCGACACGCCCCACCTCGACGCCCTGGCGCGGGAGGGTCTGCGCCTGACCGACTTCCACAGCGCCGCGACCTGCTCGCCCACGCGCTCGATGTTGCTGTCCGGTGTGGACCACCACCTCGCGGGCATCGGCAGCATGGCCGAGCTGACCGTGCCGGAGCAGCAGGGCAAGCCGGGCTATGAGGGCTACCTCAATGACCGCGTGGTGCCGTTTCCCCAGTTGTTGCGCGACGCGGGTTACCGCACGCTGATGGCGGGCAAGTGGCACCTGGGCCTGACCGAAGACCGCAGCCCTGCAGCGCGCGGGTTCGACAAATCGTTCGCGCTGCTGCGCGGTGCCGACGACCACGTGGCCCAACCCTGGAACACCCGCATCGACCCGGCGCAGCCGCTGTACCGAGAGGACGGCCGCCTGACCACGGTGCCTGCCGATTTTTACTCCAGCAACTTTTACGCGGACAAGCTGGTCTCCTACCTGCAAGCCACCCAGGGGGATGGCAAGCCCTTTTTCGCCTACCTGACCTTCACCGCGCCGCACTGGCCGCTTCAAGCGCCTGCCGAGGCCATCGCCAAGTACGAGCACCGCTACGAGGCTGGCTACGACGCCTTGCGTGCCGAGCGCATCGCCCGCCAGAAGGCACTGGGCATCTTGCCCAAGGACTTCCTGCCAGCGCCTGCGCTGAGCGTCTTCCCGAGCTGGGGCAAGCTGACCGTGGCGCAGCAAAAGCAGGAGGCACGCCGCATGGCCGTCTATGCCGCCATGGTGGACGTGATGGACCAGAACATCGGCAAGGTCATCCGACAGCTCAAGGCTTCGGGTCAGTACGACAACACGCTGATCGTTTTCATCTCGGACAACGGTGCGGAGGGCGCCAACGTGGCCGACCGCGCCTCGGCCATCCCGCGCGACAACCGCCTGGCCAACATCGGCAAAGCCTCGTCTTACGCCTCCTACGGGCCGAACTGGGCGCAGATCGGTGCCTTGCCCTACAGCCTCTTCAAGGGGTACAGCCGCGAAGGTGGCACCACCGTGCCGACCATCGTGCGCTACCCGAGCGCGCTGGCCAAGGGCAAGCTGGTGGGCGTGGGCGGTGTCTCGCGCGTGCCGGGCCACGTCACCGACATCGCACCCACGCTGCTGCAGCTGGCCGGTGTGGCCTACCCGCAGAAGGTGGGCGATAGGCCTGCGCCTGCCTTGCAGGGGCGATCGCTGCTGCCCGTGCTCAGCGGCCAGGTCAGCGAGCTGAACGAGCGCTTCGACAAGGGCTGGGAGCTGTTCGGGCAGAAGGCCTACCGGCAGGGAGACTGGAAGGTCGTGTACTCGGTGCCGCCGTTTGGCACGGGCGACTGGCAGCTCTACAACCTGAAGAACGACCGCGCCGAGCAACGCGATCTGGCCGCTCAGCACCCCGAGAAGCTGGCCGAGCTCAAGGCCGCATATGCCGCCTACGTGCACCGCAACGGCGTCCAGGAGGTGCCCCGCCTGGCCGAGCGCATTGCGGAGCGCTACAGCAGCCTGAAATACTTCGAGGCGCTAACGGCTGCTGACACGGTGGTACCTTGAGCAGGTTGTGAGTGCCATGGGCGTGCCGGCAGATGCATGCCTTGCATCAACAGCGGTGAAATGCGCATTTGCAAGTTGCTTCAACGCTGGGTACGCTGTCGGGCTTGATCCATTGGAGGCTGCACATGTCCGATAAAAACTGGAAGTTCGAAACCCTGTCTGTCCATGCCGGCTACTCGCCCGACCCGACCACCAAGGCCGTGGCCGTGCCCATCTACCAGACAGCGGCTTACGCCTTCGACAGCGCCCAGCATGGCGCCGACCTGTTCGACCTGAAGGTGCCGGGCAACATCTACACCCGCATCATGAACCCCACCACCGATGTGCTGGAGCAGCGCATCGCGGCCCTGGAAGGCGGGGTGGGTGCATTGGCCTTGGCGTCTGGCCAAGCGGCAGTCACCTACGCCATCCTGACCATCGCCGAAGCGGGCGACAACTTCATCTCGTCGACGGCGCTGTACGGCGGCACCTACAACCTGTTCGCGCACACGCTGCCTCAGTACGGCATCACCGCGCGCTTCGCGGATCACCGCGACCCGGCCAGCTTCGAAGGCCTCATTGATGAGCGCACCAAGGCCATCTTCGTGGAGTCTCTGGGCAACCCCTCGGGTAACATCACCGACATCGCTCGCATCGCCGAGATCGCCCACCGCCATGGCGTGCCGCTGATCGTGGACAACACCGTGCCCAGCCCCTACCTGTGCCGCCCCATCGAGCACGGCGCCGACATCGTCGTGCACTCCCTGACCAAGTACCTGGGCGGCCACGGCACCAGCATTGGCGGGGCCATCGTCGATTCGGGCAAGTTCCCCTGGGCCCAGCACAAGGAACGCTTCAAGCGCCTCAACGAGCCTGATGTCAGCTACCACGGCGTGGTCTACGCCGAGGCCCTCGGTGCGGCGGCCTACATTGGCCGTGCGCGCGTGGTGCCCTTGCGCAACATGGGCGCGGCCCTCTCGCCGTTCAACGCATTCCTGATCCTGCAGGGCGTGGAGACCCTGGGCCTGCGCATGGACCGCATCAGCCAGAACACGCTGAAGATCGCGCAACACCTGCAAAAGCACCCGCGCGTGAAGTGGGTCAACTACGCTGGCCTGGCAGACCACCCGGAGAACGCACTGGTGAAGAAGTACCTCTCAGGCCAGGCCTCGGGCGTGCTGACCTTCGGTGTGCCGGGTGGCCGCGAAGGGGGCGCGCGCTTCCTGGACGGCCTCCAGCTGTTCACGCGCCTGGTCAACATCGGCGACGTGCGCTCGCTGGCCACCCACCCAGCTTCGACCACGCACCGCCAACTCAACCCCGACGAACTGGCCAAGGCGGGTGTGAGCGAAGACACGGTGCGCCTGTCTGTGGGCATCGAGCACATCGATGACCTGATCGCTGACCTGGACGCGGCGCTGGCGCAGGCCTGAACGGGGGGCGGGAGCCCGGGGACATGTGCCCCGGGTCCACGCCTCTCGGTGTATGCGGCGCTGGCCAAAGCGGCCCATGCGGCGCACACGCGAGCCTCACGTGTGTCGCAGACTGGACAGCCTGTGCAGCACGCCCACCAGGGTGTCGATCTCGGCGCAGGTGTTGTAGAACGCCAGCGACGGCCGCACCGTGGCCTCCAGCCCGAAGCGGCGCAGGATGGGCTGCGCGCAGTGGTGGCCCGAACGCACCGCGATGCCTTCCTTGTTCAGGGCGGCACCGACCTCTTCGGTCTTGTAGCCCTGCAAGGTGAAGGACAGCACTGCGGCCTTGTCCGGCGCCGTGCCGATCAGCTTCAGCCCTGGCACATCCTTGAGCAAGCGCGTGGCGTACAACAGCAACTGGTGCTCGTAGGCGCCGATGTTCTCGATGCCCAGTTTCTGCACGTAGTCGATCGCCGCGCCCAAACCCACCGCGTCCGCGATGTTGCCCGTGCCGGCTTCGAAGCGGCCTGGGGCATCGTGGTACTCGGTGTGCTCGAAGGTCACGTCCTTGATCATGTTGCCGCCACCCTGCCAGGGCGGGGTCTCATTGAGGACGGCCTCCTTGCCATACAGCACGCCGATGCCGGTGGGCCCGAACACCTTGTGCCCCGAGAACACGAACCAGTCGCAGTCCAGGTCGATCACGTCGGCGCGCATGTGCGAGACCGACTGCGCCCCGTCCACCAGCACCTTGGCGCCGGCGCTGTGCGCCATGGCCACGATCTGCTTGGCCGGGGTGACCGTGCCCAGCGCGTTCGACACCTGCGTGAAGGACACCAACTTCGTGCGTGGCCCCAGCAGCTTGGCGTACTCGCCGAGCAACACCTGCCCATCGTCGTCCACCGGGATCACGCGCAGCTTCGCCCCCGTGGCGGCACACAGCTGCTGCCAGGGCACGATGTTGGCGTGGTGCTCCAGGTGGCTGACGATGATCTCGTCGCCCGCACGGACGTTGGCCTGGCCCCAGCTCTTGGCCACCAGGTTGATGGCCTCGGTGGTGCCCCGCACGAACACGATCTCGTTGGTCGAGCGCGCGTTCAGGAAGCCACGGCACTTCTCGCGTGCGGCCTCGTAGGCATCCGTGGCGCGGGCAGCGAGTTCGTGCGCTGCGCGGTGGATGTTCGAGTTTTCGTGCGCATAGAAGTAGGCGATGCGGTCGATCACCGATTGCGGCTTGTGCGTCGTCGCGGCGTTGTCCAGCCAGATCAGCGGGCGGCCGTTGACGCGCTCCTTCAGCACGGGGAAATCGCGCCGAACGAGGTTGACGTCAAAAGGCGGTGCAAAGCCGTTGGCCTGGGGCGACAGCGGGTGGGCCGCTTGGCCGGGCACGTGCAGACCCGGTGCGTGTGTGCCCAATCCGTTGGCGCCGCCATCCAGGAAGTAGAACGACGGTGTCGCTCCACCTGCCGCGGCTGGCTGGGTTCGCGAAGGTGAGCGCAGGGCCAGCAATTCGCTGAGTTCCGTGTCCGAGGGCAAGCCCCAGTCCAAGGGGTTCAGCGTCAGGATGGGCTGCACACCGCCAGTGCGGGCGGCCGGGTTGGCATCCAGTGGCAGGTCACCCGCGAAAGACGGCGGCACTTGGCCTGGCGATGCCACGGCTGGCAAGCTGGGGATGCCTTCGTAGCCGTCGGCCGCATGGGGCACGCCGGAAGGCAGGCCCTGCTGGGCGGACGACACCGATGGCACGGCGAAGGGGTGAGCGGCGGAGGGTGTGTTCAGGTGCGACAGCCCAGATGGCAAACCTGATGGCAAACCAGTCGGCGCAGCCAACCCGCTCGGGGCCGAGCCAGGCAGCGCCGAGAAGAACTGGTTGGCCAACTGGGCCAGGGCTTGTGCATCCGGCAGACCCAGGCCGGCGAGGTCACTTGTACTCATGGTACTTGTTGATTTCAACGTCTTCGAGCACCGCGATGGCGTCGTCGGTCAGCACCGCCAGCGAGCAGTACAGCGACACCAGGTAAGACGCGATGGCCTTGTGGTTGATGCCCATGAAGCGCACGGCCAGTCCAGGGCTTTGGGCGCCCGGCAGGTCGGGCTGGTACAGGCCCACGACGCCTTGGCGGCTTTCACCGGTGCGGATCAGCAGGATCTTGGTCTTGTTGTTCTCGATCTGGATCTTGTCGCAGGGGATCAGCGGGGTGCCGCGCCAGGTGATGAACTGCGAGCCAAACAGCGACACGGTGGGCGGGGGCACGCCACGGCGGGTGCATTCGCGGCCAAAAGCGGTGATGGCCAGTGGGTGGGCCAGGAAGAAGCCGGGCTCCTTCCACACCTTGCTCAGCAGCTCGTCGAGGTCATCGGGCGTGGGCGCGCCGGTGCGGGTCTTGATGTGTTGGTGCGGCGCGATGCTGTTGAGCAGGCCGTATTCCTTGTTGTTGATCAGCTCGGCTTCCTGGCGCTCCTTGATGGTCTCGATGGTCAGGCGCAGCTGCTCTGCGATCTGGTTGTAGGGCTTGGAGTACAGGTCGGACACGCGGGTGTGGACGTCCAGCACCGTGTTCACGGCCGACAGCAGGTACTCGCGCGGGTCTTCGATGTAGTCCACGAAGGTCTGGGGCAGTTCACGCTCGTCGCGGCCGGAACAGTCCACCGTCACGCTGGAGGCGTCCTTGACCTTGTTGACGCGGTAGATGCCGGCCTCGACCGGGACCCATTGCAGCAGGTGGGTCAGCCAGCGCGGCGTGATCGTGCCCATCTGCGGCACGGTGCGGGTGGCGATGGCAAGTTGCCGAGCGGCGATGTCGCCCAGGGCGGTGCTGTTTTCGTGGTTGTTGGCCATGGGCCGTTTCTCCGTGGTGGTGGTGGAAGTGGGGGGAGTGGGCTCAGCTCTGGCGGCTCAGTGCCTGGCTGATGTTGCTGTGGGGCGGCACGCTCTGGGTCAGCCAGACGTTGCCGCCGATGCTCGAGCCGCGGCCGATCGTGATGCGGCCCAGCACCGTGGCGCCGGCATAGATCACCACGTCGTCCTCGACGATGGGGTGGCGGGGATGACCCTTGAGCAGGTGGCCGTTCTCGTCGGTGGGGAAGCGCTTGGCGCCCAGTGTCACGGCCTGGTAGAGGCGCACGTTCTCGCCGATCTCGCAGGTCTCGCCGATGACAACGCCGGTGCCGTGGTCAATGAAGAAGCCGCGGCCGATCTGTGCGCCCGGGTGGATGTCGATGCCCGTGCGGGCGTGGGCGATGTCGGCAATCAACCGGGCCAGCAGCGGCGTGCCCAGGCGCAGCAAAGCGTGCGCGATGCGGTGGTGCACGATGGCCGTGATGCCCGGGTAGCACAGCAGGATCTCCGACATGCCCGTGGCCGCCGGATCGCCTTGCCAGGCGGCTTGCAGGTCGCTGAACAGCGCGCCGCGGATGTCGGGCAGTTGCTCGGCCAGCGCACGCACGATGGCCACCGCGCGCGGCGCCAGATCGGCATCCTGGCTGGCGTCGGCCGTGGCGTTGAACATCAGCGCGCGCCGCACCTGGTCGTTCAGCATGCCCAGGGTGTCGTGCAGGGTGTGGCCGACAAAGAAGTCGATGCTCTCGTCGTTGAGGTCCGGGCGGCCGTAGTGCGTCGGAAAGAGCGCGGCCGACAGGCCTTGCATGATGTGGGTCAGCACCTCCCGCGAGGGCAACTCGCGCAGGCGTCCCTGGTGGCGCACGCGGTGCGAGATCTCGCGCGATTCGCGCAAGGCCTTCACCACATGCGGCAGGTTCCAGCCGGAGGCTTGGGTGGGGTCGGTGTCAGGGTGTGTCATGTCGGGAGGCTGGCGCAAGTGAGCGCCACCTCCCGGACTGTGCTGTTGCAGCGATCAGGCGTCCAATGCAGAGATCGCGCCTGCGCATCGCTTGCATGACATTGGCATGAAGCCATGCGAAAAACGAGGAAGCCAGGCCTCCCGTGCTTCAGGGATTCCCTCGGGCTACGGCCTTTGCCAAACTGCCGCACGCTGCTGGTCAGTCAGATGGGCCCCAAGAGTCCGCACGCGCCAGCACAGAACGCACAGGGAGTGTCGTCGTGTTCCTTCGCAGAGGCCGCCTTGGCCTACCAGTTCGCTTTGGCCGCTTTGGCTGTTTTGTCGCGCAAACGCAGCGCGGCGTGTCCCTCATCGAGACCTTGTGTTCCCTGACCATCATGGGCACCTTGGCTGCAACGGCCTTGCCGCAATTGGTTCAGCTGGGCACGCAGGCGAGGGTGTCCGTCGTCCAGGGGCTGTCGGGCGCGGTGCAGTCGGCCAGCATCCTGGTGCATGCCCAGTGCGCGGTGCAACCGAGCTGCCCCCACCGATCGGGCCAGGGCGTGGTGGAGGTCAGCGCGCAGCCGGTGCGCTTGCACCGCGGGTATCCCGTGGGCGGGCACCAGGAAGGCATCGCGGCGGCCATGCAATTGTCGGGCTTCACTGTTCAGCATCTGGGTGACGACACCGTGTTCATGCGCTCCGACGCCCCTGATGCGTCAGCCTGTGCCGTGCGCTACAGCGCGCCCGAGGTCGATGGCGGCATCCCCAGCATCGTGACGCGAACCGATGGGTGCTGAGGCCGGTCCAGCGAGGCAGGTCCAGCGACAGCGGGTGCCGACGGTTTGTCAGGCCGTGCCTGTGCGCGCCCCTGTGCTGTCTTGCGCTGACAGTCCCTGTCGGGTGAGCTGCGATTGCAGGAAGGGCACCACGGCCTGTGCCACCGCTTGTGGGTTGTCTGCAAAGGGGAAGTGGCCGCTGTCAGGCAGCATCACCACCTGAGCACCGGGGAAGGTTTCTTTTTGCTGCTCGGCCAGGCGTGCGGGCAGGTAGGGGTCGGCCGCGCCCCACACCACCAGCGTCGGCGGCTTGATCGGTGCGAGCATGGCCGACAGCGTCTGGCTGCGCTGCTCCAGGTCACCCGTGGAGCGGTAAAGCTTCAAGATGGCGCGCTTCGTGCCCCAGTCCATGTCGTCGTACATGCGGTTGACGAAGGCAGGTGGCAGACCGCGCGGCGCCCCCAGCGACATCACCCAGTGGAAGCCTCTGCGTGTGGTCGAGAGTTGTGCCAGCTCGCCCAGCAGCGGCGTGCGCCAGATGCGGGCCATGAGGTGCCAGCGGTAGCCGCGCATCACGCCGGTGTTGATCAGGGTGACGCTGGCCACGGCCATCGGGTTCAGCGCCGCCCACATCAAGCCCCAGGGACCGCCGAAATCGTGCAGCACCAGGTGCACGCGCAGCACGCCCAGCTGGCGCAAGGCCTCGCCCAGGAAGGCTGCGCCACCCTCCACCGAGTACGGGTAGTCGGCCGGTTTGTCGGCCTGGCCGAAGCCGGGCATGTCGAAGGCGATGACACGGCCCAGCGGGGATGCGGCCTGCATCAGTTCGCGCCAGTCCTCGCAACAACCCGGGTTGCCATGCACGAAGACGACGGCCTCGGTGGCGCGCAGATCGGCCCCGCCCTGCAGCACCCGGGTGCGGACGCCGCAGGCCGTGAGCTCGGAGGTTTGCAGCGGCCAACCAGGTTGTGTCGGGATCGTCATGGGGGGTTTCCGGCGGAGTGGGGCTGTGCCGCATCATGCATGCAATTCGGTCCTCAGCACCCTTGGGCCAGGTCGTCCAGGATGGGGCAGGGCGAGCGTGCGTCGCCCTGGCAATCCGCCGCCAGTCGGCTGAGCGTGCGTTTCATCGCCTCCAGCTCGTCGATGCGCTGCTGCAGCGCCGCCACATGGGCCGTGGCCAGTTTTTTGACGGAGGCGCTGGCGCGTCTGCGGTTGCGCCACAGGTCCAGCAGTTGGGCGATGTCGGCCATGCCGAAACCCAGGTCGCGCGCACGGCGGATGAAGCGCAGCGTGTGGATGGCGGCATCGTCATACAAGCGGTAGCCCGAGTCGGTGCGCGGCGCGGGCGGCAGCAGGCCCAGGCCCTCGTAGTGCCGGACCATCTTGGGCGACACGCCGGTGAGTCGAGCCGCTTCCCCGATGTGCCTGAGCGGCTCGCTCATGGGCTGACGACCTCGTAGCCTTCGTTGGTGATCGCAGCAGCCGTGGCCTCCCGGCTGAGCTGTGTCTGCACGCTGACCTGTCCCGAGGGCAGGTCCACGCGGACCTGGGCCTGGGCGTCCTGGGCCAGCACGGCTTGCGTCACAGCCTTCACGCAGTGCTGGCAGCTCATGCCTTGCACCAGGAGTTCGTGGGTGGCAGGGTGGGTGAGGGCGTTCATGGCAAGGTCCTTTCTGTGCAGGTTCACCACGGTAAACCTTGACACCATGTCAGAGTCAACCGTCAGCATGCGCTTGACCCTCACACCGTGTCAAGGTTGACACTGCTGACATCCCGTGTGCATCCTGTTTCCTCCACCATGAACATCAACCCGCCGCTCTCCCCTGTTGCCGTCCACGAGGAGCCCGCCTTGATGCTGGCCGTGCGTGGCATGACCTGCGCGGCCTGCGTGAACCGGGTCGAGCGCGCTCTGCGCAAGGTGCCTGGCGTGGCGCAGGCCCAGGTGAACTTCGCCACTGAAACCGCCAGCGTCGTGCTGGCACCGGCGGTTGCCGATGTCTCCTTGCCCGATGCAACCCGACTGATCGCCGCCATCGAGGCCGCCGGCTACCACGCCCAGCTGCAGGAAGCCGACCACCCCTTGGCCGACGAACACGCCTCCTGGTGGTCGGTGTGGGGCGCCGTCTGCCTCGGTGCCTTGGCCAGCGTGCCGTTGATGCTGCCCATGCTCTGGGGCGACCACCACTTCTGGCCCGCCTGGGTGCAGTTCGCCCTGGCCACCCCCGTGCAGTTCGGCCTGGGTGCGCGTTTTTACCGCGCGGGCTGGGCCGCCTTGCGCGATGGCAGCGGCAACATGGACCAGCTCGTTGCGCTCGGCACGTCCGCGGCCTGGGGGCTGTCGGTTTGG
>Ga0187843_10001800_pt1 | contig 13363 bp, 10 predicted proteins | sample SpaLakP09_SKY_43_FD_134516 | JGI IMG/M metagenome (GOLD analysis project Ga0187843, IMG submission 134516) | Oligotrophic lake water microbial communities from Sparkling Lake, Wisconsin, USA - SP09_SKY_43 | ecosystem: Environmental > Aquatic > Freshwater > Lake | place: USA: Sparkling Lake... | reverse complement strand
TATAGGCTGACCAGCCAAGTGCAATTAGAGTCAGTTTCTCCCTGAGGCTTCTCTTACGGCAGGGGTCCTTTTTAGTTGCACAAAGTGCTAGGATAAATCAGTCATGATTTATCGATTATTTGGTTTTTTATTTTTTCTCCTGATAGGTTTTTCCTTAGGGTATTTTGTGCCTCACGGTTTGGGTGCTTGGCCTGGTGCGTGTTTGGGTCTGATTGCCGTATCTTTGCTGTCTTTCCTTATTCAGGCCAGAGGTGAATATTTATTTTCTGTCTGGATCAAATCTGCTGATACTCTTAACTCCTCTGGTCAGTCTGGAAGATGGGGGGAGACAGCCTATCAAGTCAGGCGATTGTTTAAGCAAAAGGAAGTCGAGTTAAACGCCAGCAAAGAGAGTTTGCGCCAATTCTTATCAGCTATTCAGGCCTCTCCAAATGGCGTGGTTTTACTGGATAACGAATGGCACATCATTTGGTCCAATAGAACCGCCACAAGGCATTTGGGTGTTGACCCGCAAAGAGATGTGGGTCAGTTAATAGGCTTTTTGCTGCGCAACCCAGTATTCAGCGCCTATGCGCGTTCGCACTTGTATGAGAATGAAGTGCTCACTGAGGGTCGCGAAAACAGTGTTGATCATCCGCAGAAAATTGCTATTCAAGTTTTTCCGTACGGAGATGGTAATAAATTACTTTTATCTAGGGATATTACCGCCCTTGAACAAGCTGAAGTGATGCGAAGAGACTTTGTTGCCAATGTGTCTCATGAAATCAGAACACCTTTGACGGTCTTGATTGGTTTTGTAGAGACCATGCTCAATCTTTCCCTGACTGAAACCGAAACAAATAACTATTTGAATCTCATGTCTCAGCAGGCGCTGAGGATGCAAAATTTGGTACAAGATTTATTGACTTTGTCCACCTTAGAAGGAAGCCCTCTGCCCAGTGAATCTGAATGGCACAGCTTTGATAGGCTTTGGTCGAATTGCCATGAAGAGGCCAAGGGCTTAGTTAAGGTGTTGAATCAAAAAAATGGTTCAACTTACTTGTTGAGTTTTTCTATAGCTGATGACTTAACGGGTCATGAAATTTCAGGGTCCGTAGACGAAATAAGAAGTTCTTTTTCAAATTTGGTCAGTAATGCGCTTCGATACACACCTAGCGGAGGCAAAGTGACCGTTTCTTGGCGTCAATGCGAAGGTGGTTATGAGTTTTCCGTGATTGATACAGGTGAAGGTATCGCACCCGAGCACATCACCAGACTCACTGAACGTTTTTACCGAGTGGATCGCAGTCGCTCGCGTGATACGGGCGGAACTGGTCTGGGGCTGGCCATTGTGAAACATGTCATTCAGCGACATGACGGTCAGTTACGAATTGAAAGCAAATTGAATTCGGGTTCAAGTTTTTCTCTGATTTTCCCAAGCCAAAGATTTCGAAAACAGTCAAATTAATCGATCATATTTCAGTTGTTGCCAATGTCAGCTTTGAGTTGATAAATCACTATATCTTCCCGTTTATCAGCGGGTCTTCGGATCACTTTAAATTTCTCCCATAAGCCTGTGTCTATAACTTCTTTCCTGGTGGCAAGCGTTTCAGGGTTGGTGATCAGCCATGTGCATTCATCTTGTTTGATATTTTTTTCAAACTCATGAAACTTTAAACGACCATGAAAACTCAATCCTGCGATTTGCGATCGATTTAAGCCCAAGGAGTAGACACACTTTGGTTCCTTAATCAAGCTTTTGACTTGTATCGCAAGAGGCTTATAGCTTCTGGCGTAATTCAATAGCGGCATCCATAAAGTCATTAAAAGCACCCAGCACAAAATAGCGCCTGTTGCAGGCAGGACCAAGCTTTTCCATATTAAGCGCGGATTTTTCCCCAGCCGCCAAATGATCAATTTGCACCATAAGGCGGTTGCTAAAAAAGCGAAGACGGTATGTCCCCAGTCCATTTCAGACACATAACCTGGCGCCAATCTGATGACGTTGATGGCGGGTTGGGCAGGCCAGCCAATTTGCAGGGATAGCCATACAACCCAAATAATGACAGCACCACCTGTGAAAAAAAGTAAAGTGAACCAGTCAATCAGTGCAGCAAAGCTTCTTTTGAGTGTAGGTAAAGCAAATGCAGCTAAACAAGCCAGTGAGGGAAGTGTTAGGAGGAGGGTTCGTTCAGGGTTTTTTGAAGAAATACTGACACAAAAAATCGTGATCCACATAAAGACAGGCAAGATCAAGTGTTGCTGCCAGATCTGTTCTTTCCATTGATGACGCCATGTCCATAAGGTCCATGCCGCCAGAGGCCATAGCGGCCATGTAAACCAAAGCAAAAGACGCAGCAAACCCTTCCATTGGGCATAGGCATCTTCTAAACTGATTAATCGCCACTGCCATAAGTCTAGCCAAGTGCCCACTGCGATCACACCAAGGCATCCCAGCATTAAAAGAATTAAATATTTAACGCTTTGACCGCCCTGTTTCCAAAATAAAAAAATGATCCCTGTGCCTAGCAGTAAAGCTAGAAAAGGTTCGCCGCTTAGGGTGAGCAGGACCAGTGACAGGTCGATAAGTAAAACAGCATACAAAACATGTGTTCGAATCAATGCAGCGCCACAAAAAAGCAGGGCGGTGGTGCAAAGCTGAGTTGCTATAGGGGTTGTTTCATGACTTGGCAGAGCCAAGCCTAAGCAAGAGATTAATGCCAGTAGACCTGCATCAGCAATAGCTTTTGCATAGTCTTCAGGTTTTGCTTCTCCGCCAAATGCAAAAGTGACAGGCTGTGCGTGCGGGTTTTTAGCCAAGAAATAAATGGCGTACCAAGTTGCGATGAGCGTTATCAGCAAACTCGCCATAAAGGGAATGCGTGCGGCCATATCAGCGGGCACCCAATGACCAAGAACAGCAATAGCACCCGCACCTAACGCATAGGCGAGTGGGCCATTCAGATCTGGCTTCAATCCGCCTATCTCAGGTTTCCATAGATCAGTATGACCCTGAGACAACTCCCACATATAACCAAATGACGATACATCCAGCGTCTTCCATGGATCTCGATTAACGAGGCCGGTTAAAACGTAAACCAAACATATGCAAACCATGGCCCATACAGGCAAGCGCTGAGCGGCATGTTGGGTGACGATAGCGGGGTTAGGTGTATTCACTTAAAGACTTGGACAAAAAAAAACAGCCTGTTCAGGCTGTTTTTAAATTGGAAACAACTGTTATTTTGCAGCAGTTTTGCCGTATTTGTTGCGGAATCTTTGGACTCGGCCGCCCATGGTGTCCACTGATTTTTGTGTGCCAGTGTAGAAGGGGTGAGACTCGCTTGAAGTATCAAGTTTGTACAAAGGTAATTCTTTACCATCGTCCATTTTGATGGTTTCTTTTGTATTCGCACAGGTGCGGGTAACAAATTTAAAACCATTAGAAAGATCGACGAAGCAAACTTCGCGATATTCGGGGTGAATGCCTTGTTTCATGTCTATTCCTTGAGTCGTCGCGTTAGCCACACCAGCCATTTCGGTGCACTTTTCACAAAAGTTGCTATTGTATCTTAGTTTTTTTCATCCGCCCCGACGCATCATGTCGAAGAAATCAACATTGGTTTTGGTGGACTTCATATTTTTAAGCATTAATTCCATTGATTCAATTTCATCTAAGTTGTAAATGAATTGCCTCAGAATCCTGGATTTTTGAAGAATTTCAGGTGACAACAATAACTCTTCCTTGCGTGTGCCACTTCGATTGAGTTGAATGGCGGGAAACACCCTTTTTTCATACAAACGTCGGTCTAAATGAATCTCACAGTTGCCTGTACCTTTGAATTCTTCGAAGATAACCTCGTCCATTCGGCTGCCTGTATCGATCAAGGCGGTTGCAATGATGGTTAAAGAGCCGCCTTCTTCTACTTTACGTGCCGCTCCAAAAAACCGTTTAGGCCGCTGAAGCGCATTGGAGTCGACGCCTCCGGAAAGCACCTTGCCTGAACTGGGCACAACATTGTTGTAAGCCCTGGCCAGTCGAGTGATGGAGTCAAGCAATATCACTACGTCTTTTTTCAACTCAACCAGTCGTTTGGCTCGCTCAATCACCATTTCTGCCACATGCACATGTCTAGCGGCGGGTTCGTCAAAAGTGGAAGCAATGACTTCACCTTTGACGCTGCGCTGCATCTCAGTTACCTCTTCCGGCCTTTCGTCGACCAGTAAAACCATGACATGACTGTCGGGATAATTGGCCGTGATAGCGTGCGCAATATGCTGCATCATGACGGTTTTGCCGCTTTTGGGAGGCGCCACCAAAAGCGCTCGTTGTCCTTTGCCGATAGGGGCAATGATGTCGATGATTCGACCCGTGATGTTTTCTTCACCTTTGATGTCACGTTCTAAGCGCATTTGTTCTTTGGGGAACAGTGGCGTCAAGTTCTCAAACATCACTTTGTGCTTGTTATTCTCAGGTAGGTCGCCATTTACCTGATCGAGCTTGGTCAGCGCGAAATAGCGTTCGCCGTCCTTAGGAATGCGAACTTCGCCTTCAATCATGTCACCTGTGTGAAGGTTAAATCGCCTGACTTGACTGGGACTGATATAAATATCGTCAGTGCTTGCTGTGTAGCTGGTGTCTGGACTGCGCAAAAAACCAAAACCATCGGGAAGTATTTCAAGAACCCCATCCGCAAAAACTTGCTCTCCAGCCCGAGCTCTTTTTTTGATAATTGCAAACATCAGTTCTTGTTTGCGCATACGACCTGTATTTTCAATTTCAAGCTCTTCAGCTTGTTTTAATACTTCTGACACATGCAGTGCCTTGAGCTCATTAAGGTGCATTGGATTACTCCAGTAAGGGAGTGAGGAAAACTATCAAGGGGGAGGGGACAAGACCAGTCCAGGAGATGGTCTTGAATTAGTCAGGCGATAAACTTTGTTTCAAATCGCTGATCAGTAAAGATTATGACAGTAATTTACAGCTTAGGCTAGCTGCTGGTCAATAAATTCGTTTAACTGTGCTTTACTTAAAGAGCCGACTTTGGTCGCAGCGAGTTCGCCGTTTTTGAAAATCATCAAAGTAGGAATACCACGAATACCAAACTTAGCAGGAATATCCTTGTTTTCGTCAACATTAAGTTTGGTAATTTGAAGTTTGCCTTCATAAGTACCAGCAGCTTCATCAAGAGCTGGGGCAATCATTTTGCATGGGCCACACCACTCAGCCCAAAAGTCTACTAAAACAGGTTTATCTGATTGAAGCACGGCAGTCTCAAAAGTAGAGTCAGAAATATGCTGAATAAGTTCGCTGGCCATGGGAGTCCTTTGTAGTCGGCTAATTTTAGAATAAATTGAAAGTGCTTAATGATTGGGCATATCAAAGGAATTTGATCCCTAAAATACGATGCATGTTTGTACATCTAAGGCTTCATACTGAATATTCTGTCGCAGATGGAACTTGTCGAATTGATCAGGTGGTGCAGGGGGCTGTTAATTTTTCTCAGCCGGCTATGGCTATCACCGATATTCACAATTTATTCGGAGCAGTCAAATTTTATACCGCATGCCGTCAATCGGGTGTACAGCCCATCATTGGCGCAGAGGTCAATCTCAGCTTGGATCAATTCAATGGAGCAAATGCCCATTCAAAAATATTGCTCTTAGCTCAGTCCCATCAAGGCTATTTGAATTTGTGCGAACTGCTAACTCGATCATGGGTTTTACAAGACAGCAAATCACACTTGCCCACAATCAAATGGGCTTGGTTGGAAAATTTAAGAGATGGGCTGATCCTTTTATCCGGTGGACAACTCGGTCCTGTGGGGCAAGCATTGCTTCAAGATAACGGTGAGGTTGCAGAAAAAATATGCGATGCCTTTATAAAGATGTTTCCAGATCGCTTTTATGTGGAGCTGCAAAGGGCCGGCCGAGCAGATGAAGAACGTTACATAGCCTCAGCCGTTGCATTGGCGTCAAGACTGAAATTGCCTGTGGTGGCCACTCATCCGGTTCAATTTCTAGAATCTCAGGATTTCGAGGCGCACGAAGCAAGGGTCTGCATTGCCCAAGGTGAAATTTTAGGCAACCCCAAGCGAGCCAAATTATTTACCCGTGAGCAGTATTTCAAAAGTTCTGAAGAAATGCAGGTCTTGTTCGCAGATATTCCAAGTGCGATCAGCAATACGCTCAATATCGCTAAACGTTGTCATTTGCAACTGACCCTTGGAAAACCTCAACTTCCGGAATATCCAACACCTTCAGAGGGTGGTGAGGCTGTTCCCATTGACGTCTATTTCCGTAAAGTTTCTCAGGCGGGCTTGGTCGAGCGACTAAGCAAACTCTATCCTGATCCTGAAGTTCGACTTCAAGCAGAGGCCAGTTACCAATCAAGGCTTGAATTTGAAATCCAAACTATCTTAAAGATGGGTTTTCCGGGTTATTTTTTGATTGTCAGCGACTTCATCAATTGGGCGAAAAAAAATGCTTGTCCTGTCGGGCCGGGCCGTGGTTCAGGTGCGGGCTCATTGGTGGCTTTTGCGCTGAACATCACAGACCTTGACCCATTGAAATACGGGCTGTTGTTTGAGCGGTTTTTGAACCCAGAGCGGGTATCCATGCCCGACTTTGATATCGATTTTTGTCAAACTAACAGAGACCGTGTGATTGACTACGTCAAAGAAAAATATGGTCGTGATGCGGTCAGTCAAATTGTGACTTTTGGAACCATGGCGGCACGAGCAGCTATTCGCGATGTGGGGCGAACGTTGGACATGAGCTATACCTTTTGCGATGGCCTGTCAAAACTCATCCCTAACAAACCTGGCCAACACATGACCATTGCCTTGGCTCTTGAGCAAGAACCGCTTCTTGCTCAGCGCTTTGAGCGAGAAGACGAAGTCAAAATCCTTCTTAACTTAGCGCAAAATTTGGAAGGTCTTACAAGGAATGTGGGAATGCATGCCGGCGGTGTCCTTATTGCGCCAGGGAAATTGACTGACTTTTGCCCTTTGTATCAACAGTCAGGCAGCCCAGCTTCTGTCAGTCAATTTGATAAAGACGATGTGGAAGCGATTGGCCTGGTTAAATTCGATTTTTTAGGCTTGGCCACCTTAACTATTCTTGAAAATGCCAAAGTCCTGATCAATCAAAAAGAGGGAAAAGCTGATTGGTCTTTGGATGACATTGCGCTTGACGACGCTAAAACCTACCATTTGTTTTCTGAAGGAAAAACTGAAGCGGTGTTTCAATTTGAAAGCAGGGGCATGCAAGCCATGCTGAAAGATGCCAAGCCTTCTCGACTTGAAGACTTGATTGTGCTTAACGCACTTTTTAGGCCGGGCCCTATGGCGCTCATTCCCAGTTTTGTGGCACGCAAGCATGGTCGCGAAAACGTGGTCTACCCTCATCCTTTAGTTGAAGCTGTCTTGGCAGAGACCTATGGAATTATGGTTTACCAAGAGCAGGTCATGCAAACTGCACAGATATTAGGTGGCTACAGCCTAGGCGGAGCAGATTTATTGCGACGTGCTATGGGCAAGAAAAAAGTGGACGAAATGGCTTTGCATCGTTCCATTTTCCGAAAAGGCGCCGAGGCAAACAGTATCGCAACGGATCAAGCCGATGCCATCTTTGATTTGATGGAGGAATTTGCTGGCTATGGATTCAATAAATCGCATGCAGCCGCTTATTCTCTTTTGGCTTATCAAACGGCGTGGATAAAGGTTCATCACACCGCAGAGTTTTTTTGTGCAAATATGACAGTGGAAATGGGGGACACGGATAAGCTCAAAATTCTTTTTGATGATGCTATTTCCTTGGGTTTGATTTTTGAAAATCCCAATATCAATCTAGGTGAATTTGTTTTTAAGCCTTTAGAGATGAATACGATTCGGTATGGCTTAGGGGCCATCAGAGGGACGGGTCAATCGGCGATTTCAGAGATCGTACAAGTCCGCCAAACCAGTGGTATTTTCACCAGCCTGTTTGACTTTTGTACCCGCATTGACCGCACCAAAGTTAACAAACGTACTGTTGAGGCGCTTATTAAATCGGGCGCATTTGATTGCATTTCCACTGAGCGATCCTCTTTGCTGGCTTCGGTTGATTTGGCTTGGGAGTTTGCACAGTCGCAGACAAATAATCTCAATCAAGTTGGACTTTTTGATGCTGCACATGGAGCGCATTCTCAAGAGCCACAACTGAATCACGCGCATACTTGGTCAGTTCGAGAGCGTTTAACGCATGAAAAAGTCGCTATTGGTTTTCACTTTTCAGGTCATATATTTGAAGAATATTCAAATGAAATTAGAAAATTTATTAAAACTTCACTGAAAGATTTGATCGATATGAAGGAGCCCCAATGGGTGGCAGGTGTCGTCAAAAATGACCGATTTATCAATACAACCAGGGGAAAGCTTTATATTTTTGAAATTGATGATATGACTGCTGCACTAGAAATTAGCGCAGATGAAAATACTTTCAATGCCAATAGGCTCAATATTCATGAGGATCAATTGATCGTTGCCCAAATCAAGGTTCAAACCGATAGAAGAGATTCAACGCAAATGCGTTTAACCTTGGTTCAATCCATTAACTTATTTGAGGCAAGATGCCGATTTGGCAAACATCTCCAATGTTTTTTTAGCCAAGAGCAAGCTAATTGGGAAGAAACTGTTTATTTACAAAAAGTCTTTTCGCAAGCGGATAATTCGATTTCAAGCACACAAGGTGTCTCAAAAGGTCTAGGCGTAAGAGTGTTATTTCAACTGCCGCATTGTGAAGCGCAAATAGTCTTAGGTGACAATGTGATTTTTGTACCTACAGAAGAAGCTGTTGACAAATTGTCTAAAAGTTCACTTGGGCGTAATGCATTCATTGCTTACGAATAAATATATGTTTTTTAGTATTCCAAATTTAATGACCTGGACGCGGATTGCGGCCATTCCCTTTATTGTTTTTGTTTTTGATGCGCCACTGGACAGTGAGACTAAAAATTTAGTTGCGACAGTGATGTTTGTTTTATTTGCTTTAACCGATTGGCTGGATGGTTTTTTGGCCAGAAAGCTCAATCAAACATCCGCTTTTGGCGCTTTTTTAGATCCTGTAGCCGACAAGTTTTTGGTTTGTGCAAGCTTGTTGGTTTTGGTTGATTTGGGGCGGGTTGATGTCATTGTTGCTTTGCTGATCATTGGGCGTGAAATTGCTATCTCTTCTCTTCGTGAGTGGATGGCCCTTATTGGTGCCTCTAAAAGTGTTGCTGTCAATTTACTTGGAAAACTTAAAACAACGTTGCAAATGGTTGCCATTCCTTTTCTTTTATTCGATGGGGTTTTGTGGGGATGGATCCAGACAGGAGCAACTGGCAGAGTGTTGATTTGGGTGGCTGCGTTTATGACGATTTGGTCTATGCTTTATTATTTAAAAAAAGCCGTACCCCACATCAGAGCTGCTATTGAGTAAAGCGAAGCTCATTCTTTTCATTAGGTTCAAGCATGACTAAAAAACGCATTGCTGTCATAGCTGGTGACGGTATAGGACAAGAGGTCATGCCCGAAGGCTTGCGAGTTCTCGAGGCGACTACAAGCTTGCTTGGAATACCTTTAGAGCTAAATGTTTTTGATTTTGCCAGCTGGCCCTACTTTGAGCGGCATGGAAAGATGATGCCCGACAATTGGCGTGACTTGCTCAGTGGGCATGATGCTATTTTTTTTGGCGCAGTGGGTTGGCCTGAAAAAATTCCCGACCATATCTCTTTATGGAACTCGCTGCTGCTGTTTAGACGAGAATTTGACCAATACATCAACCTCAGACCCGCCAAACTGATGCCTGGCGTCAGGGCTCCGGTTGTTCGACCTGATGGCTCGCCTCGGCAGCCTGGCGAAATCGATATGTACATTGTTCGCGAAAACACCGAGGGAGAGTATTCGAGTATTGGCGGTCGTATGTTTGAGGGAACTGCGCGTGAAATTGTCATGCAAGAAACCGTGATGACAAGAATAGGCGTCGACCGTGTATTGCAATTTGCTTTTGAATTAGCCCAATCTCGACCCAAGAAGCACTTAACGAGCGCTACCAAATCCAATGGCATCGCCATCACCATGCCTTATTGGGATGAGCGCGTGCTTGCCATGAGCCATGGTTTTCCTGAGGTCCGATTAGATAAATTCCACATCGACATCCTGACTGCACATTTTGTTCAGCGACCAGATTTTTTTGATGTGGTGGTAGCAAGCAATTTATTTGGCGATATTTTGAGTGATCTTGGGCCTGCCTGTACTGGCACTATTGCTATTGCGCCAAGTGCCAATATCAATCCCTCCAAAACCTTTCCTTCATTGTTTGAGCCAGTTCACGGGTCTGCGCCTGACATTGCAGGCAAGGGCATAGCGAACCCCATTGGTCAAATTTGGAGTGCCGCCATGATGTTGGATTTTTTGGGCTACAGCGAAGCTCACGACATAATTTTGCATGCTATTGAGGCCTGTTTAGATCCGCAAAACCAAGGCCCACGAACTCCCGATTTGGGTGGGGATGCGAAGTGTTCGGATGTTGGCATGGCTATTGCCAGCTTTATCGGTTCGAGGTGAAGACTGGGTTTTCAAATACCGTAACTTAAACCTACTAGAATGGATATGTATGAGAATTTCCATACAACCATCTTGCTTTAATTAACTTAACAAATCACACCTGATGTCAAGGGGACCTTTGTGAATAAAACTGATCTGATTGAACACATTGCGGCTGATGCCGATATTTCTAAAGCTGCAGCAACTCGCGCTTTGGAATCTGCTTTGGATACCATTACTTCTGCGTTGAAAAAAGGCGATGCAGTTTCCCTCGTGGGTTTTGGTACTTTTGAAGTTTCGCAGCGTGAAGAGCGAAGCGGTCGCAATCCTGCTACTGGTGCGGCCATCACCATCAAAGCCTCCAAAGCGCCTAAATTCAGGGCTGGAAAAGCATTGAAGGATGCTTTAAACTGAAGAGTTAAGGTGGGGTGCTTAGCTCAGTTGGTAGAGCGGCGCCCTTACAAGGCGTAGGTCGGCGGTTCGAGCCCGTCAGCACCCACCAATCTTTTTAAAGGCGAACTTGTGTTCGCCTTTCTTATCAGCAGAGTCTAACTATGTTTGAATTTATCCAGCGCAACAAAAAAATCATGCAGATATTGCTGATTATTTTGATATTTCCGTCATTTGTGCTTTTTGGTGTAGACGGCTATCAGCGTTTTAATGACAAAAGTGTATTGGCTGCCAGTGTGGATGGTGGAGATATCACTGTTGCAGAGTGGGAACAGGCGCATAAGAATGAGGTTGAACGGATGCGAGTTTCCATGCCAGGCATGGATGTAGCTATGTTTGACACGCCCGCCATGAAGTTCATGGCCCTTGAGAGAATTGTTCGGGCAAGGGTTTTAGAGGCCAGCGCATCTAACTTGAACATCAAGATCTCTGATCAGAAATTAGTGAAATCTATTGGTGAAGTTGATTCATTTGCGGCATTGAAGAAAGCTGATGGCTCTTTCGATATTGAAAAGTACAAAGCATTTTTAAGCGCCCAAGGAATGACGCCTGATATTTTTGAGTCTCGTGTCAGAGCTGATTTGGCTGTGAGGCAAGTCATAGGCGGTGTCAATGCAAGTAGCTTTTCGCCTGCTTCACAAGCTGCCTCCACATTAGATGCTTTTTTACAGCAGCGTGAAATTCAAGTCGCTGTTTTTTCCGCATCAGATTACCTCGATCTGGCCAAGCCAACTGATGAAGATCTCAAGAGCTATTTTCTTGCACGTTCGCAAGACTATCAGACCTCAGAGACAGTCGACATTGAATATGTTGTTCTAGATCTTTCAACGGTTGAAAAATCCATCACGGTCAGCGAGACTGAACTTAAAAATTATTTTGATCAAAATCAAAATCTACTCAACGCCAAAGAAGAGCGTCGAGCCAGCCATATATTGATTTCTGCAGCAAAAGAAGTCAGTTCCGCTGATAAGAAAGTTGCTCTCGAAAAAGCTCAAAATCTACTAACCTCACTTCGCAAATCACCAGAATTATTCTCGGATTTAGCCAAGAAAAATTCTCAAGATCCTGGCTCATCGACTAAAGGTGGCGATCTCGATTTTTTTGCACGTGGCGCAATGGTCAAGCCCTTTGAAGATGCGGCGTTCTCTTTGAAGAAAGGTGAAATAAGTGATGTTGTTGAGTCTGAATTTGGTTATCACATTATTCTTTTAACAGATATCAAGTCTGCCGCTGGCGCTTCATTTGCTCAGGCCAGAGTTGCTCTCGAGCAGGAGTTGAAAAAAGATTTAGCTAAGAAGAAATTTGCTGAGCTTGCAGAGCAGTTCACCAATATGGTTTATGAACAATCTGATAGCCTAAAACCCGTTTCAGATAAATTCAAATTAGATATACAAGCGGCTCGTGATATTTCAAAGCAAAATGCCACTGCGTCGAAGGCTTTGTGGTCCAACCCCAAGTTGTTACAGTCAATTTTCAGCTCGGAAGCTATAGTCAAAAAACAAAATACCGAAGCAATTGAAACTTCAGTTAATCAACTCGTTTCAGCCAGAGTGGTTGCCCATAAACCTTCAAGCAAGCTTTCACTTGAAGACGTGCGACCCATGATTGTTCAATCGGTGATGTCACAAAAATCTTTGGACATGGCCAAGAAAGAAGGAAATGAAAAACTGGATTTATGGCGAAAAGATCCTTCTGTGGCTAAGTTACAAGCGCCAGTCATTATTTCTCGTGAACAGACACAACAACTCCCCTCAGTTTTGATTGAGACAGCCATGCGTACAGATGCATCTCAAATCCCTGTTTTTGTGGGGGTTGATTTGGGTGCTAAGGGCTTTGGACTGATCAAAATAAACAAAGTTTTGAAGTCTTTGCCGGTGACTGATAGTAAAAACTCAGTTGTTAAATACGCTAATGCTTGGACTTCTGCTGAAAGCATGGCTTATTTTGGCTACTTAAAGAGTCGCTCGAAAGTTAAATTTCAAGCTGAAAAGCCTGTTTCGGGCAATTTACTGAAACAGCCTTGATTTTGTGTTGGCTGCATCAAGACTTATAATTTCTTACTAGTGGTGGCTGTAGCTCAGTTGGTAGAGTCCAGGATTGTGATTCCTGTTGTCGCGGGTTCGAGTCCCGTCAGCCACCCCATTTTTTCTACTCTTTCTTTGGAGCTATGTTATGGCTGGCTTACTGTCCGATATTGATCCCGATGGCCACTTAGAGTTTTCTGTTGTCTACACAGACAGAGCTCTCAACCATATGTCTCAAAAATTCCAAGGCGTTATGCGGGATATTTCAGCTATTTTGAAAGAGGTTTACCACGCGCATTCCAGTGTTTTGGTTCCTGGCAGCGGTACTTTTGGAATGGAATC
>Ga0187843_10001798_pt1 | contig 13371 bp, 11 predicted proteins | sample SpaLakP09_SKY_43_FD_134516 | JGI IMG/M metagenome (GOLD analysis project Ga0187843, IMG submission 134516) | Oligotrophic lake water microbial communities from Sparkling Lake, Wisconsin, USA - SP09_SKY_43 | ecosystem: Environmental > Aquatic > Freshwater > Lake | place: USA: Sparkling Lake... | reverse complement strand
GTTGCAGAAGTCGCGTAAGCACCAATATCTCTGCAGGCCCTGAGCTTGCAGGATTCAAGAAAGGCCGATGACTGACAAGTCGTCGGCCTTTCGTCTTCTGGGGGCTGACTTATACAGTTCAGTCCCCATGATAGAAACATCTTCTTCACAGCCTTGTCCACAGGCTGGAAAGAGCAAACAGCCATGTCAGCGATTTTTTCACCCCCGGGATCGTCCGGTTCCCGCGACGATGAAGTCGCACGCCTGCGCGTGCCGCCCCATTCGGTCGAGGCCGAGCAGAGCGTGCTGGGTGGACTGCTGATCGACAACTCGGCCTGGGACCGGGCTGGCGACCTGCTCGCCGATGCGGACTTCTACCGCTTTGAGCACAAGCTGATCTACGCCGCCGTGGGCAAGCTGATCAACGCCAGCAAGCCTGCCGACGTGGTGACAGTCTTCGAGGAGCTGACCTCGCACGGCAAGGCCGAGGAGTGCGGTGGCCTGGCCTACCTGAATGCGTTGGCGCAGAGCGTGCCCAGCGCCGCTAATCTGCGCCGTTATGCCGAAATCGTGCGAGAGCGCGCCGTGCTGCGAAAGCTGGTTGCCGCCAGTGACGAGATCGCCAGCGCCGCGATGAACCCGCAGGGCCGCGCCGTCAAGGACATCGTCGACGAGGCCGAAGGCAAGATCTTCAAGATCAATGAGGACGGCAACCGCAGCAGCCAGGGTTTCCAGAGCATGGACAACCTGGTCGTCGCGCTGATCGACCGCGTCAACGAACTGGCCGAGAACGGTGCCGAAGATGTGACCGGCGTGCGCACTGGCTTCTTCGATCTGGACCGCATGACCGCCGGTTTCCAACCTGGCGACCTCATCATCCTGGCGGCGCGCCCCTCGATGGGCAAGACCGCCTTCGTGGTCAATATCGGCGAGAACGTCGCCATCAACGAAGGTCTGCCGGTCGTCATCTACTCGATGGAAATGGGCGCGGCGCAGCTGGCCCTGCGGATGGTCGGCTCGGTCGGACGCATCGACCAGAGCCGCCTGCGCCTGGGCCGCCTGGCCGACGATGAATGGGGTCGCCTCTCGGAAGCGGTGGACAAGCTCGGCAAGGCCAGCATCTTCATCGATGAAAGCCCCGGCCTCTCTCCATCAGAGGTGCGGGCCCGCGCCCGCCGCCAGGCCCGCATCTGCGGCCAGCTCGGCCTGATCATCATCGACTACCTGCAGCTGATGAGCGGCAACGGTGGCAACGAGGAAAACCGCGCCACCGTGATCGGTGAAATCTCGCGCGGACTGAAGGCCCTGGCCAAGGAATTGAAGTGCCCGGTGATCGCGCTCTCGCAGCTGAACCGATCGGTGGAAACGCGGCCCGACAAGCGGCCGATGATGTCTGACTTGCGCGAGTCCGGCGCCATCGAGCAGGATGCCGACATCATCATGTTCATCTACCGTGACGAGTACTACACCAAGGAAGAGTGCAAGGAGCCGGGTGTCGCCGAGATCATCATCGCCAAGCAGCGCAATGGCCCGGTCGGCACGGTGAAGCTGGCCTTCCAGCGCATGCACACCAAGTTCGAGAACCTGGCGCCGGGCTATGTGGGCCCGGGCGACGAGTACTGATTGCCCAATTGCATGGACGAGGATTACGCGACGGATCTCTACATCCCGGACCACTACACCCGTTCCCCTGAGCAGATCGCGGCCCAGGCCGCGATGGATCTGCGCCTGATCATCGAAGGCAATGCCGGTGCGGCCAAGACCACGACGCTTGCACTGCGCATTGCCCAGGCCTTGCATCGCGGCGCCGCCCCGGAGCGCATCCTCGCGCTGACCTATACCCAGCCCGCCGTGCACGCGCTGCGCCGGGCCCTGATCCAGGTGAATGGCGTGCCGGCGGAGGTGGTCAAGCGGATCTGGCTGTCCACCTTCGACGAGTTCTGCAGCGAGCTGCTATTGCGCATCGAGGGCAGTGCGGCCGTCGCCTGCGTGAGCGCCGAGCATCTGCGGCCCTATGTGGAGCGCGCGATCGAGCGGGCCCAGACCCTGCCGAACGAGCGCTATCCGGACGAGCTGGTGGCGGGCAGCGATGCCAGCGAGATCGAGCGTCTGCTCGACACCTTCGACTGGCTCAAGGGCGTGATGTTCCGTGAGCGGGAATGGCCCGAACAGAACCTCGACCCGGTGCTGGCCGAGACGCTGGGCTTTGACTACGCCACCCTGCGGTTCTTCACCTGCTATGAACGCATCCGCGAGGGGGGCAACCCCGATCACCCTGAGTTCCGCGGGCCGGGCGACGCCACCTACGATCTCGCCCGCCGCTTTGTCGAGGACCCGATCGAGGCCTCGCGCTCCACCGACAGCCCGCTGAACCTGGGCCTGCACCTGATCGTGCTGGACGAGATGCATGACACCAACCGGGCCATGTTCACGGTGCTGGCGGGCCTGATCCATTCCAACCCGCGCACGCGCTTCGTCGGCGTGGGCGACCGTGATCAGGTGATCCATTCCGCGGCGGGTGCCGACAGCGCCTTCATGGGCAGGGCCTTCGACGAGGAGATTGGCCTGGCGAAACGCCTGCCGCTGTCCTTGACGCATCGCTTCGGCCAGGACCTGGCCCAGCCGCTGGGTCGACTGGCCGGCAAGGACTACCGGGCGCGCTCGGGGCAGGCCACCGATGTGCGGCTGATGCCCTGCAGCGTCGCGGCGCGACTGCTGTGGCGGGAGGTCGCGCAGGCGATCCAGGCCTACGGACAAGGCAGCGTGGCGGTGCTCCTGCGGCTGCCGCAGCACTCCATTCCGATCGAACATGCGTTCCTCAAATACGGTGTGGCTTACCGAACCGAGGGCTTCAGCAGCTACCTGCATCGGCGCGAGGTGCTGCTGGTCCGCGGCCTGCAGGCCTGCGCGACGCGGGACTTCTCGGGCTTTGCCTCACCCGCCATGCGTGAGCGGGTGCTGAGTGCTCTGATGATGTTCGCCGGCGCGAAGGTGGACAGCCGCGAGCTACGCCGCCAACATGAAATCGATGCCCAGCGGATGGCGATCAAGCAGGCAGCGGCAACGCCTGCCGATTGCCTGGCCTTCGTCGACAACCACGTCCTTCGCTCGGCCGCGCCCGAGCTGAAGCGCCATCTGCTGGCCGCGACCGAGGTGCTGGCCAGCGGCGATCTGGGCCGTTTCAAGGCCGAGTTCCTCGCGGCGCTGAATCCCCGCCGGCTGGCCCGGCAGGCGCTGGTGCGCCAGGCCGATATCGCGGTGACGGAAGAAACGCTGGGCCTGCTGTGCGAGACCATCGCGCAAGAAGAGAGCCTGACGTCCGCATTCCGGGTGATGCACGAGATGGAAGAGCGGTTCGAGCGGACCCGCCCGCAAGGCGCCGTCTGCCTGTCCAGCATCGTCAGCGCCAAGGGGGCCGAGTTCGACTGGGTGCTGATGCCCGGCCTCAACAAAGGCGAGTTTGCGGTGGGCGGCAATTCGGTCGAAAACCGCAACATGCTCTACGTTGGCATGAGCCGGGCGCGCAGGCACCTGACCATGATCTATGACCCGCGACGCCCGTCGGCCTACCTCACCGATTTGGGGCTGCTTGTCGCCCAGCCGTCGGGATTGCCATTCGCAAGCTAATTTATGATGCACGCTCGATGCCCGGACCTGCGCTCGGGGCTCGTCCAACCATCTAGCCAGCGCCCTACAGCGGCGCGCTTCGAGTAGACAAAAGCCATGAAACGATTCCTGATCTCCCTTGCCGCTGCTGCCGTGCTTCTGCCTGCTGCCTACGCCCAGACGACTACCAATCCCGGCGCCAAGGTCGACCCGAAGAACAACAAGGTCGGCAAGCCGGTGGTGGAGAAGCCGAAAGAGAAGCTGATGTCGCGCGAGGATCTGCGCAGCTGCCTGACCACGGTGAAAAGCAATGACGCCGAAGCCGGCGCGATCAAGAGCATCGAAGCCGCTTACAAGGAAGAGCATGCCAAGCTGCTGGCGGAGAAGCCGCTGCTGAGCCAGCGCAGCGCCGACCTGGTCGCCGAGGTGAACCAGATCAAGCAGGATCGCGAGGCCCTGATCCAGTCCGGCGAGGCCATCAAGGCCAACGCATCCAAGCTCGACAAGGAGGCGCTGAAGAAGGCTCAGGATGAGTACCAGGCCAAGGCAATTGCGATGGACCCGCGCATCGAAGCGGCCAACAAGTCCAAGGACGCCTACATCGCCGAAAGCAAGGCCTTCGATCTACGGATCGATGCGCACAACAAGATGCGCGAGGAGCTGAACGCTCGCATCGACAAGCACATGGATGCCACCGAGGACTGGAAGGCCGCCTGCGCCAAGAAGAAGTACGACGAAGCCGACGAGATCGCGATCAAGAAGGAACTGGCCGCCCAGGCCAAGTAAGGGCGCCTGCCCACATGCCCGTACGGCGCCATCCTGATCGGACTGGCGCCGTTTCACTTTCTGAGCCACAAGCCATATGACATCGACCATGCACAACCCGCTGCTGCAGCCCTGGAACACCGCCTACGGCCTGCCACCCTTTGCCGAGATCGAGGCCGCCCATTTCGAGCCGGCTTTCGCCACCGCGCTGGCCGAGCACCGCAGCGACCTTGACGCGATCGCAGCCCAGGTCGAGCCGCCGAGCTTTGCCAATACCCTGGCCGCCTTCGACCGCACTGGCCGGCTGCTGACGCGGCTGGAGCATCTGTTCTACACGCTGGCCGCATCTGCCACCTCGCCGGCACTGCAGGCCGCGCAGCGCGCGCTGGCCGCACCGCTGGCCGCGCACAACAGCGCTGTCTACATGCATTCCGGCCTGTTCAAGCGGGTGGATGCGCTGTACCAGGAGCGCCAGGCCCTTGGGCTCACGCCCGAGCAGCTGCGTCTGCTCGAGCGGGTGCATCTGGACTTTGTCCGTGCCGGCGCCCAACTGGCCCCGGCCGCCCAGACCCGCTACGCGCAGGTGATGGAGCACCTGGCCGAGCTGAACACGCAGTTCGCGCAGAACGTGCTGGCGGACGAGAGCGGCTACCAGCTGATTCTGCGCAGTGACGACGAACTGCTGGGTCTGCCGGACTTCCTGCGCGCAGCCGCCCGTCAGGCCGCGCAGGAGCGCGGCCTGGGCGATGTGCATGCGATCACCCTGTCGCGCTCGTCCATTGTGCCCTTCCTGACCTTCAGCGAACGCCGCGACCTGCGCGAGCAGGCCTGGCGCGCCTGGGTCAGCCGCGGTGAAAACGCCGGCGCGACCGACAACCGCGCCATCACCCAGCAGATCCTGACCCTGCGCAATGAGCAAGCCCGCCTGCACGGCCATGCCTGCTACGCCGACTATGCGCTGGCCGACACCATGGCCGGCTCGCGGGAGGCCGTCACCGGACTGCTGTCCCGCGTCTGGGAGCCGGCCCTGGCGGCGGCCGAGGGCGAGCGCCAGGCGCTGCTGGGCATGATGGCCTCGCTGGGCCACAGCTTCGAACTGCAGGCCTGGGACTGGCGCTTCTATGCGGAGAAAGTGCGCAAGGCGCGCTACGACCTCGACGAGGCCGAGGTCAAGCCTTACTTCCCGCTGGACGCGATGGTGGCGGCCCTGTTCGATTGCGCCCACCGCCTGTTCGGCCTGCGTTTCGTGGCCCAGCCCGAGGTGGCCGGCTACCACCCGGATGTGGTGGTTTACGAGGTGCAAGGCGCCGACGGCGCTGCGCGCGGCGTTTTTCTGCAGGACAACTTCGCCCGTGCAACCAAGCGCAGCGGGGCCTGGATGAATGCGCTGCGCTGGCAAGCGCGCAATGGCCTGGACGCGCTGCCGGTGATCCTTAACAACAACAACTTCGCCAAGGGCGCGCCCGGTGAGCCGACGCTCCTGAGCTTCGACGACGCCCGCACCCTGTTCCACGAGTTCGGCCACGGCCTGCACGGTCTGCTGTCCAACGTCGAGTTCGAGCGCCTGTCCGGGACCCAGGTGCTGCGCGACTTTGTCGAGCTGCCCTCGCAGATCTTCGAGCACTGGATGAGCGAACCCGAGGTGCTGAAAAAGCACGCCCGCCATTACCAGACCGGCGAGGCCATCCCCGATGCCTTGCTGGCCAAGCTGAAGGCGGCCGAACTGTTCAACCAGGGCTACGAGACGGTGCGCTACACCGCCAGCGCCCTGGTCGACATGGCCGCGCATTCGCTCAACCACGAGCAAGGCCCCGATGTGGTGGATTTCGAGGCCCGCACCCTGGCCGCCTACGGCCTGCCTGCCGCCATCGGCATGAACCACCGGATGACGCACTTCCAGCACCTGTTCTCCAGCAGCGGCTATGCGGCCGGCTACTACGTGTATATGTGGGCCGAGGTGCTGGACGCTGATGGCTACGAGGCCTTCGTCGAGGCCGGCAGCCCCTTCGACCCGCAGGTCGCCGACCAATTGCGAGCCTGCATCTACTCAAGCGGCAACAGCCGCGAGCCCGGTGAGGCCTACCGGGCCTTCCGCGGCCGCGACGCCGCGGTGGAGCCGATGCTGCGCGGCCGCGGCCTGCTGCCGGCATGAGCTCCAAGGCTTGTCTATCATGGGCCCATGACTGACACACAGAAATATGCCTTGGTGACCGGTGCCGGCAGCGGCATCGGTCGGGCCGCGGCGCAGGCGCTGATGGGGGCGGGCTACCGCGTCGCCCTGGTCGGGCGGCGTGAGGACGCACTGCAGCAGACGGCCGCAGCCCATCCCGAGCTGGCCCTGGTGCTGCCCACCGATGTGAGCAAGCCTGAGGCGGTGGCGGCGCTGTTCGAACGCGTGCGCACCGAGTTCGGCCGGCTCGACCTGCTGTTCAACAACGCCGGCACCGGTGCGCCGCCCGTGCCGATCGACGAGCTGAGCTTCGCGCAATGGCAGGCGGTGGTGGACGTCAACTTGACGGCCAGCTTCCTGTGCGCCCAAGCAGCCTTCAAGCTGATGAAGGCACAGTCGCCGCGGGGCGGTCGCATCATCAACAACGGCTCGATCTCGGCCCATGCACCGCGGCCCAATTCGGCGCCGTACACGGCCACCAAGCATGCGATTACCGGCCTGACCAAAGCCCTGTCGCTGGACGGCCGGCCCTTCGACATCGCCTGCGGGCAGATCGATATCGGCAATGCGCTGACCGAGATGACCCAGCGCATGACGCGCGGCGTGCCGCAGGCCAATGGCGAGATGCTGATCGAGCCGACGATGGACGTGGCCCATGTGGCCAGCTCGATTCTCTACATGGCCCAGTTGCCGCTGGCGGCCAATGTGCAATTCATGACGGTGATGGCCACCCAGATGCCCTTTGTCGGGCGAGGTTGAGTTTTGATTTCTTCTATTTTTTCTTTTGTCATCCGCATCGTCCTGACCCTCGCCACCGTCGTGCTGGTGCTGGGGCTGATGGCCGTGGCCCTGGTGACGATGCTGTTCGTCATCATCTTCAGCCTGCTCAGCGGCAAGAAGCCCAAGATCGATGTGTCCGGCTTCAAGCGCGCACGGCAGTTCCGGGCCGGAGCTCGGCCCGGCGCGCCGCGCAAGCCCGCGGGCGAGGTGATCGATGTCGACGCACGCGAAGTGCCGGAGCAGCCGCACTCGCCGTTGAAGTAGTCACCTCGTCGGACAAAACCACGGCCGCGAAGTAGCTGTCCGGCGTGGCGTTTTGCGCAGGTAAGGAAGGGAGGCCGGGCCCCTAGGGCACGCCGGAATGACGCGGAGCAAGACGCTGCGCCGGACAGCTCCCGCGCGAATCAGCCGACTACCAGCGCTTGGCCGTCAGCTGCTCTAGGATTTCACCGTAGATCCGGAACCGCGAGGCGCTGATCTCGCCCGCTTCCACCGCGGCCAGAACGCCGCAGCCTGGCTCATGCTGGTGGGTGCAGTTGTAGAAGCGGCAATGGTCGGCGTGCTTGCGCAGGTCGGGCATCAGCCGCGGCAGCTCCATCGGCTCGATCTGCTTGAGCCCGAATTCCTGGAAGCCGGGGGAGTCGATCAGCGCGGTCTCACGGGTGTCATCCAGCCAGTACCACTGTGTCGTCGTCGTCGTGTGGCGGCCTGAGTTCAGGGCCACCGAGATGTCGCCGACCTGGGCCTTGGCATCGGGAATCAGCAGGTTGATCAAGGTGCTCTTGCCGGTGCCGCTGGGGCCCAGCACAAAGGTGCGCTTGCCAGCCAGCCAGGGCTTCAGCGTTGCCGCGGAGCCGACGGGGTCGGCCTTCAGAGCCAGTTCCATCATCGACAAGCCCATCGCGTGATACGGCAGCAGCCGTTCGCGCGCGGCGGCGGTGCCGGGCAGGTCGGTCTTGTTCAGCGCGATGGTGGTGGCGATGCCAGCCTGTTCGGCAGCGATCAGCGCGCGGGTCAGCTGGCTTTCGCTGAACACCGGCTCCACCGCCACCAGGATCAGCAACTGGTCCAGGTTGGCTGCAAAGCTCTTGGTCTTCCACTCGTCCTGACGGAACAGCAGATTGCGCCTCGGCTCCACGGCTTCGATCACGCCCTCATCCGAGCCCGAAGGCGCCCAGCGCACCTGGTCGCCGACGACGCAATCGCTCTTCTTGCCACGCGGGTGGCAGACGATGCGCTTGCCCTCCGCGTCCTCGACGATGTAGTGGCGGCCGTGGCCGCGCACCACCAGGCCCAGATCCAGCGCGTTGAATTTTGTCATTCAGCGCTGGCTTCAGGCAAAGCCGACACCTGCGCCGCACAGATGAAGTCGTTGAGGGTCAGGCCTTGCGCCGAGTGGGTGCTGTAGCTGACGGTACAGGCGTCATAGCTCACCATCATGTCGGGATGATGGTCCTGCGCATGGGCGATCTCGGCCACAGCGTTGACGAAGGCCATCACCTGGTAGAAGTTGTCGAAGCCGAAGCGGCGGCCGATCAGCTTCTTGTCGGTATCGGGCAGCCAGCCGGGCACCTGGGCCAGCCAGTCATCGACCTCGGTCAGCGCTTCGCGCTGCGGCGTGCATTGGGCAATCAACAGATTCATGGTTGGTTTTGCAGCGCGGCCAGGCGCTCGCTGGCAGGCGGGTGTGAATAGTAGAAGCGCGCGTAGACCGGATCCGGCGTTAAGGTGCCGGCATTGTCCTCGTGCAGCTTCAGGAGGGCAGCAGCCAGATCGGCACCGCTGGCCTGGGCGCAGGCGTAGGCATCGGCCTGGAACTCGTCCTTGCGCGACATGCGGCTGGCCAGCGGCGTGAAGAAGAAGGCGAACACCGGCACCACCAGCATGAAGAGCAGCAACGCCAGTGCGTCATTGGGTGCAGCCATGTTCGGCCGCACGCTGAAGGCCAGGTAGAAGCCGGTCTGCGCGGACAGCCATCCCAGCAGCGCAAAGCCGGCCAGGCTGATCGCAAACATCGTGACCATGCGCTTGAGCACATGCTTGTGCTTGAAGTGGCCCAGCTCATGGGCAAGCACCGCTTCCACCTCGGGGCCGTTCAGGCGCTCCAGCAGGGTGTCGAAGAACACCACCCGCTTGGCCGGGCCGAAGCCGGTGAAATAGGCATTGCCATGGGCCGAGCGGCGGCTGCCATCCATCACAAAGAGGCCCTTGGCCGCGAAGCCGCAGCGCTGCATCAGGCCCTCGACCCGTGCTTTAAGGCCTTCGTCCGGCAGCGGCTCGAACTTGTTGAACAGCGGCGCGATCACTGTCGGGTAGAGCACCAGGATCAGCAGATTGAATCCCATCCACGCGCCCCAGGCCCACAGCCACCAGTAGGTGCCCGCGGCGCCCATCAGCCACAGGATCAGCGCGGCAATCGGCAGGCCGATGATGGCGCCCACGGCCAGGCCCTTCAAGGAGTCGGCAACATAGAGCTTCCACGTCATTTTGTTGAAGCCGAAGCGCTGTTCGATGCGGAAGGTGTTGTACAGCTCCCAGGGCAGGTCCAGCAGGGCGCCGATGACGCTGAAGGCGACCAGCAGGGCCAGCTGGTAGGCCATACCGCCCCAGCCAATGGTCGCGTCCAGCACCGCGCTGTTTAGGGAGTCCAGCCCGCCCAGCAAGGTCCAGCCCAGCAGCACGACCGTGTTGAAAGCCAGGCTCAGCAGACCGAAACGGCTGCGCGCCACCGTGTAGTCGGCGGCCTTCTGATGCGCCGACAGGGGCACCGTGCCGGCAAAGGCGTCGGGTACGGCGTCGCGGTGCCGGGCCACATGGCGAACCTGGCGGCTGGTCAGCCAGAACTTGCAGGCCAGCGACAGCAGCAGCGCCACGGTGAAGGCCAGGCTCAGGGCCAGCGGATGGACGGGGGGGATAAGGCTTGCAGACATGTTCCAAGTGTAGGGCTGCGACAATGCGGCCGACTCAAAAGACAAAGGACGCTCCGCCATGAATACAGACACCGTGCTTGCCCCGAACGATCAGAACCTGATCTGGATCGACCTGGAAATGACCGGGCTCTACCCTGACACCGACCGCATCATTGAGATCGCCGTGGTGGTGACCGATGCGCAACTGACGGTGCGCGTCGAAGGCCCGGTGTTCGCCATCCACCAGAGCGACGAGACGCTCGACAAGATGGACAACTGGAACAAGGGCACGCATGGCAAGAGTGGCCTGATCGACCGGGTCAAGGCTTCGACGATCACCGAGGACGAGGCCGTGGCGCAGACCATCGCCTTCCTCAAACAGTATGTGCCTGCCGGCAAGTCGCCGATGTGCGGCAACAGCATCTGCCAGGACCGCCGCTTCCTGGCCAACTACATGCCCAAGCTGGAAGACTTCTTCCATTACCGCAATCTGGACGTGTCGACGCTGAAGGAACTGGCCCGCCGCTGGAAGCCGACCATCCTGGATGGCTTCAAGAAGGCGCAAGCTCACACGGCGCTGGCCGACATCAACGAGTCGATCGATGAGCTGGCCTATTACCGCGAGCATTTCCTGAGCTTGTAAACCGTGCTGCAGGCGGCGTTTGACTTCCCCCGGCATCCGCTGGCGCGGGAAGACGGCGAGCGGGTCCGCGGCGCCTGGTTTGAGCCGCCTGCGCGCTGGCTGCGGACTGATCGCCCTGAAGAACTGGCTGCTTTGATCGACCAGGCCCACCAGGCCAGCCGCGATGGTGCCTGGGTGCTGGGCGGCCTGCGCTACGAAGCGGCCGGCGGCCTGGGTGCGTCACTGACCACCCATGCCGCCACCCGGCCGTTGGCCGAGTTCGCCATTTACGAGCAGCCGCCCGAAGACTGGCCCGATGGCCCAATCGCCCAGCGCCTGAGCAGCGACTGGATCGACACCCAGGCCGAGGCCGAGGAGGGCGCCCAGATCGAGCGCATCCGCGAATGGATACGGGCCGGCGACTGCTACCAGGTCAATCTGACCACCCGTTTGCGCGCGCAAGCCCTGACCTCGGATCCGGCCGACCTGTTCCTGGCCTTGCACCAAACACAGCCGGGCGGCTTTTCCCTTTTTCTTAGAGATGCGGGTGTGGCCAGCGTCTCCCCCGAGCTGTTCTTCGACTGGCGCCCGCTGCCCGATACCGAGCACACCTGGCTGCTGGCCGCCCAGCCGATGAAGGGCACGGCCCCGCGCGGGCGCGACAAGGTTCAGGACGAAGGCGCCCAGGCTTACCTGCGCACCAGTGAAAAGGAGCGCGCTGAGAACTTGATGATCGTCGACCTGCTGCGCAACGACATGGGCCGCGTCGCGACCCTGGGCTCGGTGCGGGTGCCGCGGCTGTTCGAGCTGCATGCGCTGCCGACGGTCTGGCAGATGACCTCCACCGTCACTGCGGTGAGCCGGCCGAGGCTCAAACTGTCCGAGCTCTTTGCCGCGCTCTTTCCCTGTGGCTCGGTGACCGGCGCGCCCAAGGTGCGGGCGATGCAGATCATCCAGGCGCTGGAGCCGGAGCCCCGCGGCTGGTATTGCGGCGCCCTGGGCCTGCTGCAGCCGGGCGGCGTGGCGACTTTCAATGTGCCGATCCGCACCGTCGAACAGGAGGGGCAGGCCTTGCGCTGCGGCATCGGCAGCGCCATCACGCTGGATTCCGAGCCGGCCGCCGAGGTGGCCGAATGGCGGGCCAAGTCGCGCTTCCTGCTGCGTGCCCAAAGCCCCATCGCTGCGCTGGAAACCCTGCGCCTCCAGGACGGGCAGTTCCAGCGCCTGCCCGCCCATCTGGCGCGGCTGCAGCGCACCGCCCAGCACTTCGGCCTGAAGCTGCCGCTGGCCGCCGTGCGCGAAGCGCTGGCCGGCCTGGCCCGCGCCCATGAGCAGGGCTCATGGCGCGTGCGCCTGACCGTCTCCGCCCGCGGTGAGATCGAGCTGCAATGCCAAGCGCTCGCCGCCTCGCCTGCGCAGGTGCAGTTGGCCCTGGCCGCGACGCCCATCGCCACCGACGGCCCGGCGGCCGAGTTCCTGCAGCACAAGACCACCCGGCGCGAGATCTATCAAGGCTTCACCGAGGCCAAGCCAGCTGAGGCCTTCGATGCGCTGCTGTGGAACGGGGAGGGCGAGCTGACTGAATGTAGCTTCGGCAATATCGCCTTGCTGATCGAGGGCCGATGGCTGACACCGCGCCTGTCTGCCGGCCTGCTGCCGGGCGTGTACCGGGAGGAGTTGCTGCAGCAGGGCCGGCTGATCGAGGCGCCGCTGATGAAGAGCGATCTGGCCCGGGCCGAGGGGCTGGCCTTCTTCAACAGCCTGCGCGGCTGGATCCCAGCAAGCCTTTGGTAAATTTCAAGACAGACTTGCTAGAGGAAACCCTAGTGTGCTACACTTGCGTTCTCGGTGGGCTTGAGATCCACCGATTCGTTCGTCTCCTCTGACCTTGTTCGGGCCGTTTCTTTTCAACTCCGGTTGATCACGCAAACGATGCGCTGAACACCCCTCGTGGTTCGGTCGGCGGCGATGCCGTCGCTTTGACTGTTCCACCGGCGCCGCACCTGGGATACACCCAGGTGTACGACGCGAGCTTTCTCCCAGCGACTTTACTGGCTTGACGTGCAAATTTTTGCAGCACGTCCGGCGCGTGCGTTCGTTCCCCTTTTGGCGGAGCGGGGCATGGCTTTGTTGAAAGAAGATTGACATGACATTCGAAACTCTGGGCCTGCATGAAGCCCTCCTCCGCGCTGTTAAGGACTCCGGTTACGAAACCGCCACCGAGATCCAAGCCCAGGCGATTCCCGCTGCGCTGAAGGGTTCGGACCTGATGGGTTCCTCGCGCACCGGTTCGGGCAAGACGGCTTCCTTCATCCTCCCGGCTCTGCAAAAGATCCTCGAGCACCGCGCCGAAGACGCAGCCCGCCCGCGTGGCAAGAACTGCGGCCCACGTGTGTTGGTACTGGCTCCTACCCGTGAACTGGCGATGCAAGTGGCCAAGGCCGCTCAGACCTACGGCAAGCATGTGCCGGGCCTGCGCATCTGCACCGTGCTGGGCGGCATGCCTTACCCGCTGCAGATCAAGCAGCTGACCAGCTCGC
>Ga0187843_10001796_pt1 | contig 13381 bp, 12 predicted proteins | sample SpaLakP09_SKY_43_FD_134516 | JGI IMG/M metagenome (GOLD analysis project Ga0187843, IMG submission 134516) | Oligotrophic lake water microbial communities from Sparkling Lake, Wisconsin, USA - SP09_SKY_43 | ecosystem: Environmental > Aquatic > Freshwater > Lake | place: USA: Sparkling Lake... | reverse complement strand
TCGTCGAAGAACTGCAGCTTCTCGGGCGGGAAGTAGGCCGGCATCTTCTCGATCAGCAGCGCCGCCAGATGGCGCGAGTTCTCACTCAGCTTGACCATCGCGCGGTTGCCGGCGGCGAAGATATAGCTCAGCGGCACCAGGCTCAGATTGAGCGGAAAGTTCCAGGGCACGATCACGCCGACGACGCCCAGTGGTTGCGGGATCACGCGGTTGCGCGCACCGAAGAAGTTGCGCAAGTCCACCGAGCGCCGCTGCGGGCGCATCCAGCGGCGCAGTTGCCCGTTGATGTGATCGATACCGTCCAGCACCGGGAAGATCTCGGCCAGCAGAGTCTCATGCGTCGAACGGTGGCCGTAGTCGGCGCTGATCGCGGCGCACAGCGCGTCCTTGTGCTCGCGCACAAAGCGCTGCAGCGTGCACAGATCTGCCTTGCGCTGGGCCAGGTTGGGAACCGGGTCGGCAAGGTAGGCCTGGCGCTGCTGGGCCAGCGCCGATTCCAGCGTGCCGCGAACAATCGGTTCGTTCAGATTCATGACTTGCTTCCCTTGCTGTTCGGGGCTGGGTTCACATGAAGCGCGCCGCCAGCTCCTTCATGATCTCATTCGTGCCGCCGTAGATGCGCGCCACGCGGGCATCGGTATAGAGCTCGGCGATCGGGTACTCCATCATGTAGCCATAGCCCCCGAACAGTTGCAGGCATTCGTCCATCACCTTGCAGGCGAGGTCGGTGGTCCAGGCCTTGGCCAGGGCCGCACGGGCGGCGTCCAGCTCGCCCTTCAGGTGGGCTGCCATGCAGGCGTCCACCAGCGCGCGGGCGGCCAGCACCTGGCTCTGCACGTCGGCCAACTTGAAGCGTGTGTTCTGGAAGTCCCACACTGATCTGCCAAAAGCCTTGCGGTCCTTGGTGTAAGCAAGGGTCTCGTCCAGCGCCCGCTCCATCGCGCCGACGGCAGTGACGGCGATGATCAGCCGCTCCTGCGGCAGCTCCTGCATCAGCTGGAAGAAGCCCTGTCCTTCCTGGCCGTTCTCGCCGCCGAGCAGGTTTGCCACGGGTACGCGCACCTCGTCGAAGAACAGCTCCGAGGTGTCCTGCGCCTTCATGCCGATCTTGTCGAGGTTGCGGCCGCGGCGGTAACCTTCGACCAGTTCACCGAGCGATCCACCGGGCTTCTCTACCTCGACCACCAGCAGCGAGATGCCCTTGGCGCCCTGCTCCTTGTCGGTCTTGCAGACTACGATCACCAGGTTGGCGTTCTGGCCATTTGTGATGAAGACCTTCTGGCCCGAGAGCAGGTACTGATCGCCGTCGCGCTTGGCCAAGGTGCGCACGTTCTGCAGATCGCTGCCGGTGCCCGGCTCCGTCATTGCGATCGCGCCGATCAGTTCGCCGGTGGCCATCTTCGGCAGCCAACGTTGTTTCTGCTCCTCCGTGCCGTAACGCAGGATGTAAGGTGCGACGATGGCCGAATGCAGGCCGCCGCCGAAGCCGCTGAGGTTGGCCTTCGCCTGCTCCAGGAGGATCACCGCGTCATGGCCGAAGTCGCCGCCACCGCCACCGTATTGCTCCGGCATTGACGCGCACAGCAGGCCCTGCGCACCAGCTTCCAGCCAGGTGTCGCGGCCCATCATCCCGGCCTCGCGCCACTCGGCCGCTCGCGGCACCCAAGCCTGCTTAAAGAAGCGCGCGACCGCGTCCTGCAGCATGCGGTGCTCGTCGCTGATCCAGGTCGAAGGGAAGAGGGGCAGTGACATCGTCATTTCTCCTGTGCCGTCAGCTGCCGGCGAACGGTCTCGTTGATCAGCCGCAGCTCGGCCAGGGTGGCGTCAATGTGCGCGCGCTTCTGTTCCAGCTCGGCAATCGCCACGTCGGTGCGCTCCATCGTCCACTGCAGCTGCTTGGCCCGGCCCTCGCCGTGGTTGCCGTAGAGGTCCAGGTAGTGCTTGATCTCTGCCAGCGAGGAGCCGATCGCCTTGGCGCGCAGGATGATCTGCAGCCTAGCGCGGTCGCGCTGCGTGTAGACGCGCGCACCGTTGACCCGACGCGGCTGCAGCAGCTCCTTGTCCTCGTAGAAGCGGATCGCCCGCGGCGACAGGCCGAACTCGGTGCAGAGCTCGGTGATGCCGAAGAGCTGCTCCTGCGGCGCGCTGCTGCTGTGATCGAGCATCACGAGCGCGGCGGCCTTGACTTGTCGATCCATCAGACCACCCGCTGCAACTTCATCGCCACGCTCATGTCGCCGCTGACCTTGAACTTGCCCATCATGAAGCCGTTCATCGGGTTCAGCGCGCCGCTGAGCAGGGCTTCGAGGTTCTCCTTGGTGATGGCGACCGTGCAGTCGGCTTCGCGGTCCTCGTTGCTGACGGTGTTGGGCGCCGATTTGGCATCGATGACGATGACGCCGTCGGCGCCACAGTCGAACTTCAGCACGGCGTTGAGGCCGCTGTCATCGCCAACCTTGGCGCGCATGGCTTCGGTGATTGCTTGCATTTCCATGAGGTATTCCTGCAGTTGGATTGAGATGCCTGCAAGCTTAAAGACTCATCATGCTGCGGACTTCATGGTATTCACCAATATGAAACATAGGTGACGTTAACGGAAGCTATGGTCCTCGGACGTCACCGACGTCATCTGGAGCGTCCTCATGGGTCTTCAGCAGTACCGTTCCGTCTTTGTCCCCGGCCTGTTTGCCGGCCGGCTGATCTGGGTCACTGGCGGCGGCTCCGGCATCGGCCGTTGCGTGGCGCACGAGCTGGGCGCCCTTGGGGCCACCGTGCTGATATCTGGCCGCAGCGCCGACAAGCTGGAGCGCGTGGCGGCCGAGATTGCCGAGGACGGCGGCCGCTGCGCATGGCGCGCCTTCGACATCCGAGATGAGGCAGCGGTGAAGGCCCATGTGGCTTCCGTCGTCGCCGAGTTTGGCCCGGTGGACGGCCTGGTCAACAACGCCGGCGGCCAGTACCCTGGCCCGCTGCAGATGATCAGCAAACGCGGCTTCGATGCGGTGGTGGCCAACAACCTGACCGGCGGTTTCTTGATGATGCGCGAGCTGTTCACCCAGAGCATGCAGGCGAACGGCGGCGCCATCGTCAACATGACTGCGGATTTTCGCAACGGCATGCCCGGCATGGCGCACAGCGGCGCGGCGCGGGCGGGCATGAGCAACCTGACGATGAGCGCGGCATTCGAGTGGGCGTCCAGCGGCGTGCGGGTCAACGCGGTGGCGCCGGGCTGGGTGGCGTCCAGCGGCATGGACAGCTATGGCGAGGCGATCAAGCCGCTGATCCGGCAGCTGAAGACACATGTGCCGCTGCGCCGGCTGGCGGTCGAGGCGGAGATCAGTGCGGCGATCGTCTTCTTGCTCTCCCCGGCAGCGGCCTTCATCACCGGGGTGACCCTGCAGATCGATGGCGGCGCTTCGCTGGGCAGTCCGGTCTTCCCGTCCATCGATCACGAGGCTTCCCAACCTTTCGACGGCTTCCATCGCGCCAGCACGCCGGAGGTGCTCAAGTGAGCGCACTCGGCAGCTTGTTGAACCCCAAGTCCGCCGCCTTCCAGGCCAACGCGCGCCGCATGACCGAGCGCCTGGACGAGGTGCGCGCGCTGGAAGCCAAGGTCATCGCCGAATCCGAAGGCAAGCGCGAGAAGTTCGAGGCCAAGGGTCAGCTCTTGCCCCGCGAGCGGGTGGCGCGGCTGCTGGACCGCGGCAGCGGCTTCCTGGAACTGTCCTCGCTGGCGGGTCTGGGCATGCACGACGATGATGGCAAGAAGGCCGTGCTAGGCGGCGGCTCCATCGTCGGCATCGGCACCGTCGCGAGCAAGCGGGTGCTGATCTCCGCCAGCGACAGCGCGATCAAGGGTGGCACCGTCGCTCCCATGGGCCTGAAGAAGGCGCTGCGCATGCAGGAGATCGCCCGCGAGAACCGTCTGCCCCTGGTCTATCTGGTCGAAAGCGGCGGCGCCAACCTGATGTACCAGAGCGAGATGTTCGTCGAAGGCGGGCGCTCCTTCGCCAACCAGGCGCGGCTGTCAGCTGCGGGCATCCCGCAGATCGCCGTCGTGCATGGCTCGTCCACGGCCGGCGGCGCCTACCTGCCGGGCTTGTCGGACTATGTGGTTCTGGTGAAGGGCCGCTCCAGCATCTACCTGGCCGGCCCGCCGCTGGTCAAGGCCGCCATCGGCGAGGAGGCGACGGACGAAGAACTGGGCGGATCGGCCCTGCATGCCAGCGTCACCGGCTTGGGCGAATACCTGACCGAGAACGATGCCCACGCGATCGCGCTGACCCGCGAACTGCTCGACAAGCTGCAGTGGGATGCCGTGCCACCACCGGCGAGCTTTGCGGCGCCGCTGTTCGAGGCCGAGGAGCTGCTGGGCATCGTCCCGCAGGACGAGCGCGAACCCTATGACGTGCGCGAGATCATCGCCCGCCTAGTGGATGGCTCGGACCTGCTGGAGTTCAAGGCAGCCTATGCGAGCGACACCGTCTGCGGCCACGCCCGCATCGAAGGTCAGCTCGTCGGCCTGATCGCCAACAACGGCCCGATCCAGCCGCAGGGCTCGACCAAGGCCGCGCAATTCATCCAGTTGTGCGACCAGAGCGGCACGCCGCTGGTCTTCCTGCAAAACACCACCGGCTATATGGTCGGCCGCGAAGCGGAGGCGGGCGGGGCGATCAAGCATGGGTCCAAGATGATCCAGGCCGTGGCCAACGCGCGGGTGCCCAAGTTCACCATCGTGCTGGGCGGGTCGTTCGGCGCCGGCAACTACGGCATGTGCGGCCGTGGCTTCGACCCGCGCTTCATCTTCAGCTGGCCCACCGCCCGCACGGCGGTGATGGGCGGCGCGCAGGCGGCCAAGGTGATGGACATCATCAACCGCGCCAAGATGGAGCGCATGGGTGCGCCCGTCAATGACGAAGCCCTGGCATCCATGAGCGACCAGCTGCGATCACGCATCGACCGCGAGTCCAGCGTGCTGTTCGGTACCGCGCGGCTGTGGGACGACGGGATCATCGACCCGCGCGACACCCGCCGCATCCTTGGCCTGTGCCTGGCCCTGGCCTGCGAGGCACAAGCCCGCTCGCTGCGACCGAACAGCTTCGGCGTGGCCCGCCTCTAGAACGGAGACATCAAGCAATGAACCTGACCCCCGAACACCGCGCCCTGTCCGACACCGTCACCCGCTTTGTCGAGAAGGAGCTGAACCCCTTTGTGCCCGAATGGGAGAAAGCCGAACAGTTCCCAGCGCACGAGGTCTTCAAGAAGCTCGGCGACCTGGGGCTCCTTGGGCTCAAGTACCCGGAGGAGTTCGGCGGCGCGGGCCTGGACTTCAGCTACTCGATGGTGATGGCCGAGGCCCTAGGCACCTGCGGCTGCGCCGGCGTGCCGATGGCCATCGGCGTGCAGACGGATATGTGCACCCCGGCGCTGGCACGGTTCGGTTCCGACGAGTTGCGGCGCGAGTTCCTTGCGCCGACGATTGCCGGCGACTACGTGGGCTGCCTGGGCGTGTCCGAGCCCGGCGGCGGCTCAGACGTGGCGGCCCTCAGGACGACGGCGAAGAAGGGCGGTGCGGACTACCTGATCAATGGCACGAAGATGTGGATTACCAACGGCATGCAGGCCGACTGGTGCTGCCTGCTGGCCAACACCTCTGAAGGCGCCGCCCACAAGAACAAGAGCCTGATCGTCGTGCCGATGGACAGCCCCGGCATCACCCGGCAGAAGATCCACAAGATCGGCATGGACTCGTCCGACACGGCGCAGCTCTTTTTCGACAACGTGCGGGTGCCGCAGCGCAACCTGATCGGCCAGGAGGGCATGGGCTTCATGTTCCAGATGATGCAGTTCCAGGAGGAGCGGCTGTGGGGCGCGGCGTCCACCTTGAGGAATATGGACCGGCTGATCGACCTGACGATTGACTACACGCGAGAGCGAAAGGCCTTCGGCAAGAGCATCCTCGACAACCAGGTCGTGCACTTCCGCCTGGCCGAGCTGCGCACCGAGGTCGAGTGCTTGCGCGCGCTGACCTACAGCGCCGTCGAGCAGTACGTGTCCGGCAAGGACGTGATGCGCCTCGCCTCGATGGCCAAGCTCAAGTGCGGACGCCTCAGCCGCGAGGTGGCCGACGCCTGCCTGCAGTACTGGGGCGGCATGGGCTTCACCCGTGACAACCCCATCAGCCAGGCCTTCCGCGATGGGCGGTTGGTGTCGATCGGCGGTGGGGCGGACGAGGTGATGCTGGGCATCATCTGCAAGATCGAAGGCACGCTGCCGAAAGGTTCCCATTGAACGCCCCTGCCGTCCTGCCGCGCCGCGAGGGTGGCGTACTGCACCTGACCTTGAACCGCCCCGAGTCGCGCAATGCGCTGTCGATGGCGATGGTGGCCGAGTTGCGCGCGGCCTTGGCTGGGGCGGCCGCCGCCGATGTGCGCGTGATCGTGCTGCGCGGCGTGGGTGGGCATTTCTGTTCGGGCGGCGACTTGAAGGACATGGCAGCCGGCGCCGGTGATCCGGCCGCGCTGCTGAATATGAACGCCGCCTTCGGTCATCTGTGTTGTGAGTTCGCTGACACCGGCATTGCGACGGTGGCGGTGCTGGAAGGCACGGTGATGGGCGGCGGCTTCGGCCTCGCCTGCGTGGCCGATGTGGCGCTGGCCAGCGAGACGGTCAGCTTCCGCTTGCCGGAGACTTCGCTGGGTGTGGTGCCGGCGCAGATCGCGCCCTTCCTGGTGCAGCGCCTGGGCTATTCGCAGGCGCGGCGTCTGGCCGTCAGCGGCGGGCGGCTCGATGGGCTGCAGGCGCTCGCTCTGGGCTTGGTCCATGAGCTGCATGCCGATGTTGACGCCGCGCTGGCCCGGGTTTTGGGTGAGATCCAGCACTGCGCGCCGCAGGCCGTGGCGGCGACCAAATCGCTGATGGCGAAGGCGCGCCTGCATGACGCCGCCGGCCTGGTCGACGAAGCCGCCGCGGTGTTCGCCCGCGCGACCTTGAGCGAGGAGGGCCTCGAAGGCATCTCGGCGTTTGTCGAGAAGCGCAAACCGAAGTGGGCGTCCGCATGAGCTTCAGCAAGATCCTGATCGCCAACCGTGGCGAAATCGCCTGCCGGATCATCCGCACGGCGCGGGTGATGGGCTATCGAACGGTCGCGGTCTTCTCCGACGCGGATGCCTACGCCTTGCATGTTCAACAGGCCGACGAGGCCGTCCACATTGGGGCCTCACCCGCCGCCAAGTCCTACCTCGACATCGCTGCGATCCTGGCTGCCGCCAAGAGCACCGGCGCCGACGCCATCCACCCCGGATATGGCTTCCTCTCCGAGCGCCCCGACTTCGCGCAGGCCTGCGCCGATGCCGGCCTGGTCTTCGTCGGCCCGCCCGCCAGCAGCATCGAAGCGATGGGCGACAAGGCCCGCGCCAAGCGCCGCATGATCACCGCCGGTGTGCCCTGCGTGCCTGGGTATCTGGGTGAACAGCAGGACGACGCGACCTTGATCGCCGAAGCCGACAAGCTCGGTTATCCGCTGCTGGTCAAGGCGGTGGCTGGCGGCGGCGGGCGGGGCATGCGCCTGTCCCATGCGGCGGCCGAGATGCCGGCGGCCCTCGCCGGCGCCCGAAGGGAGGCGCTGAGCGCCTTTGGCGACGGCACTTTGATGTTGGAGCGTTTGATAGGCCGTGGCCGCCACATCGAGATCCAGGTCTTTGCCGATGCGCACGGCAATGCCGTGCATCTGGGCGAGCGTGACTGCACCGCGCAGCGCCGCCGACAGAAAGTGATCGAGGAGGCGCCCTCGCCAGTGGTCGATGTCGCCATGAGAGAGGCCATGGGACGGGACGCCGTGGCTGCCGCGCTGGCGGTGGGCTACCGCGGCGCTGGCACGGTGGAGTTCATCGTCGATGCTGAAATGCGCCATTACTTCCTGGAGATGAACACGCGGCTGCAGGTCGAGCATCCGGTCACCGAGATGATCACCGGCCTCGATCTGGTCGAGTGGCAGCTGCGCATCGCTGCGGGCGAGCCGTTGCCCTTGCGGCAGGACGAGATCCGCTTCGATGGCCATGCGATCGAGGCGCGGCTCTATGCCGAGGACCCGTTTGACGGATTTAAGCCGCAGACTGGCCGCATCATCGGCTGGCAACCCAAGCAGGCAGGCATCCGCATCGACCACGGCATCCGGGACGGCGGCGAGGTCTCGCCCTACTACGACCCGATGCTGGCCAAGCTGATCGTGCTCGGCCGCGACCGCGAGGACGCGATCCGGCGCCTGGCTGCGGCGCTGTCCGAAACGGCCCTGCTGGGCCCCGTCAACAACGGCCGTTTCCTGCGCGAGCTGATCCTGCACCCGGAGTTCCGCGAAGCGCGCCTGCACACGGCCCGGCTCGACGAATGGGCGCTTGCCCGGCCGCAGCCGACCGAGGCCGACTGGCGGGTGGCCGCCGCCGTGCTGGCTCTGGGGGACGTTGTGGCCCAGCCCCGTCCGGTCAGCGTGGCCTTCAGCGAGCTGAGCCTGCAGCATGAGGACGAGCGCCGCCGCTGGCGCATTTCGACTTTGGGCCGCAGTGCCATGTTCAGTGACGGCCCTCGGGTTGAGCTGCTGGGCCCTGGCCGGGTCGACATCGACGGCGTGCAGCGGGCCTTGCGCTGGCATCGCGAGGGCGCGGTCGTGTGGCTCGCCGTCGATGGGGCCGTGTTCGCCTTCCACGAGCCTTCGGCCTACCCCGCGGCTGCCGGGCGGGCCGACCCGCTGCGTGCCCGCTCGCCGGTGGCCGGCCTGGTCGCCCAGGTGCTGGTGCAGGTGGGCGACGCGGTGGACGAGGGTCAGGCCTTGTTGAGCGTCGAGGCGATGAAGATGGAGATGTGGTTGACGGCCGGTGCCGCTGGCAAGGTCAAGGCTGTTCATGCCGTCGTGCGCGATGCTGTCGCCGCCGGTGCCGTGCTGATCGAACTGGAGCTCTGAACCATGGACAAAGCGATCCTCACTTGCGCGCTGACCGGCGTGTTGACCAACCCGAAGCAGCATCCGGTGCCGGTGACGCCCTCCCAGATGGCCGCTGCGGCGCGCGATGCCTTCAATGCCGGCGCGGCCGCCATGCACGTTCACCTGCGCATGCAGGATGAAGGTTTGGGGCATCTGCCCAGCTGGGACCCGGACGTGGCCGACGAGATCATCGCGGCCATTCGGCAGGCCTGCCCTGGCGTCATCATCAACCTGACCACCGGCGTGATCGGCCCCGACATCGCCGGCCCCGCCGCCTGCATCCGCCGCGTCCGGCCCGAGATCGCCGCCTGCAATGCCGGCAGCCTCAATTACCTGAAGCTCAAGGACGATGGAACATGGGCGTGGCCGCCGATGGTCTTTGACAACCCGGTTGACAAGGTGCAGCGCTTTCTCGACGTGATGAGCGAGTGCGGCGTGCATCCCGAGTTCGAGTGTTTCGACGTGGGCATCGTGCGCGCAGTGGGAATGTTCGTGAAGAGCGGCATGCTGAGGCCGCGCACGTTACCCCACCCTGCTGACGGAGCCGTGGCTGCCGAAGGCCCGGGCCGTCCCCGGCCCGGGCTCAAGCCCCTGGCGGTTCCGGTCGAATACAACTTCGTCATGGGCGTGGCCTCGGGTATGCCTTGCGATGCTGATCTGCTGGCCCTGCTGCCGCGCTACCTGGTCGAGGGTGCCGTCTGGCAGACTACCCTGATCGGTCGCGCCGAGATCTGGCCGGTGCACCAGAAGACGGCCGAGCTGGGCGGCATGCTGCGCACCGGGCTGGAGGACACCTTTTATTTGCCCGGCGGTGAGCGGGCCAGCGGCAACGGGCCGCTGATCGAGGCACTGGCTCAGTGCGCGCTGAACGCGGGCCGCACGGTCGCAACGCCGGCCGAGGCAAGGCAGATGCTGGGGCTGCAATGAAGTCCACACCCCATTGCCTGATTGCCACCGCTGCCCGCATTCCCGATCACCCGGCCTATTTCGTCCGCGGCGAGTCGACCTGGGAGCCGACGAGCTGGCGCGAACTGCTAGCGCAAGTCCAAGCGGCGGCGCGCGCGCTGATCGCGCTGGGCGTGCAGCCGGGCCAGACGGTATGCATCCTCGGCTTCAACCGCCCCGAGTGGCTGATCATGGATCACGCGGCCATGATGGTTGGCGCGACGGCTGCCGGCATCTATTGGACCAGCGCCGCGCCCGAGGTGGACTATGTGCTGGCGCATGCCAAAGCGCCGCTTCTGCTGGTCGAGGATGCGGCGCAAGGGGCGAAGGTCGGTGTGCCCGGCGTGACTCTGGTGGCGATGCGCGGCCCGGCGCTGGCCGGGGCTCTGGGCTGGGAGGACTTTCTTGCCCGCGGCACGGCCTCGCACGAGCCCGAGCTGGCGCGCCGCCTGGTCGCCATCAAGCCCGCGGACCTGGGTGCGCTGATCTACACCTCCGGCACGACTGGCCACCCCAAGGCGGTGATGCTTAGTCACGCCAATCTGGACTGGGCCGCAGAGACGCTGACGGCGGCCTTCGGCGTGACCGAGCAGGACGCGCTGATCTCCTATCTGCCGATGGCCCATGTGGCCGAGAAGGTCGGCGCCATCCACAGCCCCGCACGCAGTGGCAACGCGATCTACTTCGCACGCAGCATGGAGGCCCTGGTCGATCACCTGAAGGAGGTGCGGCCGACAATCTTCTTCGGCGTGCCGCGGCTGTGGGAAAAGATGCAGGCCGCGCTGTCGGCCCGGCTCGCCGCGGCCACCGGCGTCAAGGGCGCGCTGGCCCGCTGGGCCATGGGCGTGGCGCGGCGCTGGCACGCGCTCGACCTGGAAGGCAAGCCACGCGGCCCTCTGCTGGACCTGCAAATGCGCTGGGCTCGGCAGCTGGTGCTGACCAAGGTGCACAAAGCCCTGGGCCTGGACCGCGCACGTCTCTTGATCTCAGGTGCGGCGCCGATCGCGCCCGACAACCTGCGTTTCTTCCTGGGCCTGGACCTGGTAGTGCGCGAGCTCTACGGCCAGAGCGAGGTCAGCGGGCCGACGACGGTGAGCCTCGTGGGCAGCACCCGCATCGGCGCGGTGGGCCAGGCGCTGCCCGGGCTGGATTTGCGCATCGCCGAAGACGGCGAAGTGATGGTGAAGAGCCCCGGCGTGTTCCAGGGTTATGCAGATGAGCCGGCGGCCACGGCCGAGGCCTTGCAAGACGGCTGGCTGCACAGCGGTGACCTCGGCCGGCTGGACGAGGACGGCTACCTCTTCATCACCGGCCGCAAGAAGGACCTGATCATCACCTCCGGCGGCAAGAACATCTCGCCGGCCAATCTGGAGGCCGCGCTGATGAGCACGGCCCTGATCGAGCATGCGGTGGTGGTCGGCGAGGGGCGGCACTTCCTGGTCGCGCTGCTGACGCTGAAGCCCGAGGCGGCCAAGGCCTTTGATGATCCTGCCGTCTTGCAGGCCGCCGTGCAGGCCGAAGTCGATGCGGTCAACGCGGGGCAGGCCCGTGTCGCGCAGGTGCGCAAATTCGCCGTCATCGGTGGCAGCTTCAGCATCGCCGAGGGCGAGCTAACGGCCACGATGAAGCTGCGTCGCAAGATCGTCATCGAGCGGCATAGCGAGCGGGTGGAGGCGCTCTACCGCCAGGGCTGATGCGTCATTCCGCGGGCGATTCGTCCGCGGCCGCCTTGCCTTTTTTCTTGTCCTTGCGACCCGACTCCAGCAGCGCTGCCGCGGCCTTCCAGCCGGCAAACTCTTCTGGCGTCTCAAGGCTGATGCGCCCCAGCACCGACTGCCGGAACTCGTACACCAGCACCTCCGCGGCCTTTTGCAGATTGACTCGGCCGCCGCTGAGCATGGCGCCGCGCTTGCGGCCAATGGCAGTCAGCATCTCCTCGTCGTTCAGCGCGCTGATGTCACCGAGCTTGTAGCGCTCCTCGATATTGGCGGCGTAATGCCGGCGCAGGGTGTGCAGCAGCTCCAGCGCCACCTCAGCCTCGTCGAAGGCATTGCGGCCGATGGCGCCGCTGGCGGCGAGGTTGTAGCCGGACTCTTCGACCGTGATGCGTGGCCACAGCATGCCCGGCGTGTCGTAGAGGTAGAAGTCGTTGTCGAGCACGATCTTCTGTTCCAGCTTGGTGATGCCGGGCTCGTCGCCGGTCTTGGCGGCACGCTTGCCGGCGATCGTGTTGATCAAGGTGGACTTGCCCACATTGGGGATGCCGCAGATCAGCACCCGCACCGGCTTGGCCATGCCGCCGCGCAGCGGGGCCAGCTCGCGGCAAGCCTTGATCAACGCCTTGGCCGGGGCCGCCACGCTGGCGTCCAGGCCGATCGCGCGGGTGTCCGGACGGGCGTTGTAATGGTCCAGCCACATCGCGGTGCGTTCGGCGTCGGCCAGGTCTTGCTTGTTGAGCAGCTTCAGGCTGGGCTTGCCCTGGGTCAGCTTGGCCAGCAGCGGGTTCTCGCTGGAGCCGGGCAGGCGCGCGTCGAGCAGCTCGATGACGACATCAAGCCCGGCCTTCATGCGGTCGTTGATCGCGTTCCGGGTCGAGTTCATGTGACCGGGGAACCAGTGGATGGCCATCTTCTTCTGCTCTTTCGTCGCTAAATTCTGGTCGCCATTGTCGCCGGGCTGTCATCTCGAGCCACTTACATGCTGTTGCGCGGCCTGCGCTGATGCCCCGCAAGATGGCGGGGCCAGGCGCAGCCGACGAGACCGGAGCGCTTGCTGGCAGACAGCTGCGTGAGGGAAACGATGAGATTTGAAGGCAATTTGACTGCATGGAACACGGAGCGTGGGTATGGCGCGATCGAACCCAAACAAGGCGGACTGGAATTGTTTGTCCACGTGTCGGCCTTCCCGATCGGCAGCGCACCGCCCGCACTGGGCGAGCCACTGAGCTTTGAAATTGTGTCGGATGGTGACGGAGCCAAACGTGCCGTGAAGGTGCTGCGCTCCGAGCAGGCGCAGACCACGCCGCAGCAGCGGGTGCTGGGCGCGGCACCGCTGCGGCGCCGGCCTTCAGCGGCGCGCGGGCAACGCCTGGGCCTGTCGCTGGGCGTGGTCGTACTGCTGCTCGCAGTCGGTATGCTGGGCTGGCTGCACCTGTCGCAGCCCGGCGGCCCGCTACTAGCCCAGCGCGTCAGCAGCCTGATGCGCTGAACCTCCGTCCGGCGTTGAGGGAGGGCCCGATGCAGCGGCCACTCGATCGCGCCCTCCCTCCTTGGCCGAATAGAGCGCGCCGTCGGCGGCAACGATCAGTTGCTCCATCGTCAGCGCATGGACGGCGTCGAGTACCGACAGACCGATGCTGACGCTGATGTGCGGGCCTGTTGAGCAGATCGCATGCGGGATCAGCAGGCCCGCGACGGCCGCCCGCGCCGCCTCGGCGATGTGGAGGGCACCGTCTGGTTC
>Ga0187843_10001795_pt1 | contig 13383 bp, 7 predicted proteins | sample SpaLakP09_SKY_43_FD_134516 | JGI IMG/M metagenome (GOLD analysis project Ga0187843, IMG submission 134516) | Oligotrophic lake water microbial communities from Sparkling Lake, Wisconsin, USA - SP09_SKY_43 | ecosystem: Environmental > Aquatic > Freshwater > Lake | place: USA: Sparkling Lake... | reverse complement strand
TCGAGTTGCCGGTGCTGGGGCGGCACATCGAAGCCTTGGGCGGTCTGCCGCATCACCACCGCGATCCCTTCGACCGCCTGCTGGTGGCCCAGGCCGCCGCCGAACCGATGCGCCTCATCACGGCCGATGCTACGGTGGCTCTGTACGGTCATCACATCGAACTGATTTAGGGCAAGAGGGCCCGCGCATTCAAGGCCGCGCTTTATCACACGGCAATCCGGAAACTGCGAAAAAGTCTTTCCCCGATAAGGACTTGCTATCACACCCGAAAACGCCGCCCATGAAACCGCCTTCCGGCAATCCCCCGCGAAACCATTGCGCTGAGAAGTAGAGAGGAGTCGGCAACGAACCCCGCGACCAATGGTTGAGGTGTTTGAAGCTGATGGCTGGGTGCGATTCGTGGACAGCCAAACAGGCGCTATAGATTCGCTCGGCCAGCGAGTGCAAGACTGGCTTTCGTTTAAGACGATTGCCGCTGCGATCAGCTACTTGCGCTCTGCTGATGCGCCAAGATACGCATCTTGAGCTGCCGCACCAAAGCGGCCGAGCTTGTTCGTGCCGCTGCGTCGGCAAATCCGAACGCAAGCAGTTCAGACGACGCTTCGGCGGCGAGAGCACGGCCGGAGGCATGGATCTCATGGACGGCCGTCGAGGACAAGAGCGCTTCTACAGTCTCAGCTGTGATGCCGCTGCCGGCCAAGATGCGAATTCGCCCACGGCTGCGCCTAACCAGGGCCGCCAGCTGGGCTGCACCCAAATGCGCTTTGGGTGCAGCGCCCGAGGTGAGGATGCGATGGAAACCAAGCTCAACGGCTTCTTCCAGGGCGGTCAGCTGATCCCGCACCAGATCAAAAGCGCGATGGAGCGTCAGCGCCAAGCCTAAACCCTGAGCGCGCAGGGCCAGCCGCCGCAGCATGGCGAGGTCCAGCCGGCCCTCCTGGCTCAATGCACCGATGGCGACGCCCGCAAGGCCGAGCTCGGCAGCCCGCTCGATGTCCAGCAGCATCACCCGCTCTTCGGCCGCGGAATAGACAAAAGCTCCGCTGCGCGGGCGTATGAGCGCGATCACTGGGATGGGCTGACGGGCGGCCTCGGCCATCAAGCCGGCCGATGGCGTGACGCCACCTAGGTGCAAGCTGCCGCACAACTCGATGCGATCGGCTCCGCCTTGAACCGCCGCATCCAGCCCCGCAAGCTCATCGACACAGATTTCCAACAGGCTCATCGGCTTGCTCGGTAAAGATTCAGGTGAAGGCGTACGCAGCGCCAATGAGGCCGGCCTGATCGTTTAACGAGCTGGGCAATAGCAGCGGCCGGTCACTGCGAGTCAAGATTTTCTTGCGCACCGCCACATCGAGCGCCGACACAAGCTGACCGCAGCGGCTAAGCCCCCCACAAACCGGTACCACGCTGGCACCCGTGACATTGACAACAAGTGCCAGCGGGCCGGAGACGAGTTCGATATAGGCCCGGGCCGTGGCGCTCGCGAGCGCCTCTCCGGCCATCCACGCCGCCAGGATCTGATGACTCGTCTGCTGCTCCAGATGCAGGAAGGCATGCAGCTGCTCAAGTCCGCGCGCACCGCCCACCGTGTCGACGCAGCCGCTCAAGCCACAGCCGCAGAGAAAGCGAGGGACTTGAACCCTGCGGCCATCGCCCGTCTCGATCATCGCTTCGTTCAGGACGGGAGCATGCCCCCATTCGCCGGTAAGCCCCCCTGCGCCGCGAACAAGCTGCCCATTGACGACCAAACCACCGCCCACACCCGTGCCCAGGACGGCGCAAAACACCACGGCGTGACCAAGCCCTAGCCCCACCCGTGACTCTGCCAGCGCCGCGCAATCCGCATCGTTGGTGACGACGACAGGCATGCCCAGCCATGCGCTCAGTTCCTGGGCCAACGGTCGCCCGCCTAGACAGGGGATGTTGGCCGCAATCACCTGACCCGTTGCTGGTGACACGAGACCCGCGATGGATATGGACAGGCCCGCGGACACGCTGGCGTGCGGGCAAACCGCTTCGTGGAGGACAGCGCGGAACTGCTCCCAATCCCGTGTTGGAGTCGCTACGGTGGCAAGCATCTCGTACTCGGCGCCCCGACGATGCCGACCCAAGCGGATATGCGAACCGCCAATGTCTGCAAGCAGCACCTGGCGCGAGGCGATATAGGGCTCGGCGATGGCTGAGGCGAGTTCAGGCTGTGTCATTTGGTCAACCTCATCCATGTCAGCGGGCCGCTCGCTGTATCTCGCCAAATACTGTGGCCCAAAGACCGGCATTGCTGGCGGATGACTCGCGGTTTTTGAAGGCGCGATTCTAGGCTGCCAGCCCTGGACGTAAAGAGCCGCACTCGCGGCTTTGTGGAATCTCGAGCAAACGCCGACAAAGCACCCAAAAGGCTAAAACCCTCAGGTCGTTTACTAACTTTCAAACCGCTCGGTATTACGCCATCCCCCCACTGGTGAAACCCCTGTTTTTTCACCGATAAATCGCCTCGCTAGGTGCGCTGGGCTCGATGCCTACGGTGCTCTGAGGCGCCTGCATGCGATGGAGTAACAGAACAAATATTCGGCTTCTCGCCAACAAATGACTGTCGCCAACTGGCCGCACTTTGGTTTACTAAACAAAACTAAACTGCGCCCAAATTGTGAAATTTTGTTGAAGCCCATTTGCTTCCTTTGTATAAATTTCCCTGGGTTAAATGTGAATCTCAGCGGCTCACGGATGGCGTCAATGCCGTTTAGTAAATACTAAGGGTTCTCCCTAAATTGTGCGTTGCACCCCTGGGAAAACGAGTAGTTGCCGGTCCTTCGAAACTGAGGCGATTCAAGCGCTGAGCTTCATGTCAAGTCCCAAGGTAAGTGGTGTTTAGCGGTCGAGCCATCGAGCGCTGCGGCATCCGAGCCTCATCGCATCGCGGTGCAAGAACCCTACCGTCTGGTCCGCGGGCGATGGGAATCCTGCTAGCGCAATACAAAGCCCATCCCTGGGCACGAACAGGAGAAAGCAAATGAAGTTCACCCCTCCCCTCGCTACAGAACAGCGCCGCTGGCGCGCGACGCCCATCGCCCTAGGGATTGCCCTGCTGGCCTTGAGCACGGCTCAAGCGCAAACGGCGCCCACCGACAATCCGACGGAAAACAAGACCGAAAAAAAGGTCGAGAAAAAAGCCGAGAAGAAAATCGGCACCGATCAATTGGAAACGGTCGTCGTAAGCGGCTACCGCGCATCGATCGAGAAAAGCCTTGATCAAAAGCGCGACGCCAACGCGATCGTTGACGTGATCACCGCCGAAGACGTCGGCAAATTCCCAGATAAAAACGTCGCCGACGCGCTGCAACGCGTGCCCGGCGTGATCGTCAGTCGTGACGGCGGCGAGGGCAAAAACGTCAGCGTTCGAGGCCTGGCCGCGGGGCTGACCCTGACCCAGTTGAACGGTAACTACATCGCAACGGCCGAGTCCAACGGTGACCCCACGCGTTCCTTCAACTACATGCTGATGCCGTCGAATATGTTGTCCAGCGCCGAGCTGTTCAAGACGCCAGAGGCGCGCATTGACGAAGGCGGCGTCGGCGGCACGGTCATTCTGCACACGCGCCGTCCGCTGGACGTGAAAGCCAATAGCGGCTTTGTCAACGTCGACAGCACCTGGGCCGACACGAGCCAGAAGACCGACGGCCAACTGTCCGGCCAATATTCCTGGCACGACGAGGACAAGCGTCTGGGTTTCTTGGTGGGCTACACCCAGCAAAAGCGCACCACCCGCACCTTGGGCGCCAGCACCGAAAACTGGCAGTGGTATGCGGACGACTACAAGACGCATCCCGCCACCGACGTCAATGGCCAGCCCTCGGGCCTGACCTCCAAATGGTGGGGCCAATCGGGTTTCTATGACCAAAGTGGCAAGTACTACACCAATTTCATGATGCCGACCTCGGTCGACCTCAACGTCAAAACAGAAGAGCGGGAGCGCAAAGGGGGGCAACTGACGCTGCAATTCAAACCGGTCAACAACCTGACCTTGACGGCCAACTACTTCCGCTTTGATCTGTCGCAGAACTCCCAGACCAATACCTTGAAAATTCCTGAATGGAATCTGTCGCGCTACAAGGGCGATGGCAATTGGCCCGGCGGCCGCATGCTCGACGGGCTAAGCTTTGACCCCAGCGGCACCATCGTCACCGGCGCAAACTACAGCGCGCATCCCGGCAAGGCCTACAACTGCAGCGAATCTCAGGCCGCCGCCGCCGGCATGAAGCCGGGTGGCTGGGGCCCAGACGACTGCACCATCCCAACCCCGCAGATCACCGGCAGCTATAACCGCGAGAGAGCGCTGTCACAGACCGCTGACTTCGAAGCCGAGTGGCATGGCGACTCGCTCGACGCGAGCATCAAGGGTGGTCGTACCTGGGCCACGGGCGGGCCCGATATGCAGTTCACCATGGCCATGAAGCCGCGCATGCAAAATGCCGATGGCAGCTGGAGCTTGGGCAATACATCCAGTGCCTGGAGCACGGTGGGCACGCCCTCGATGACCTTCTCGCCCGGTCTGATGGCCAATCTGCAAAAAGGCATCGGCGAGATCGACCTCGGCTCGACCAGTTCCTCCTGGATCAAGAACCAGAACCACCAGAACTACTTTCAGACCGACTTCACCTGGCACAACGATGGCGAATGGCTGGACTCCCTGCAGTTCGGGCTGAAGTACCGTGACGGCGGCACCCAGCGCAGCACCGGCAACAACTACTGGGTGTGCGCGGGCGCCGACCCCAGCAACTACGACCAGCGCTACCAGGCCGGCTGCGATTCCTCCGCCAACAAGTTCCAGCCTCAGTTCCTCTATGCAGGCTCCCTGGGCAATCTGGCCGGCGGCATCAGTGCCAACGCTTTCCCGGCCATCGACTACCCCGCCTATATCGCCTATCTGAACAAGACCTATGGGCCGATGCAAACCCGGGACGAAAACAACTTCGTCTACAACGTCAACGAGAAGATTAGCTCGGCCTATCTGCAAGCCAATATCAGGACCGAGCGCCTGCGCGGCAATGTCGGTTTACGCCTGGTGCGCACCCAGCAGCACGCCGATTCGACGGATCAGGTCGACTACTACAACCAGTACTTCTACCACGGTGCCAATGGCGCGCCAGCGCCCTGCCTGACTGACGGTACACCGGCCACCGGCGCCCCCGCCGGTTCCGGTTGTGTCAGCGGCTTCACCACCCTGCCTGACAGCAATAGCAACCCTGCCACAGGGCATGTCTCGTCCTTCGCGGTCAGCTCGCTGGACCGCACTTACACCGACGTGCTGCCCAGCCTGAATATCGCCTATGACCTGAACAAGGATCTATTGGTGCGGGCGGCTGCGTCCAAGGTGATCTCGAGGCCCAGCTATTCCGACATCGCCGCGCCCGGTGGATTGAGTTACTACTCCCCAACCTACGTCAACGACCGCCGCTTGATTGGCGGTGCGGACCAGCAGGGTTGGTTCGGACAAGGCAGCAACAAGCAGTTGGAACCCTATAGCGCTACCCAGTTCGACTTGGGACTGGAGTGGTACTTCCATCGCGGCTCGGTTCTTGGCGCCGGCTTGTTCCGCAAGAACGTCGCCAACTTCACGGTGCCGGTGGTTCTGAACATGCCCTTGAACGTCGGCGGCAACAATGTGACGGTGCAGAACTATTCGACCAGTGCAGGCGGGCGCAATGGGGTCTCACAAGGCGTCGAGTTGTACGCCCAGCACACGCTGGACATCGGCCTCGGCTTCCAATTCAACTACACCTATAACAAGACCAACCAGGCCGCCATCACGCTTGGAGACGGCACCCAGGTCGGCACCTCGCCACTGGTGGGAAGCGCCAAGAACCAGGCCAACCTCACCGTGTTCTATAGCAATGAGCAGTACATGCTGCGAGCGTCCTACAACCGCCGCGGCGAAGTGGTGGACGGTTTGGTCAACGGCTTGAACGTCTACGAAGACCCCTACAGCCAGATCGATCTGAACGCGTCATACAACTTCACCAAGGAGCTGAGCCTGACCGCTTCGGTGCTGAACCTGACCAAGGAACAGACCCGCTCGCATCTGGGCAACGACACCACGGACCGCTTCTTTAGCAATAGCTACGCCGGCCGTGTTGTGTACATGGGCTTGACCTACAAGTTCTGACGCCCCTCGCCCCATGCCCTTCGTGACTCTCGCGCGCTTCGTCGCGGGGGTCACGAGGGCCCTGCCGAATCGAGCCCACCTCGGCTTGATTCTCAGATCGGGAGTCGCAATTGCGTCGACCCCGGCAAGCTCTGGTAAGCCTTGAGGGTCTTGCACAGGGTATTCCGAAATCACCCTCAAGTTGGAGACATTTCATGCACCCTTCTTCTCGGATCAGCGCCGCGTTCAAGCTCACCCGCCGGACGGCATCGCTATTGGCCCTATGCGGCCTGGCCTTTGCGTCCGCGGCCTCGGCCGCGACGGGCTACACCGGTGTGTACGGCGGCGGGCCGCTGTACAAGCATGTGGCAAGCAATATTTCGGAAATCCAGAATTCTGGATTCAATGAGCTGATTGTCTGGAGCGTCCAGGTCACTGCGGCAGGCGATCTGAACCTTAACGGCGAATTTCCACTCACTTCGAACGGCGTCAATGTCGGCAACAACACCTGGCCGAATTTCGCCGCCGATCTGGTCCAGATGAAGCAAGGCAGCGTGAGACGCATTACCTTCAGTGTCGGCTCATCCAACGCGAACCCCAGCGATTTCGATCACGTCAAATCGCTGGTACAGAGTCAGGGCACAGGCTCCAGCAGCATTCTGTACAAGAGCTTCCAGGCCTTGAAGCAGGCCTTGCCATCGGTGGATGCGATCGACTTCGATGACGAGAGCACCTACGACTCTAGCTCCATGACACAGTTCGCCGTGATGCTGGGCAGTCTCGGCTATCGCGTCACCATGTCCCCTTACACCAACGCCAATTTCTGGACCTCGGTGGTGTCGCAGATCAACACGCAGTCGCCGGGAACGGTCGACGGCGTGCATTTGCAGGCCTATTCTGGCGGCGCGGGCAACAGCCCCTGCTCGGGCTGGAATTTCGGCAGCGTTCCGGTCTACCCCGGCTTGTGGGACGCGAACTACACGCCACCCCAGATGCAGACGCAGATGCAGAGCTGGAAGACCCAATGCGGCATTACCGGCGGATTTTTCTGGCTGTATGACGACGTGGTGGGTAAGACCTATGCCGGTCAAAACTCAGCGCAAGCCTATGCCGCCGCCATCAACAACGGGCTTGGCAGCAGCAGCTACCCGACCGGTGCCTACGATGTGCAAGCCATGTCCAGTGACGGTACGGCGTTCGCCAATGGCGGCATTGATGGCAATGGCTACGCCTATTCCTCCAACCTGCTCGGTTCCTCGCTCAGCTGGAATGGCAGCACCTTCTCACTGGCCAGCCCCAATGCCGTGGACGCTTGGTACAACACCACGATCAGCCTGCCCGCGGGCCGCTATTCCACGCTGAATTTGCTGGCCACGGGCATCAACGGCAACCAGGCCTCACAAACCTTTGTCGTGAACTACATCGATGGCACGAGCACGACGATAGGCCAGAGCCTGAGCGACTGGTTCAGCCCGCAAAACTACGCCGGCGAATCGAAGGCGCTCACCATGGCTTACCGCAATACGTCCAGCGGAGTCAAAGACAACCGCAGCTTCTATCTCTACGGCTACTCTTTCCCCATCAACGGCAGCAAGACCGTGAAAAGCCTGACGCTGCCAAGCAATAGAAACGTCGTGGTCCTGTCCTATGCCTTGGGCTCGGCCGGTTCCGGCGGCACGCAACAGGCGGTCAGCCTGTCCTCGGCCTACAACCGCGGAGGCGTCTATACCGACGGCACAAAATTCGGCATCTGTTCGTCAAGCTGCACGGGGGGAGGTCTGGACAATGTGGGTTATGCCTACTCGGCCAATCTGCTCGGCACATCGACTACGTTCAACAGCGCCACCTACACCTACGGGCCGGCCAACGCGAACAACAGCGTCAGCGCCGCGGGGCAAACGATTCAGCTGCCGGCCGGCCAGTTTTCATCGCTGCGCTTGATGGCCACCGCGGTGGGTGGCAACCAAACGTCCGTCGCGTTCACGGTCAACTACACGGATGGCAGCTCGGCGAACTTCACACAAAGCATGAGCGACTGGTTCACGCCGCAAAGCTATGCCGGAGAACTCAACGCCGTGCCGATGAGCTATCGCGACACGAATAACGGCACCCGCGACAGCCGGAGTTTCAATCTGTACAACTACAGCTTTGCCTTGAGCAATGCCAAGACCGTACAGAGCATCGTTTTGCCGAACAACGCCAATGTCGAAGTGCTGGCGATGACCTTGGTGCCCTGAGCCATGTCCCGCGGGCGGCCGGCGCGCCCGCGGGAATGGATCGGCAGGACGCGTCCAGGGACTGGCCTTGACGCGAATTTTCGTTAAGCGCCTTTTCCGAGCAAGGGGGCATGCGATGGACGATATCAACAAGCGAATCAAGCGCGTGGTGGTGGTCGGCGGTGGCAGCACCGGCTGGATGGCGGCCGCGGCACTCGCCACCTATCTGGGCCAGCAGACCACGATTCGCCTGATCGAATCCGAAGAGATCGGCATCATCGGCGTCGGCGAGGCCAGCGTGCCCCACATCCGTCTATTCAACGGGCAGATGTTGGGCATCGACGAAACGGAGTTCATTCGGCGCACACAGGGCACGGTCAAGCTGGGTATCCAGTTCAATGACTGGGGCCGCATCGGTGACAGCTATGTCCACGGTTTTGGGGCCATCGGCCGCTCGCTCGGGCCGCTGCCCTTCCACCAATTCTGGCTGAAGCTATACCGGTCCGGCCGCGCGGCGGCCATCGGCGAGTACTCGCCGCAGACCGTGATGGCGCCACAAGGCAAGTTCGCACCCGGTGACAGAAAGGCGCAGCCGAATTCGCCGCTGGCCGATATCGCCTATGCCTATCATTTCGACGCCAGCTTGTACGCACGCTTTCTGCGTGAGCTCTCCGAGCAGCGCGGCGTACAGCGCCTCGAAGGCAAGATCGTCAAGGTGAACCAGCGTGCCGCGGACGGCTTCATCGAATCGCTGGAGCTGGAAAACGGGGCGCTTGTCGAGGGTGAATTGTTCATCGATTGCTCGGGTTTCCGCGGCCTATTGATTGAGCAGACGCTGAAGACCGGCTATCTGGACTGGTCTCACTACCTGCCCTGCGATCGCGCCCTGGCCGTGCCCAGCGAACGCGTCGATCCGATCACGCCCTACACACGCGCTAGCGCGCGCGCCGCGGGCTGGCAATGGCGCATTCCGCTGCAGCATCGAATCGGCAACGGCTATGTCTACTCCAGCCAATACCTCAGCGACGACGAGGCCTCTGCCACCTTGCTGGCGCATCTGGATAGCAAGGCCTTGGCCGAGCCTCGCCTGCTGCGCTTTACCACCGGCATGCGCAACAAGTTCTGGCACAAGAATGTCGTCGCCCTGGGCTTGGCCAGCGGTTTTCTCGAACCCTTGGAATCCACCAGCATTTACCTGGCTCAATCAGGCATCACCCGCCTGTTGAGCCTATTTCCCGACGCCGATTTCAGCCCCTTGCTGGCCGAACGCTACAACCGCGAATCCGCCTTCGAGTACGAACGGGTCCGAGACTTCCTGATCCTGCACTACCACGCCACCGAACGCGACGACACGGCGTTTTGGAACTATTGCCGCACCATGCCCATCCCAGCCAGCCTGCAAGAGGCGATGGCGCTGTTCCGCGCCGATGGTCGTTACCTCCGCAATGGCGAGGACTTCTTCGCGCTGCCCAGCTGGGTCCAGGTGATGCTGGGCCAGCGCATCGTGCCGCAGAGCTACCACCCCATCGTGGATGCGATGCCCGAGGAAAAGCTGCTCGAGCACGTCGAAGGCATGCGCTCGATGTTGGCCCATGCCGTGGCATCGATGCCGACACATCAGGAATGGATCGCCCGATATTGGCAGGCGCCGGCAAGGCCCACGCCTGGCAGCATGAGCTAGTTTTAGCTTGTTTACTAAAAAAGCCTAAAAATAAGCCAATTTAGCAACTTTTGTTGACGCTTTAAGCACCGGTGGATATAAAAGTCTCCTATGAAAAGACGCTAGGCACCGAGCCCGCCCGAGGTCAAAAAAGCGCCAAAAGTCCGTTTAATAAAACAAGTTCCGGAGACTCCCACATGCAAGTGACTTCGCCGAAATGCCTGCCACAAGGTCGGCCCTGTGGCCCCGGGATGCCGCCATGAGCCACGTCACCATTCGCGATATTGCAGACGCCACCGGCCTGTCGATCGGCACGGTTTCCCGTGCGCTGAAAAACCAGGCCGGCATGACGGAGCTGACGCGCAACAAGGTGCGCGAGGCCGCGCTGCGACTGGGCTACGACTTTTCACAACTGAAGAAGGGGCGCATCCGGCGTATCGCCTTTCTGCTGCATAGCCAGCACAACACGCTGACCTCCAGCCCCTTCTTCTCTCCGGTGCTGCATGGCGCCGAAGAGGCTTGCAGGCGGGAAGGCATCGCCCTGTCCATCATCGTCGTCGGCCCCGCGGAGCCGGTGCTGGAGCAAGTCCGCGTGCACCAGCCCGACGCCATCCTGTGCGCCGGTTTTTTCGAACCCGAGGTGCTCAGCGCTTTGATGCTGACCGGCAAGCCCATGGTGCTGGTGGACATGCACCGCCGTGGCTTCACCTCGATCAACCCAGACAATGTGATGGGAGGCTATCGGGCCACTCGCCATTTGCTGCGCAGCGGTCGCCGCCGCATTGCAATGCTGTCCGGCTCTCCGGCTCACTACAGCATCCAGCAACGCATCCGGGGCTTTCGCCGCGCGCTGTTCGAGGCCAAGGTACATGCAGATCCCGACCTCGAGGTCATCATCCCAACCCTGGGTGAGGGCGATGAGGGCGTCGTCGAGGCCATGCGCAGTCTTTTGAACTTGCCCAAACGACCCGACGCGGTGTTTTGCTACAACGACAGCACCGCCTTGGTCGCCATGAAGACCTGCTTGAACGAAGGCCTAAAAATCCCCTACGACATCATGATCGTCGGCTTCGACGACATCAGCAGTGCCGCCGCAGCCATCCCACCGCTGAGCACGGTGCATGTGGACAAAGAGGCGCTAGGCGCGGCCGGCGTCGATCTGCTGCTCCACCACAAGCCCGATGAGCCGCCCATCGAAATGATTCTGCCGGTCGAAATGATCGTGCGCGAAAGCAGTTGCGACGAATAGCGCGCAAACCTAACCACCCACTTCCCTATGTCAAATATCCCCGACTTCCGCTCTCGGGCGGTGCTGCTCGCCCATGCGCGACACAGCATGAGCTTCTACCATCCACGCTGCATCGACCCAAGCGGCGGCATGTTCCATTTCTTCAAAGATGACGGCGGCATCTACGACGCTCGGCATCGGCACTTGGTCAGCAGCACACGCTTCGTGTTCACCTACGCCATGGCCTACCGCCATTTCCGCGACCCGGCTTATCTGGACGGGCTCAGGCATGCCCTGCACTTCCTGCGCACGGCCCATCGAGATACGGACTACGGCGGCTACACCTGGCTCCTGAGCTGGCGTGCGGGCCAGCGCGATGTGGTGGACGGCACCCAACATGCCTATGGCCAAGCCTTCGTGCTATTGGCCTATGCCCATGCCGTCATGGCTGGGCTGGACGAGGCCCGCCCCTGGCTGGCCGAAACCTTCGCGATGATGGAACGCCGCTTCTGGGATCCAGAGGCTGGCCTTTACGCCGATGAGGCCAGCCGCGACTGGACATTGCTATCGCGCTATCGCGGGCAGAACGCCAATATGCATGCCTGCGAGGCGCTGCTGGCCGCCCATCAGGCCACCGGCGAATTGCCTTATCTGGAGCGCGCCTACACCCTCGCCGCCAACATCACACAGCGCCAGGCAGAGCGCTGCGGCGGCCTGATCTGGGAACACTATGACTCGCAATGGCAGCCGGACTGGCGCTTCAATATCGACGACCCAGCCAATCTGTTCCGCCCCTGGGGCTACCAGCCCGGCCATTTCACCGAATGGGCCAAGCTCTTGCTGCAGTTGGAAAAGCGCGCTGAGGTCCTGGGCAAGGATCTGAGCTGGGCACTGCCCACCGCCCAGCGCCTGTTCAAGGTGGCGGTGGAAAAGGGTTGGGATGCCGAGCACGGTGGCCTTTGCTACTCGATCGCTCCCGATCTCAGCGTCTGCGATGCGGACAAGTATTTCTGGGTGCAAGCCGAAAGCTCGGCCGCCGCAGCCCTGCTCGCGCATCGCACCGGCGACGCAAACTACTGGGACTGGTACCGGCGTCTGTGGGTGTATAGCTGGACGCATTTCGTCGATCACGAACATGGCGCCTGGTACCGCATCTTGAACAAGCAGAACCGCAAGTACAGCGACGAGAAAAGCCCGGCCGGCAAGGTGGACTACCACACGATGGGCGCCTGCTATGACATCGCGGCCGTACTCGGGGACTCGGATCATGCATGACGCGCCCTTGATGCTGTGTGCTGGCGAGGCGCTGACCGATATGATCCACCAGGGCCAGGCCAAATGGGTCGCCCGCGTCGGCGGTTCGGTTTGGAATGTCGCGCGCGCGCTGGCTGCCCTGGGCCAGCCCACCGCCTTTGCGGGGGCAATCAGCCGCGACCGCTTTGGCGATGAACTGTGGGCCGCTAGCGAGGCCGTCGGGCTGGACTTGCGCCTGCTACAGCGCGTCGAGCGATCCCCCTTGCTGGCCATCGTCGAGCAAGGCGAGCCACCCCGTTATTTCTTCATCGGCGACAACAGCGCCGACCTCTGCTTCGACCCCGAGGCGCTCCCTCCGGGCTGGTCGGGCGCACTGCGTTGGGCCCATTTCGGCGGCATCAGCCTCGCACGCGAGCCCCTGGCCTCAAGACTGGTGGCCTTGGCCGAAACACTGAAGGCACAGGGCGTCGCCATCAGCTACGACCCCAATTACCGCAAGATCATGGACGATCGTTACACGCCGACGCTGCGGCGCATGGGCGCGTTGGCGGACTTGATCAAGGTTTCGGACGATGATCTGCGCGGCCTGTTCCCTGGGCTCGATCTGAACGAGGCACTGCAAGGCCTGCGTGCGTTGAACCCGCAAGCCCTTTGCCTGCTGACCCGGGGTGGGCATGGCGCCAGCATTTTCCTCGGCGAAAAACGCTGCGATGCGCTTGCGCCCCAGGTCGATCTGGTGGACACGGTAGGCGCCGGTGATGCCAGCGCGGCGGGTTTGCTCTACAGCCTGTGCCGCCACCCCGAGCGCTCCTTGCAAGCCCATCTGCATGCGGCATTGGCGGCCGGCTCCGCCGCCTGCCTGCAGTCGGGTGCCACCCCACCC
>Ga0187843_10001794_pt1 | contig 13387 bp, 10 predicted proteins | sample SpaLakP09_SKY_43_FD_134516 | JGI IMG/M metagenome (GOLD analysis project Ga0187843, IMG submission 134516) | Oligotrophic lake water microbial communities from Sparkling Lake, Wisconsin, USA - SP09_SKY_43 | ecosystem: Environmental > Aquatic > Freshwater > Lake | place: USA: Sparkling Lake... | reverse complement strand
GTACGCGCTGGGAGACGCCTATCGCCCCAAGGGTGCCAACTACACGCCGTTCTGGGTCTCGCAGAAGTTCTGGGAACGCGCCGCGCGCGCGCCGGACCAGTTGCGGCAGCGCGTGGCATTCGCGCTCCACCACGTCTTCATGGTGTCGCAGGCGGACCTCAACCTCTACGCGCACGGCCGCGCCTATGCGCAGTACGTGGACCTGCTGCACAAGCATGCGTTCGGCAACTACCGAAACCTGCTGGAGGACATGGCCCTGACGCCCAGCATGGGCATCTACCTCTCGCACATGCGCAACCGCAAGGAAGATCCGACGACCGGCCGCATGCCCGACGAGAACTTCGCCCGGGAGGTCATGCAGCTGTTCTCCATCGGCCTGTACGAACTCAACAACGATGGCAGCCTGAAGCGTGATGCCAACGGTAACCCGATCGAGACGTACTCCACGGCCGATGTGATGGCCATGGCTAAGGTGTTCACCGGCTGGAGCTGGGCCTATCCCGACGCGCAGCTCAACGAGAGCACGTTCCGCTACAGCACGCCGAGCGTCACGGCCGCCAACGACTACCAGATCGACTTCCTGCCGATGAAGGCCTACCCGGGCCAGCACTCCACCGCCGAGAAGCGGCTGTTCACCGGCAAGTCCTGGGCCGTCACGCTGCCGGCCGGCAACACCGCGCAGGCCGACCTCAAGGCTGCACTCGACGCCCTGTTCAATCATCCCAACGTCGGCCCGTTCATCAGCCGCCAACTCATCCAGCACCTGGTCACGAGCAACCCCAGCCCGGCCTACATCAATCGCGTCGCCACCGTGTTCAACAACAACGGCCAGGGCGTGCGCGGAGACCTGGGCGCCGTGGTGAAGGCCATCCTGCTCGATACCGAAGCGCGCAGCGCCCCGGCAGCCGACTTTGGCAAGCTGCGCGAGCCGGTGCTGCGGCTGGCGCACTGGATGCGTGCCATGGGCGCCCAATCCGCCAGCGGCCAGTACCTGATGCAGGAGACGCTGGAGTCGCAAGGCGAACGTGCCTTGTTCGCACCCTCCGTCTTCGGCTACTTCCGCCCCGGATACATCCCGCCCAACACCGCGTTCAGTGAGCGGGGCGCGACGGCACCGGAGTTCCAGATCGTCAATGAATCCTCGGTGGCGATCTGGCTCAATGCGGTGGAAAACCTCGTAACGACGGGCGTAGGCACTGACAGCGATGTGTCGAGCACATACACCAATCAAATCGCGATGGCCGGCTACACGAACCTCGCAACCCTGCCCGACCACCTCAACCTGATGCTGCTGGGCGGGCGCATGACGCCGGCGCTGCGGCAGCAGATCCTGGACATCATGTCCCAGATCAACATCACCGGCACCGATGCCGCCAAGCGGCGCGCGCAGGTCGCCCTGTTCCTCACCCTCGCCTCCCCCGAGTTCGTCTTCCAACCCTGATTGCCATGGCCACCAACACTTCTCGACGCGCCTTCCTGACCGCCGCGAGCGGCCTGGCGGCCTGCGGCCTCGGCCGCTTCGGCACCCCGCTGGCCATGAATCTGGCCGGCATGGGCGCACTGGCCGCGAGCCAGGCATCCGCCGCCACCACCAACGACGGCTACAAGGCCATCGTCTGCCTGTTCATGCAGGGCGGCAACGACAGCCACAACTGGATCGTGCCCACCGACAGCACCAACTACGCCAGCTACGCCGCGGCACGACGCGAACTCGCGTTGCCGGCCAGCAAGCTCGTCAGCATGACCGCCACGGGGCAAGCCAGTGGCCGCAGCTTCGCCATGCCGCAGGAGCTCGCTCCGCTGCTGGCTCGTTACGAAGCCGGCCAGTGCGCCGTCATCGCCAACATCGGCACGCTCGTGCGTCCCATCACCAAGGCCGAATACACCGCCGGCGTCGGCCTGCCGCCCAAGCTGTACTCGCACAACGACCAGCAGGCCATGTGGCAGTCCCTCCAACCGGAAGGCGCCCCCACCGGCTGGGGCGGCCGCATGGGCGACGTCCTCATGGCCGCCAACCAGCAGCCGGTCTTCACCGCCATTTCCACCAACGGCAACGCCGTCTTCCTGAGCGGCTCCAAGGTCAATCAGTACCAGCTGGGGCTCAACGGCCCGGTCGCCATCAACCCGGCGATGGACGGCACCCACGCCGGCAGCACGGCGGTGCCCGGCGCGCTCAGGAGCATGCTGGCCAGCACGAGCAGCCCCAACGATTTCCAGGCCGAATACCTCAAGGTCGTGCAGCGCTCGCTGAGCACCACCAGCACCCTGCAAACCGCGCTGGCCGCATCCGGCGTCGCGGCGCTGCCCAATGTTGCGGTGACCCTGCCCGACGGCAGCACGCTGAACCTGGCCAATGAACCCGTGGCCAAACAGCTGCGCCTGGTGGCCCAGATGGTGGCCTCAGCGCCCCGGCTGGGCCTGCAGCGGCAGGTGTTCATGATCACTGTCAGCGGCTTCGATGCCCACGCGTTCCAGATGCGCGACCAGCCCGCCAACATGGCCCGCGTGGCCCAATCCATCGACTGGTTCATGAACGCCCTCCAGGCGGTCGGCATGGCCAACAACGTCACCCTGTTCACCGCAAGCGACTTCGGCCGCACGCTGGTCAGCAACGGAGACGGCTCCGACCACGGCTGGGGCAGCCACCACTTCGTCTTCGGCGGCGCGGTCAAGGGCAAGAAGATCTACGGCGACTTCCCCGTCACCGCGCTCGGCACCGCCACCGACGTCGGTTCAGGACGCCTGCTGCCCAGCATCGGCGTGACCCAGTTGGCCAGCAGCCTCGGCACCTGGATGGGGCTGAGCCTCACGGAACGTCAGATCGTGCTGCCCAACCTCTCCAACTTTGACGCCGGGCCAACCATTTTTGGTTGAAAAGAGCCGTCAGTAGCGTCACTTCCTAGTCATCCCTGAACAACGAATTTTTCAGCTGCCGCCCATAGCAGCGTGACCCGGTGCCAAGACCCGGAGTGGCGATGTTGTCGTGGCCAAGCTCTTGGTCAGCAAGGCAGCCAGAGCAATCAGTCCGAGCAGGGCGCACTGAAGCACCCGCTGGTGCCGCAGGATCATCCGTGGACAACACCGAGGACGGCTACGTCGAGCGCCCTCAGCACGAGCCGGGTGAGGTACTTGGGGCGGCCAAGACGCAAGCGTGGACGGCGCTCAGCGTGAACCTGCTCAAGGCGATGAGGAAGCTGCAAAGCGGGCGGCTGCAGCCGTGTGCAGGGAGTAGTCCGTCTGACGGGCCAAACACCCCCGGAGAGGGCTCGAAAAGCCTCAAAACGGCGTCAAAAACCGCTCTCCATTGCACCTCTCGAAATCCACGCGAGGATGGCTGGTCGGCGCTCGTTTCGACGTCAGTTGTGCAGCGGTCTCGAGATGAGATGCCATCAACGCTCTCGGGCGGTTAGCTCGCCAAACGGGCCACCTGAGGCAACTTACTAATCGAAAAGAGAAAACTCGTTACGCAGTCGTTCCCCAATGCGACGGTAACGCAGCAAGTACTGGCTGGTGCGAAACGGATGCGTGAAAAACTGGCGCGGCGGAGTCGCTACGCGGAATAAAGCTCCATTGCCACTTGTCGACTGGGCGTTACCGATACGATAGATAGCGCCTGGGAACGGAAGGGCAGACAACGGATAACCCGTAATCGCTAGGTCGCGGTGTATAAAAATGTGGCTACCCAGGCGGCGTTTAATTCCATCCATATCGAGAATTCCATCTTGCTCGAAGACGCCAAGAAGGTCTCGCCTAATGACGTGGGAAGTCCCGCACATTTCATGAAATCGCGGCTGCAAATAACACCACCCCCCACCCGACCACAAATAGCCATTTTCAATATTCCACCCAGCATCCGTGCGATTTTGGGCCACGAACTCAGCCAGCCTGCAACTTACAAAGTCATCAAAATCAACAACCATGACGTGACTATCGAACGCCACGTCCCTCAGACCTGCATAGATCCTTTGACCTTTGTCCGCGCGCACACCGTCGTAGTATTCCTCGAGCATGGTGGCTCGATCGGGCAAAACAGGCAGCGGCAGATCGACAAACTCTGCACGGCATCCCTCGGGCAAATCAGGAAGATCAGCCCCTCTATTGGCGACGACAACGCACTCCCAGGCAGAAACCGTCTGAGCCGCTACGGACGCAAGGGTCTGGCCAAGATATTTCTTCAAAACCAACCAGTCCGAAACAGAGCCCTGGTGTCGAACTGGAATGATGAATACAAGTGGCGCAGTCATATTGCCGTATAGGTTCCAAAGCCTGAGAAGAATGAATCGCGAAATTAGCGTTTCAGCTTCATTATGTTTATGATGTCTTTAAGACGCGCACTTGAAATGCAACCAACAACTGCTGCATACACACCTGCACCGCACGCCATCTCCAGTGCAATACTTTGGAGAGGTGAAAGTGTTAGCCCGTTGCGCACACCAAAGACCGCCGCCGCCATGGCCAGACAGCCCAAAACAGGTGAAATGAATTGGGCAGCATATTTTGCAGGAGGAACGTCAATCATGCGGCCAACCAAAATTGCCACAACAGGCAGTGTAAGCCAGGTCTTGACTGCAATCCCCAAAAACACGGCGGCTAGCCCGAACGGCGCCAACAACACAATGGTTAGGATGGTCAGAATTTGCTGACCAGTTTGATACCAAGTCCAGAAGCCAACTCGACCTTTCGCCCGGAGTAAAGCCGCCTGAATAATTCCAATGCAAGTGAGCAACCCGATTGAGCAAAATGCTTGCAGAGCGGGAACAGCCTCAACCCACTGTGCTCCGAAAATCAGCGGGATGGCGTCGTGGGCGACCAAAGCAAGCCCAACAAAAATCGGAAAAGCAAATATTGAAGACAAGAAAGTCGTAGCCAGAAAAACTTCTCGCAGCTTTTCCGGCTCATCTTGCATCGACGACAGCAAAGGATACGCCACACCCGCAAGAGCGCCAGACAAAACGTCATTAATTATTTGGAAGATGCGGCGAGAAAACGCATAAAGCCCGAGCGCCAAACTATTAAGTAGCGCGCCGATTAATATCTGCTCAAAGTTGATTGCCGTTATTAATCGACCGAAAGATGCATAGCCACCGAAACTTTTCAACTCTTTGACTGCCTGCCAATCAAAGCGCAATGCAGGCCGCCATGACACGGATGCCCAGCTCACAGCAAATACTACCGCAGCGCTGACAAGCTGGGATATCACCAGCGCCCAAAGTCCATACCCACAGTAAAGCACAGCCAAACAGACCATCATCGACAAAACAGATGCAATCAACGTTCGCATCGCCATCTGTCGAAATTGCATTTGTCGGCTAAGTAACGCAGTGGGCACAACGGTACCAAGATCGAAAATCAACCGAACACCAACTACAGGCAGCAATTTTGAAAGCATTGGCACGCGAAGCCGCTCAGCCAGCTGGAGCGCCATAAGTGCGACCCCGCCGTAAAGCAGCACCCCCCATAGCAAACATATCCAGAAGGTGGCGTTGAGGTGCGCTGGCTTTAAATCAGGCCACTGGATGAGCGCATCACCAAACCCTGCTGGGGAAAATGCTCCAACAGTGGCGATTATTGCTACCGAAAAAGCAACAAAACCAAATTCCTCCGGGCCGATCACCCGCGACACCAAAGAAAATACGATCAAGCTCGACACAGCCGGAACCACCGCGTTGAAACCTGACCAAAGAACTCCGGAGAAGGCTCGACGAGCGCGTCCAGTCTTGTGATGGGATAGATTAATATCAGGATTCGTCATAATTTAAAAACGAGGAGCTGGGCCTAGCAAAGGCACCCAGTCACAGCGAATCACAAATTTAATCAACACCGCAAACAATTCCCACCCACAAAGCCGAACCAATATGGAAGCCTTGCATTTTAGAAAGATACGCAAATATCTTTAAATTCAACCTGCTGGCTGCCACCGAGTCAACAACTGCTCGTACTGATCCAAGATTTGCGGCCAAGTGAGGCCGTCCAGGAAGCGGCGCAAGCTGGCCTCGCTCATCGAAGCCAGTACGCCCGGATGGCCGAGGACTTCGTCAAGGACGTTAGAGAACCCATCGGCTGAAGGGAAATAGCGCGCGCCCTCACCAGCCACCCACCGGTTGAAGCGGTTGTCGTGCGCAATCACTGCATTGCCGGCACCCAGCGCCTCCACCAATGAAGGATTGGTGCCCCCCACTTGATGGCCATGGACATAGGCCGCACTATGAAAGCGCAACGCTTGCACCACGGGCTTGTCGTAGATAGCGCCGAGAAAACGCACCTCCGGCCCCGCTGCAGCCTTCACCGCACGGTGATAGGCGTTGGCATCGTTGTAATTGCCAAGCACCGCCAATTGCATGCCGCGTTGGCGTTGGGAGAAGCCACTCACCACTTCCAGGATGGAGTTCTCCGGCTCCGGCCGCGCCACCAGCGTTAGGTAGCGCTTCGGCTCCAGCCCAAGTGCCCGCACCACGTCGTCAGGAATAGCCTCCACGCGATCAGCACCATAGGCGATGGTGGTGATCTTGTCGCCACGCACCCGCGAGCTCAGGTGCACCTTGATCTCGGGATGGTCGGCCACCAGGTGATTGCCCAGCCAGCACCCCGCCCAGTCATTCAGCCAGAACCACGTCTTGGCCAGCCCCCCCCACTTGGCACGGGACCACTCGATGCCATCCATGTTGATGACGTTGGGCACGCCCTTGAGCCGCAGCACGGCGCAGAACACCGCCGTGTTGTAGCCCAGCGTGATGCACAGATCGCGGTGCTGCGCGGCATGCAGCGTCGCCTTCCAGTCGAAGACGATCGTGCTCTTCGCGCCGTCGCCGGCCACCGGGATGCGCACGCGCTCCACGCCTTCCCAGCGGTCCTCGAAGATCGGGCCCATGCCCTCCTCCTGGCAGTAGACGATGACCCGCCATCCCTGACGGACCAGATGCAGCGCCAGGTACTCGGCAAAAGTCTCGAAACCGCCATGGGCAGCCGGCACGCCACGCGTGCCGAGGATTCGCAAGGTTCGATTCGACACTTCAGCGTCCACCTACAGATTGGAAATAAGCGCGGTAAGCCTGCGCCGTGCTCTCGGCGGAGGCCTTCCACGTGAAATGCTCGGCCCGCGCCAGCCCGCGCCGGGACAGCTCGGCCCGTTGCTCTGGCGAGGCCAGCAAACCCTCGATCGCCGTCCGCAGTGCCGCCGGGTCCGTCGGGTCCACCAGCAGCCCCGCGTCGCCCACCACTTCAGGGATCGCCGTGGATGCCGACGTCACGACCGGCACGCCACTGGCCAGCGCTTCCAGCGGCGGCATGCCGAAACCCTCGGCGAACGACGGATAGACAAACACCTGCGCATGCCGGTACAGCGCCGGCAACTCCCCGTCGCCGATATCGCTCAGCACCACGACACGCCGGTCCGCCGGCATCTGCGTCATCTCGGCCTCGAAATCCCCGTAGCCGAAATCGCGCTGGCCGACGATCACCAGCGGCGGCGGAGAACCGCCCAGCGCGCGATACGCCTTCAGCAACGCTGCATGGTTCTTGCGCGGCTCGATGCGGCCCACCGTCAGCAGGTACCCGCCCGGCTCCAGGCCACGGGCGCGCACCCGATCGAGCCCCGCCGCACCGGGGAAGAACACCTGGCGGTCCACCGCGTTGTGCACGACCACGATCTTCTCGGCGCTGACACGGTAGCGTTGCGCAATCTCCTGGCGCGAATACTCGCTCACCGTGAACAGCAGGTCTGCCTTGCGGGCCGACCAGCGCATCATCAGCCGGGAACGCCAGACAAAGAAGCGCCCGAAGTACTCCGGATACGGCTCGAACAGCACGTCATGAATCGTCACCGCGTTGCCCCGTGCCGGCTGCAACGGGATCACATACTGCGTGTGCACCAGATCCAGGCCGAGAGAACGGCGCAACGCCGGCAGGTCCACCGCCAGCCGCTTCAACGGGTTCGCCGCCGGCATCTTCACCCGATGCACATTCGCTCCGGCGAAGCCGGGCACCCGGCCCAGTTCCTCCGTCTTCTCCAGCAGGAAGACGAAGTCGTACTCCGGGCACAGCCGCGTCAGTTCCCCGAAGACGCCCAGCAGATGGCTGCGCGACCCCTGGAACTTGCCATCGAACACATGGAAATCGACGCCGATACGGCGGCGACGCGCCTGGGCGTCAGTCATTCCCGCATTCCATGCCCACCAGCAAGGACGCGAGTGCACGCGCCGCGCACAACCCCGTCACCCAACCCTGCATCCCTTGTTCCAACGCCTCCCCCCAAATCCTTGAATGAGCCTCGCGGCACTGCAGCACCGGCATGCCGTGTCACTGCGCCTTTGCGCCGAACACGGCCTTGACCTTTTCCAGATAGCCGAAACCGTGCACCTTGGTTGGCTCGATGTACGACCCCTCGCCAAATTCGTTCCAGCAGCAGATCACGCCCAGCCGCCGGGTCTCGTTCACGTGCGAATCCATGAAATCGCGGGCCGAGCGCAGATGGGCCTCGAACGTGTCCAGGTCGCCGCCCGACAGGTCATGGTCGGGGTCCTTGCTGCCGCCCCAGGGCCGGCGGTCCCAGCCTTGCGTCATCGGCACGATGTAAGGCACGCCATGCCGGCCCGCCTGGAACTCCCAGGCCTTACGGTAGTCCGCCGTCAACTCGGCATAGCTGCGCGACGGCCGCTTGATGCCGTGGTAGTTGTAGGTCGACGTAGCGTCATAGCCGAAGGTGGACGCCTTGGGGCTGTTGAACGGGCCGCCCACGAAGAAGATGGGCGGCAGGCCAGCCGCCTTCACCATGTCCTGCGCCTTGGCGATCAGCCCCGCCACGTCCATGCCGAAGCCGCGGGCCCGGTCACCCAGATTCTGGTGATCCAGGATGAACACCACCGGCCGGCCATCCACCTTGAACGTCTCGGGCCGCCGCAGGTAGTTGTCGATCCAGTACTGCACCATCGCCGCGAAATCCGCGGCCGAGGCTGGCGCCTTGTCATGGTTGGCCCACAGCAGCGCAAACGGCACCTGGCTGCGGTTCGGGGCCTTGAAATAGGCGCGCAGGCTGTGCTCCAGGAACGGCTTGCCGCCGCCCCAATACCAGTCAAACGCCACGTAGCTCAGACCGTAGTCATGCATCCAGCCCAATTGCCGGTTCATGACCTCGACCGCCCCATCGTCGTACCAGCCCAGCATCGGTTCACGCTCCTTGAACGCCTTCAACCGCTGCCATGGCTCCTGGGCTGGCGCCCCGTTCTGGCCATCACGCCAGCCTGGGAAGTAGTAAACGCCCACCTGATACTGTGCGTGCGCACTGCATGAAAGCAAAAAGGCAAGCAAGAGAGCAAAAAAGGCTTTCATCTGACCTCCGTCTTCGGTAATTACTGCTGCGCAACCGCCTCGAGATAAGATTTTCGGCCTGCTGCCACACGTTGAAAAGTAGGCTTCGAGCGAATGGCAAGTCGCATCATAAAGAACGCAATAGACGCTCTAGTGGCCACACTGCATCTTGAGTTGGAAAGAGTCTTCTCGATATAAGCACCAACGCCTTCATCGTAGAAATACTCCAACTTTTTATAATCCTCAGCCGAACGCCCGTGGTTGTGCCGCACTCGCACATCAGGAGAATACTTGCCATTCCAGCCGCTTAAAATGAATCGCATCGCAAGCTCTAGATCCTCACCTGCAAAACGAGCACCTGCACCGAATACAGGATCAAAGAGCCCAACGCCGCCCCGAATTGGCTCCAACCTAAAGGCCATATTTGACCCTTGCACAAAACCAGGACGCAAAAACCAAGGCCGTCGGAAATATAGCGGCGTGGAACGATAGAAGTAGCAGCACAAATAATCTAGCGGATTAAAAAGATCTATCCGACCGGCAACAAATCCAAGTTGCTCATCCTCAAACTCTCGATCCAGCGCCTCTAGCGCGTTCGCATCGACCAAGCAATCATCATCGGTAAAAAAAGCAATCTCACCCGATGCGATGGCTATTGCCGCATTTCTTCCGTGGCCATTGCCACGCTTTTCTTCGTAGATTACGCGACTCGGGACCGTCAACTCCGACAAGGCCCGTCTAGCCGCATCCGAAGTACCATCAGAAGAGCCATTGTCTACAACAAGGATCTCCCAAGGCTTGTGGAATTTACATTTGCCCAGCGCTTCAATTGCACGCAACAAAGAATCTCTACGATTTTTTGTGCAGATGATGACAGAAAGCCGCATCGTTATTTCAGCCTTCCCCGAATGGCCATTGACAAAACATGCACAGTAGAACGATTAAGCATAGCCGAGGCGCCGGCGTAAACCGCCATGTACGACACGGCAGCGGCGCTCAATAACGAAAACCGCTTTAGCAACCGCCCCGAAAATCGCCAAACCAAAGCACTGGCTCAAACCAACTATCGCTAGTGCGACGACACAATCAGTGTCTACTGCCGAGCAGACAACTTGCGCAACCAAAAAAGGTCGAGATCAACCCGACAATAGCCTGAAACCCAAACCGTCCAACGGCCCAGAAAAATCCTCATCAACCGTAATTTCGAGTCACCTCATTCACAGATCAAAACGAAGCAACAAGCTCTGGATAGTCGGATTTCAGCTTTTCAACCTCCAAAAGCATTCTATCGTGGGAACTGCTAATTGCCGAGTCAGAACTCAGCTGCGGCTTCGCAGCAGCAACCTTTTGCAGCTGCTGAGCCGTCTTTATCACAAACGCGTCGTGCCTTATAGAATTCAGCGGCTTACCGTGATATTGCAGCTTGCTCGACAGAGTTCCCCTTTGACCCAATCTGGCTATTACAACTTCCAACAGGGAAGACGGCCGTATAGACTGCCATTGAATTTTCAAATCCAATGCTGATGCCCAGTCCTCCCATTTTGCCCTGTGCTGAGAATGAATTGGCTGCGCGGCGATCCAAGGCACTCGAAGCGCATCTGAAACGATGGCTCCATGCATGGCCTCTGTGATAACTACTTCACTTGCAAGAATCTCATCCAGAACAAAATCGACCTCAGCGCATGGATCGATATAGTTAATCCCAGCAACCTGACAAGCGTCTTTCCACAATCCGATTTCCGCACTTTCCCAGTGCGGCATATATGAAAACTTGTACTTCTTCACGCATTCTGTATATTTCACAACAGAGCGCAGCAAAATCGCGGAATCCCCAACCCCGAGATCTGGGTCAACACCCAGCGCTCTGGCAGTCATTTTTCCACGAACAAACCTAATGTCCCATTTGTCGTCGATCACGGGCAGAGCGGTATAACCGCCATACCCGGAGCCAAAAACAATCTTTCGAGGGGCTTGCGGATGGCTTGAAAATAAAATTGAACCTATTCCGAGGAATAGAGACTCTTGGCTTTCATCAAAAACGTTGCCAAATATTTTTGGCCACATCCACCAATTCAACTCATCGCCGAAATTCGGCCTCACGCCTCGATAAAAATAAAGCTTCAATTCAACCTCTTATTTGATTTCTGCAGCCATATTTTTGTACCCGGCTGCATAACGTTCTTTTATCAGTGAACGCATTTCATCCACAGGCGATGAAGCCCCGGCCCTGCGCAGAGGATTCAACAAGAACGGATCGCACCAAGAGCGAATCAATTTGAGCGAATATTTCACTCGTTGCATTCTGTGCTCAAGGTGAGCTTCAGAAACACCTAGCCAATAGGCGTAGTCAACGATGTATTCCTTGCGGAGCTTGTTGGCGATCTTGTGGAACACCACGGCATCGGGCGTGTACCAGACCCTGCCGCCCACGGCACGGATGCGGTTGAAGAGGTCCACCTCCTCGCCGCCCAGCAGCTTGTTGCCCTTCCGGCCCAGCGCCGGGTCAAAGCCGCCCGTCTGCCGCACGACGCTGGCGCGCAGCGCGAAGTTGGCCCCCATCACCTTGTCGGTTTCACGCGAGCTGTCGAACGGGTCAAACACGCTGACGAGGTAGCCGTACTCCCGCGGCAGCCAGTCCGGCAGCTCGCTGGCGCCATAGGCCAGCACCTTGCCGCCCACCGCTGCCACCTGCGCATCGCCAAAGGGCGCCAGCAGCGCGGGCAGCCAGCCTGCGTCCAGGTCCACGTCGTCATCCAGGAACACGACGACGTCACCGGCCGCCGCTTTGAGCCCTGCATTGCGCGCATACGACAGGCCCTGCTGGGTCTCGCGGTAGTGCACACATTGCGGAAGGCGTGCAGCCCATTCGGCCATGACCTGCGGCGTGCTGTCGGGAGAGTTGTTGTCGATCAGCACCACCTGCACCTGCTGAAGCGCGCCGAGCGCGGCCAGATGGGCGTGCAGGCTGTCCAGCGTCTGCGCCAGCATGTCGGCGCGGTTGTAGGAGGCAATGACGATGCTGCAGCTGGGCAGCCCCGCGAGTGTCGAGGCCACGGCCATCAGCGTGCCCCCACCCAGGCAGGGGCGCGCACCGGCCCGGCCGCCCCGGCACCCGGCCGAGGCGCAGCACGCAGGAAGACATCGCGATCAAGTGCGAACAGCAGGACGCCGATCAGGATCATGAAGAACAGGAAGTAGTAGCTGATGAGGAGGTTGCCGATCACCGTCGCGAAGACGATGCTGCGATAGACGGCGAAGCGTTGGTCACCGTGCGTCACCGACGCCCGCAACAACGCCAGGTAAAGGCTGAGCTGCACCATGAAGTAGGCGGCCAGCGTGAACGGCCCGGACTCCACCAGGATCTCCAGCACGTTGGAGTGGCCGGCCAGCGTGCTGATGCGCTCCGCAACCCAGGGGTAGACGTAGTTCACGGGCAGCAGGTTGCCCTTGTCCAGCGTGACGAAGTTGCCCGGGCCGACGCCCGTCCAGGGATGCTGGAAGTAGATCTTCAGACCTGAATACCAGGCCAGCACGCGCGAGAAGCCGCTTTCATTGCCTGTGTCTACAGAGTTGACATGGGCAACGATGTGCTCGAACCCGAAGTAGGCATAGGCCAGCAGCAAAAGCGGCAGCAACACCATGCAGGGCAGTTCCACGAGCAGCACCAGCCCGCGGCGGCCGTTTGCCAGCCGGTACAGCACATGGCTGCCCCAGGCCGCGGCCAGCATCAGCAGGCCGCCACGCGAGCCTGACAACAACAGCGCCAGGAAGATGAGGCCGGCGATGACCAGCCGCTTGCCGCGACTCTGGATGCCGGTGAGCGGCTCCCCGCCGGCAATGGCCAGCCACAGCGGGAAGAGCAGGAAGTACGACAGGAAGTTGCCATCCATGTACAGCGAGTTGATGCGCGTGTACGGGATCGGGCCAAAGAAGCGTACCTCCCTGCTCAGTTGCAGGACACCGGTCGCCTCCTGCAGGAAGCCGACCAAGGCCACGATGAGGCCGCTGTAGACGATGCATTTGCCCGTCTTGCGCAGCAACTGGTCAGGCGGGTATTTGGCCGAGTTGACGCACAGGTAGAGGT
>Ga0187843_10001793_pt1 | contig 13391 bp, 9 predicted proteins | sample SpaLakP09_SKY_43_FD_134516 | JGI IMG/M metagenome (GOLD analysis project Ga0187843, IMG submission 134516) | Oligotrophic lake water microbial communities from Sparkling Lake, Wisconsin, USA - SP09_SKY_43 | ecosystem: Environmental > Aquatic > Freshwater > Lake | place: USA: Sparkling Lake... | reverse complement strand
CAGGATCAGATCCGCCTGACGCAGCGCAACCTCTACATCCTGCCGACGCGCGCTGGCCTGAGCTTTGCTGCAGTGGTGATGGTGCTCTTGCTGGCCTCCATCAACGAACAGGTCAACCTGGGCTATGCCTTGGCCTTCCTGCTCGGCGGTGCAGGCATGGCAGCCCTCTACCAGACCCACGGCAACCTGCAGGGCGTGACCTTGCGCTTGTCGAGCCTGCACAGCGTGCACGCCGGCCAGGTGATGCGCCTGGCTGTGACCCTGGGCAACCAGCATCGCCGACTGGGCCGCTATGGGCTGCTGATCAGCGTCGATACCCGCAGCCTGCCTCGGGAGTTGGCTGCCAGCAGCACGCCGCAGCACCTCGACCTACCGCCCGGCAGCGAGGGCAGCGTCGAAGTGGATGTACCCACCCTGAAACGCGGGTGGCTTGACCTGCCTCGCCTGACCATCGAAACCCGCTACCCGCTGGGCTTGTTCAGAGCCTGGGCATTCTGGCGACCGCAATCGCGCGTGCTGATCTGGCCAGCGCTGGAGGCTCACGCTCCTCGGTTGCCGGACATGCCTGGCCGCGACAGCCGTGAGCCCCAAGCCGCCGCCCAGGCACGCGATGCCGATGTGCCGGAGGGCCTGCGCGACCACCGCCGCGGAGACCCGCTGCAATGGGTGGCCTGGAAGAAATCCACCCGTGCCCTGGCCACCGGCGGCAACCTGGTCAGCCGAGAACCCGCCAGTGGCCGCACCCCCGACCGCTGGCTGGACTATGAGCACAGCCCAGGCCTGCAGAGCCTGGCGTCGGAAGCGCGCCTCTCCCGATTGGCTGCCTGGCTGCTACAGGCCGAGGAAGACGCCGCAGCCAACGGGCCGACCTATGGCCTGCGCCTGCCTGGTTTGATGCTGTCATGCGGCAAGGGGCCCCACCATCTGCGCCAATGCTTGAACGCGCTGGCCACCTGGGCGCCCAACGGCACGGCGCGAAGCGCTGGACGGGGGGCTGCGTGAGTGCCGCGCTGAGAGCCCCGCCACTGAGCCGCGACGGCCGCGACACCTTGTGGCTGCTGGCCGTGCTCGCGCTGTGCATCGGGCCGCACATGGAGCGCCTGCCGCTGTGGTGCTCGCTGGGCGCAGCCGCTGCCATCACCTGGCGGGGCCACCTGGCGTGGCGTGACGCGCCTCTCCCGCCCCGGTGGGTGCTGATGGTCAGCCTGATCGCCTGCGTGGGCTTGACCCTCATGACCTACCAGTCGCTGTTCGGTCGGCAAGCGGGCGTCACCCTGGTCACCATCCTGGCGGCCCTGAAAACACTGGAGCTCCGCGCCAGGCGCGATGCTTTTGTCGTCACCTCGCTGGGCTTCTTCCTCATCCTCACGCAGTTTTTGTTTTCGCAAGCCATCGGCATGGCCCTGTTGATGCTGCTGGCTCTGCTCGGCCTGCTCAGTGCCTTGGTGCTGGCGCAGCGCACGGTCGGTCGGCCTGGCTTGGGATCGGCCATGGCCGCAGCGGGTCGCTGCCTGGTGATGGGCGTGCCGGTGATGGTGGCGCTTTATGTCTTCTTCCCGCGCTTCGGTCCGCTGTGGAGCGTGCCTGCCGACTCGGGGCCGCGGACGGGCCTGTCGGAACAGATGCGCATGGGCGGCGTGGCCGAGCTGGCGCAGGACGACAGCGTGGCCCTGCGCGTGCGCTTCCTGGACACCCCCCCCACCCCGAGCGAGCTTTACTTTCGCGGGCCCGTGCTGGACCTGTTCGACGGCCAGAGCTGGACCTCGTCCCTCCCCGGCTTGCGCCCGACGCCCCGCAAAGGCCCGAACCGTGACGTTTCGCTTCAGTCCACGCAAGCCCATCACGCGGGCAGCGAGGCAGCGACGACCGTATCGGCAGAAGGGCGCACCGTGCGCTATCAGATGACGCTCGAGCCCAACCAGCTCCGCTCCGTGCCCATGTTGGATGGCACCCTGGAAGCAGCCCCCTCGCCGCCCCTGACCGAACCCGTGCTGCAGCGTGCAGGCCTGAGTTGGGTGGCCGAGCGTCCTGTGACAGAGCGCAGCCAAATCGATGGTCTCGCCAGGCTGATGGCGCGCGAGGCACCGACTCACCCCGACGCCATGACCCTGCGCCAATGGGTCCAGCTGCCGCGAGGTTACAACCCACGCACCTTGGCTTGGGCCACCGACATGCGCACCAGCCCAGCGCTCCGAGATGCCGACGCCAGCGCCCTGGCCATCGCGCTGATGCGCCACATCCGGCAAGCTGGCTTCCGCTACACACTGAGTCCTGGCGACAATGCGCTCGATGCCCAGGGGCAGCCGGTGCTGCACCAAGTGGATCGGTTCTGGCTCGACCGGCGAAGCGGTTTCTGCGAGCACTTCGCCGCCGCCTTCGTCGTCGTCATGCGCGCGATGGACATACCCGCACGGGTCGTCACGGGCTTCCAAGGCGCAGAGCTCAACCCAGTCGATGGGCTCTACATCGTGCGCAACAGCGATGCCCATGCCTGGGCCGAGTACTGGCAGCCCGGGCTGGGTTGGGTGCGCGTGGACCCGACCTCCGCCGTGGCACCCGAGCGCATCGAACGCCCGCGCCTGCCCTTGCGCAACGCCCAGGGCTTGCCGGCCACGCTGTCCAAGCTGGACCCCGCCTTCTGGCGCGGCGTGCGCGCCTACACCGACGCGGCCAACCACCGCTGGAACATCTGGGTGCTGCAGTACTCCCGCAACCAGCAAATGTCTATGCTGGAGCGCTGGGGCGTGAGCTCGCCGGACTGGACCGACCTGATGCGCGTGTGCGCTGGGCTGCTGGTGCTGCTGTCGCTGAGTGGCCTGGCTTGGCTGTGGTGGATGCGCCCACACACGCCCCGATCAAACTGGCACCGCCCGATGGTGCGACTGCATCAGGCCATGCTGGCAGCCGGCTTCGCTGCGCCGGAGAACTGCCCGGTGCCAGCGCCCGCCTTGGCCTGGTCTCGGCAGATGCACACCATCACCGATGACCTCACGGATCCCACCAGGCAGGCCGCACGCGCCGCACTGCTGCACGCCTTGGCAACGCTCGACGCGCTGCGCTATGGCCCTGCGCCCATTGCAGACCGCCAAGGCTTGGGCGCCAGACACGCCTTGCGCAAGGCGCTCAATCAGGCCCTCGCACAAGCGATTGCCCAAGCCAAAATCATGGACAGATCACGCGCAGGCCGACGCCGCCCCCACAGCGCACACGCGAGCTCAAGCGGCACACAGCACCGGTGACGCGTCAGCTTTGGCACACTCCGGGCACGCCACCCGCACAGATTCAGTCCCATTGTCCTGACATGCCTTCCATGACCCCTGCACCCATGACGCGCTCCCCGATGGCCCGGACCAGCTGGCTGTTGTGCGCAACGCTCTGCCTCGCCTCGTGTGGCAGCACGGTTCGCCTCGACGTTCCGCCAGCAACGGCGCCGAACACAACACCGCATCCAACCGGCCAGACCACCACATCCGCCCCGAGCGCAGAGGTCACCGAGGCCAGGGCCATCGAACCTGCCAGCCTCCAAGAGCAACGCTTGCCCAGCCGAGAAGACGCAGACAGCTACGCCACGCGGACAGACGCCGCAACGCTCGCCACCGAACTGGCGCAGAGCCTGTCGCTGGACCCAGCATGGGTTTGGTCCGTGCTGTCACAAGCTCGGTTTCAAGCCAGCGTGCCCAAACTCATGATGCCAGCCCCCACACCCACGGCCAAAAACTGGGGGGCATACCGCGCTCGGTTCATCGAAACGAAACGGGTGCAAGCGGGCGTGGACTTCTGGCGCACACACGCTGCTGAATTGAAACGCGCCGAAGACGCCTATGGCGTGCCGGCCCACATTGTTGTGGGCGTGCTGGGCGTTGAAACACTGTATGGCCGCAACATGGGACGCTACCGTGTGCTGGATGCGCTGACCACACTCACGCTGGACTTCCCGCGCGGGCGCAGCGACAGAAGTGCCTATTTCAAGACCGAACTCGGCGCGTTCTTGCTGATGTGCCAAGAGCAAGGCCTGGATCCGGTCCGCGTGAATGGATCCTTCGCCGGCGCCATGGGATGGCCTCAATTCATGCCCAGCTCTCAACGCAAACTCGCGGTGGACTTCGATGGCGACGGTCGCATCGACCTCATCAACAGCCCTGTGGACGCCATTGGCAGCGTGGCGCGTTACCTGGCCGAGCATGGATGGCAAAAAGGCCAAGCCACCTACTACGCCGTGACACCGCCAGAGCCCTCCTCTTCACTCGACACCCTCCTCACCCCAGACATCCTGCCCACATTCACACCCACTGAGATGGCCACCAACGGCGCCAGCCTGTCCGCAGCGGGTCAAAAACACCCGGGATTGCTCGCGCTGGTGCAACTCCACAACGGAGGGCAGGCACCGAGTTACGTGGCCGGCACTGCGAATTTTTACGCCATCACACGCTACAACCAGTCCAGTTATTACGCCCTTGCCGTGGCGCAACTGGGTGAAGCCGTGTCAAAAGAAGTGCATCGCCAGAATGGCCGCAAACTCCCAGGCAATTGACAAAGCGCACCAGGGTATTCACGCAAATTCACACACTCCGTCCAGACCAATCCAACAGATGCAATTGCGCGCGCAAATATTTTGTGTATAGAATCCGTGCACTTGACGGGCCGAAGAGATCGACCGCCAAGTGGAGGCTTGCCACATTTGTCGATGAGCTGGCGAGCGGGCAAACAAGCTGCCCTCAACAACGAATAAGTACCCAGCCCCAAGAGGGCATCAAGGACAGATCATGAGCAACTATCAAGAACTTCTCGCACAAAAAGCCGCACTGGAAAAACAGGCTGCCGACCTTGAAAAGCAGTTGCAAGACGCACGCCGTGCAGAGCGCTCCAGCGTGATCGCACAAATCAAAAATCTGCTGTCCGAGCATGGCCTGACCGTGGCCGATTTGGGTCTCAAGCCCGGCAAGCAAGCTGGCACTGGCACAGCCCCGACGGCTGGCCGCAAGGTTGCGCCCAAATACCGCAACCAGGCCACAGGCGAAACTTGGACTGGCCGTGGTCTGCAACCCAAGTGGGTTCAAGCTGCCGTGGCAGCTGGCAAGAAACTCGAAGATTTCGCCATTTGAAATGCCGTGAGTTGAATGAGGCCTGTGTCATGCAGGCAAGCAACTCAAGGTCAGCACCAAGCAAACAGCCGGGCATTCAACCCGGCTGTTTTGTTTGGAAAGCGCTCAGCCGCCGCTGCTCACTTCATTTGAAATCGCCGGCAAAGCCCAGCACGAACTGCGCAGGTTGAAGGTAGCGACGCAAGGCTGCATTCACCTGGGCCAAGGTCAACGTTTCCAGTTGGGCGTCCACACGCGCTGACACGGCAAAGTCGCGCTCCAGGTACAAGTTGCTGACCCAGCCGGCCGCCAGGCGCGCGTCTTGCGCTCGTCCCAGCCGGCGGAAACTCAACAAGCCACGCTTGCCTGATTCGAACTCCGCTTGCGTGAAACCCTGTTTGAGCGCGCGGTCAATCTCCTCGCGAAACGCTGACTCGACTTTGTCTCTGTTTTGGGGCGCGAAAATCGCCGTGGCCGCCCAAGCCGAATGCGCCTCTTGCGGATGCCACTGGATGCCGCTGTACACGCTGTAGGACAAACCATCGCGTTCGCGGATGCGGTTCCACAAGCGGGAGTCACCGCCGCCGCCCAGCAGGTGATTCGCCAGCATCAGTGCCGGGTAGTCGGCATCGCGGTCACTCAAGGGCAGCGCCTGCTGGACCGACATCGTCGCATTCTGCTTGTCGGGTGTGTTCAACACCAGACGCGCAGCCGGCACGGGCACCAGCGGGTCCGGGATCCGAGCGAATGGCTCAGCCTTGCGCCAGTTGCCGAAGCCCTGCGTGAGGGCCGTGCGCACGGCTGCGGCGTCGAAGTCGCCCACGGCCGAGAACTGCGCGTTCGCTGCCGACACAAAGCGCTGGTGGAAGGCCTGCACCCGCTCGGCCTTCACGGCTTGCCAGTCGGCCACGGTTTCATCGAAGCTGCGGGCATGGCGCACATCGCCCAGCGGGTAGGGGTCTCCGTGGCGCGACATGGCCTCGGCCAGCACGGCTTCGGGTTCCTTGCGCTGGGCCTCGATGCCCGCCAGCGCCTGGCTGCGCACCTCTTCCAACACATCGGTTGGCAGGCTGGGCTGCTGCAGCAAGTCGGACACCAGTGCGATCAGCGCTGGCAGGTGCTCGCGTCGGCTCGCCAAAGCCACATTCAACTGCCCCGGGCCGGCCGAGAAGGCCACGTCGGACTGCAAGGCGTCCAGGCGATCTTGCACCTGCTGACGGCTCAGCTGGACCGTGCCCTTGTCCAGCAGAGCGGCCAGTGCGCTGGGCGTCTCGCCCCAACCCGCCAAACTCTCTGCGGTGCCAAAGCGCAGCGTCAGCGAGGCCTTGACGGCCTGCCCGCGCGTGGACTTGGGCAGCAAGGCCACCTTCATGCCCGAGGGCAAGGCGAAACGTTGGGTGCGTGCGTCGATGTTGGCCGGCGTCGCGTCGAAAACCTCGGCCTGCGCCTGTGCCGCCTGACCCTGGAAGCCCTTGAGCTCAGCGACCACGTCCACGCGCTGAGGCGCCGGCGCGCGCACGGGCTGAGGCGTCGGAACGTACTGTGCCAAGGTGCGGTTCGCACCCACGAGATACCGCTGCGCCACACGCTGCACATCGGCCAGCTGGATGGCTTTGACGCGGTCGCGCACCAAGAAATACAGGCGCCAATCACCCTGCGCCACCGATTCAGACATCGCCACGCCGACATGTTGCGGGTCGGCGAAACCGGCATCCCAGTCCTTGAGCCATTTGGCGCGGGCGCGCTCCAGCTCTTCAACCGTCACCGGCTGCAACGCGAACGACTCGCCAGCGGCCACCAAGGCCTTGGCGGCAAGGTCCGCGTCTTGTTGTGCGCCCAGCTGGACCCCCAGCAAGATGAAGCCCGGGTCGGCCAGGCCTTCAGAAAAGCTGAACACCGAGGCGGCCAGCTGCTTGTCCACCAGCTGCTTGTGCAGACGCCCGGAGGGGCTGTCGCCCAAGATGGTTGTCAGCAGGGACACCGCCGCGTAATCAGGGTGGGCACCTGGCATGACGTGGTAGCCCGCGAACAACAGGGGCGTGCCGCCCACGCGCCGCAAAGTGACGCTGCGCTCGCCATCCTGCACCGGGTCCAGGGTGTAGAGCGGCGGCAGCACGCGCTGGGGCTTGGGCACGGCCGCGAAAGACTGCTGCACCCAAGCCAAGGCCTTGGCCGCATCGAACTTGCCGGAGATGATCAACGTGGCGTTGTCCGGCTGATAGTGCCGCTTGTAGAAGGCCTGCAGGCGAGAGATGTCCACGCCTTCCACGTCTGTGCGGGCACCGATGGTGGACTTGCCGTAGTTGTGCCACTGGTACATGGCCGACAGCGTCTTCTCCATCAGAACGCGGCCTGGGTCGTTCTCGCCCATCTCCATCTCGTTGCGCACCACGGTCATCTCGCTGTCGAGGTCCTTGCGGGCGATGAAGCTGTTGACCATGGCATCGGCCTGCCACTGCAGGTACCACTTCAGGTTGTCTTCGTTGGCCGCGAAGCTGGCGAAATAGTTCGTGCGGTCGTACCAGGTGCTGCCGTTCGCGCTGAAGCCACGCTTGTTGAACTCGGCCCACACCTGCGGGTGCCGCGGCGAGCCCTTGAACATGAGGTGTTCCAGCAAATGCGCCATGCCGGTTTCGCCATAGCTTTCATGGCGCGAACCGACGCGGTAAGTCATGTTGACCGTGGTCGTCGGCTTGGAGTCGTCGGGGTTGAGCAGCACCTGCAGGCCATTGGGCAGGCGGTACTCGCGGATGCCCTCGACCATGCTGACCGGCTGCAAGGGGCCTCTCGGGGTCGCTGCTGAAGCCGCGGAGCCCATGCTGTGTGCCTTCGCGGGATGGGCCACCTGGGCAGCCTCGGCCGAGGGCGACAGCGTCAACGTGCAGGTCAGCGCGCAGGCCAGCGCACTGGCCAGACTCACAGCGCGCCAGGCGCTCAATGCAGACGAGAACGGACGTCGGACGGGGTGCGGCACGGTGGGCTCTCCTGAAATCTGAATGTCCTCAGGAGCGCACAGCAACTGGCCCTTGCGCCAGCCACTCAGGCCCCACGGGATGTCGAATGGGTGGGACGGGGTGTACCTGCAGCGCCGTGTTCAACGGGGCGCCGTGGCGCCAGGAGTCACGGGTGCAGCCACACGCGGTGCCAGCATCACGCGGGTCTTGCCGGCAGTCGTCACCAGGATGACAGGGTCGCCTGGATTGAAAGTCTCCGACCCTTTGGCCTGCACGATGGCACGGCGCTCGCCATTGGCCATCTGCAGCAGGATCTCCAAGGCATCTTCGCGGGTGCCAAAGCGTTCCACGGTGTTGCCCACCACGCCGCCCACCACCGCGCCCACCACGGCTGCAACCGCAGCGCTCTTGCTGTTGCTGCTGGCTGCGCTGCCGCTGATGCCACCAACAATGGCGCCCGTGGCACCGCCCAGGCCGCTTTGCGAGCCCTCGACCGTCACAGGTCGCACGCCGAGCACAACGGCATCGGCCACTTGGGACAAGCGCTGGGCATCGCCGGGCTTGACGACGTCAGGACTGGTGGTCGAACAAGCCCCCAGCAGGGCTGCCAACGCCACACAGGTGGCCAACGCAACCCTGCGCATGCCGCGTTGGGTCGCATGTGGCAGGTGGAACAACGAAGAGGTAGGGGCAACGGTCATGGAACACCTGGAACGGTCAGGACACGCACAGTGCGTGCATCTCATTCTGACTGTAGCGCAGCGCGGGCCTGGTCGGTTGACAGGACCCGAGGGCTGCCCATGCCCCCAGGGTCATGCAGGGCCCACTGTCATCGCTTGTGGCCGAGCGCCAATTCGCCGGCGTAACCGGCGCAAGACGCAGGTCAGGCGGCCATCCGCACCCTCGCCTGCAGCGACCTTCAGTCGTCCATGCCGAGTTCCTGGATCTTGCGCGTGATGGTGTTGCGACCGATGCCGAGCTTCTGCGCGGCCTCGATGCGGCGACCCCGTGTGAGGTCCAGCGCGGTGCGGATGAGGCAAGCTTCAAACTGGCGTGTCAGCACATCCCAGGTCTCGGGCTGCGCTGCTTCCAGACGCGCACGGGCATCTCGCTCCAGGGCTTGCAACCAGTCCGGCGCAGCAGCACCCAACGCAACCGATGTGCCCGAGACACCGATGAACACGGGCTCTGCGGTCACCGGTCGCAGCGCCTCAGACGCGCCACCCGAGGCGGAGATCACGGCAGATGTCGAGGCTTGCACCTCACCATGTGTCCCTGACATTGCTGTCGCGGCATCGGCCACCGAACGGGCCATCGGCCCACCAGGCGGGTCTTGGGCCACGGCCACGCCGCCCGCTGTTGCAAACACCGGAGTCGGCGAAGCCGCCGAGCGCGACTCCAACAACTCCGGCGGCAAATCCTTGATCTCGACGACCTGTGCAGGGGCCATCACGGTCAGCCAGTGACAGACGTTTTCCAACTGACGCACGTTGCCAGGGAAGTCGAACAAGGTGAGCTGGGCCAGCGCCGAATCGGAGATCCGCTTGGCTTCAACGCCCAGGTCCTTTGCACTTTTTTGCAAGAAAAACCGGGTCAGCGTCGGGATGTCTTCGCGGCGTTCGCGCAACGCAGGCAAGCGCAGGCGGATCACGTTGAGGCGATGGAACAGGTCTTCGCGGAAACCGCCCAGCCGCACGCGTTCTTCGAGGTTCTGGTGGGTGGCCGCGATCACGCGCACATTGCTCTTGAGCGGCTGGTGACCACCGACGCGGTAAAACTGGCCATCGCTGAGCACACGGAGCAGGCGCGTTTGCAAATCGAAGGGCATGTCGCCGATCTCATCGAGGAAGAGCGTGCCGCCATCGGCCTGCTCGAAACGGCCACGGCGCATGGTCTGGGCGCCGGTGAAGGCGCCGCGCTCGTGACCGAACAGCTCGGACTCCAGCAGGTCTTTCGGAATGGCCGCGGTGTTGATGGCCACGAAGGGCCCGTTGCCGCGTGGACTGTGCTTGTGCAGCGCACGCGCCACCAGTTCCTTGCCCGAGCCCGACTCGCCGGTGATCAGCACCGTGACGTTGCTCTGGCTGAGCCGACCAATGGCACGGAACACGTCCTGCATTGCTGGCGCCTGGCCCATCATCTCGGGCATCTGCGCGACGCGCTCGTCAATGATCTCTTCGCGCAGGCTCTCGTCCACCGCGCGGCGGATGAGCTCCACCGCCTTGGGCAAATCGAAGGGCTTGGGCAGGTACTCGAAGGCACCACCTTGGAAGGCCGAGACGGCGCTGTCAAGGTCCGAGTAAGCCGTCATGATGATGACAGGCAGCCCCGGCAGACGCTCCTTGACCTTGCTGAGCAAGTCGATGCCCGAGCCACCCGGCATGCGGATGTCGGACACCAGCACCTGCGGCTCGTCGTCGTCGAGCGCGGCCAGCACGTCCCGCGGATTGGTGAAGCTGCGGACCGGCAGCTCCTCGCGGGCCAGTGCCTTCTCAAGCACGAAGCGGATGGATTGGTCGTCGTCAACGATCCAGATGGGTTTCATGCTGACAGGAGGTTGCGCACGGGCCCATCGCCGACAACGCCGCCACGGATCACGGCATGGGGATCAGGATTCTGAACACCGTGCGGCCGGGCTCGCTGTCGCATTCGATGGTGCCTTGATGCTGTTGAACGAAGGTGTGTGCCAAGGTCAGCCCCAGTCCCGATCCGCCTTCACGCCCCGATACCAGGGGATAGAAAACGCGGTCTCGGATGGACGGAGGGATCCCAGGGCCGTTGTCCTCAATATGCAAGACCAGTGCCAGGCGGTGTAACTGTCGGTTGATGGTGACACGGCGTGCGACGCGCGTGCGCAAGGTCAGGACAGCATCACCGGTCGCAATGCGCTCGCACAGTGCTTGCGCCGCGTTGTGCGCGATGTTGAGCACGGCCTGGATGAGTTGCTCGCGGTCACCGCGGAAATCGGGCAGCGAGGTGTCGTAGTCGCGCTGCACGCGCAAGCCTCTGGGGAACTCTGCCAGGATCAGCGAACGCACGCGCTCGCACACCTCGTGGATGTTGACATCGCCCACCACGTGCGGCCGGCGGTGCGGCGCGAGCAGACGGTCCACCAATGCCTGCAAACGGTCGGCTTCGTGGATGATGACCTGGGTGTACTCGGTCAACGACTTGTTCTCGAGCTCCATCTCCAGCAGCTGCGCAGAGCCTCGGATGCCACCCAACGGGTTCTTGATCTCATGGGCCAGGTTGCGGATGAGCTCTTTGTTGGCTTGAACCTGGTCTTGGGCGCGATCCTCGCGCTCCTGGCGGGTCTGCTGCTCGACCTCGACGAGCTCGACCAGCAGGCGCTGCGCCTGACCCGTGCCTGACCCCAGGCGTGTGACGATGACTTGCACCGGCAACGGCTCGCCCGCACCGTGCAAGTGGCGTCGCAAGTGACCTTGCAGCCGACTCGTGGCGAAGTCGTTGCGCGCGACGGCGGTCAGCACCTCCTTGAACAGGCTGGGATCAATGAACCAACCCATCACCGACTCGCCCAGCACACTGCGCCGCGAGAGGCCAAGCAACTCCTCGAAGGCTGCATTGGCAAAGAGGCAACGGCCGTCAGGCTCCACCACCAACACCATGGTGGCCAGGAAATCAAAGGTGTCCAGGCCTGCAGCCAGGCTCGAATCTGCGGTCGTGTCGGGCATGTGTCGGTTCAGCGGCTTGCGCCGAACTTGCCCAGCTCGCGCTTGAGTGAGGCCACATCAGACTCCTTGCGGGTGATGGCGGCCTTCATCTCGGTGACACGGTCCAGGTACTTTTGGTAGTTGCGTTCGTCGCCACGGCGCTCGGGCTGGCCGTCGTTGAAGTCTTTGCGCAAAGCCGCCAGGGCGTCTTCCTCCTTGCGCAACTCGGCTTCCAGGATGCGGCGGGCATCGCTGTCACGGGCCTTTTGGTCTTCGGTGCCCACGCGCTCGCCCTGGCTGGCTGGCGACGCGGAGCGAGGCCCTGCATTGCCCCGCGGCACTGGCGATTGGATGACCGTGATGGGGGCACCGTCCAGCGTCTTGCAGCCCTTGTCGCGGGCTTCTCGGGCGGTCATGGCATCGGTGTACAGGTTGCCAGGGCAGCGGTACACGGGCTTGTCCTCGGCATGGGCCGCCGGGGCGCTTGCCCAAAACAAGGCGGCCACAGCCCAGCCCACTGCACCACTCACAGCACCTGTCACAGTCATCGGCAGCACGCGCATCGGCATCTGGCGCCCATCCTTCATCTTGCCCATCCTGGCTTCAGTATGCCTTGCAGTATGCCCCGACACCAACGGACGTCGCTCACAGGAAACAACACCCAGACATGGCACAAATGAAAAAAGGGCGACTTGCGTCGCCCTTCCTGCATGGACCGCGCGAGGCGGATCACAGCGTGTAGTACATGTCGAATTCGACAGGGTGCACGGCCTGGCGGAAGCGGGTGACTTCCTGCATTTTCAGGTCGATGTAAGCGTCGATGTATTCGTTGGTGAACACGCCGCCCTTGGTCAGGAAGCCGCGGTCGGCGTCCAGGTGGTCCAGAGCTTGGTCCAAGCTGTGGCACACAGTCGGGATCAACTTGTCTTCTTCCGGCGGCAGGTGGTAGAGGTCCTTCGTGGCGGCTTCGCCCGGATGGATCTTGTTTTCCACGCCGTCCAGGCCAGCCATCATCAGGGCCGAGAAGGCCAGGTAGGGGTTGGCGGAAGGATCGGGGAAGCGCGCTTCGATGCGGCGGCCCTTCGGGTTCGACACGTAAGGGATGCGGATCGAGGCCGAGCGGTTCTTGGCCGAGTAGGCCAGCTTCACCGGGGCTTCGAAGCCAGGCACCAGACGCTTGTACGAGTTCGTACCAGGGTTGGTGATGGCGTTCAGGGCACGGGCGTGCTTGATGATGCCGCCGATGTAGTACAGGGCGAACTCGCTCAGGCCGGCGTAGCCTTCGCCTGCGAACAGGTTCTTGCCGTCTTTCCAGATGGACTGGTGGACGTGCATGCCGGAACCGTTGTCGCCAACGATGGGCTTGGGCATGAAGGTGGCGGTCTTGCCGTAGGCATGAGCCACGTTCACGATGATGTACTTCTGCAGCTGCAGCCAGTCGGCGCGCTGGGTCAGCGTGCTGAAGCGCGTGCCGATTTCCATTTGACCGGCGTTGGCCACTTCGTGGTGGTGCACTTCCACGGGGATGCCCATCGATTCGAGGATCAGGCACATCTCCGAGCGCATGTCCTGGCCGGAATCGACCGGGGGCACGGGGAAGTAACCACCCTTGACGGTGGGACGGTAGCCGGTGTTGCCGTGCTCGTACTTGGTGCCGGTGTTCCAGGCGCCTTCTTCGGCTT
>Ga0187843_10001792_pt1 | contig 13396 bp, 5 predicted proteins | sample SpaLakP09_SKY_43_FD_134516 | JGI IMG/M metagenome (GOLD analysis project Ga0187843, IMG submission 134516) | Oligotrophic lake water microbial communities from Sparkling Lake, Wisconsin, USA - SP09_SKY_43 | ecosystem: Environmental > Aquatic > Freshwater > Lake | place: USA: Sparkling Lake... | reverse complement strand
ATGGCCATGATGGGTCAGTTAAAGAAAATAAAATAGGGTTTATGAACTGTATTTTAATGTAATTTTGATCATGACTAAGGGACTTACCCTGTAATTGCCCCTGATAACCCTTACCCAAGCTTATCTAGAGAGTAATTTCCTTTTAGGGATGCGCAAGAACACCTAATAAGGACTCTAAAATCAATCGGGGCGGGTTGTACAAAGCCGGTTAATTGCCGCAAGCCGATAGAGCTCCTGAGCCATTAGCTGATGCCCACGCGCATTCCAATGATTATCGTCATCAAATTCAAACCGCTTCCCGTTTGCGCTAAATTGGGCAATCATGGCAGGCCGTAAATCTAGCACGATAAAACCCTGAGCTTTTGCTTGAGCTAATAGATACTGACGCATCACCGAAAAAAATGAATCGATATCATTTTGACCTTCGGATGTATAAATCAAGGGTCGTTCTGCATCCACACTTAGCACGATCGATCCTGCCGGCAAATTGGCTGCCTGAGGCAATTGCTTTAAAAAGGTATCTACCGCTCTTTTAGAGAGCTGCAATTTTTCTGGGGTATAGGCGCGCTTGGCATTACCCACATATTCAGAAAGAATGGGGGCTTGAGAAATCTTATTCTCAGCACCAACATTGGCTATTGAGGATATGGCGGGAGTATTGGATGGACTAGGGGCAATTGGGTTTTGATTGGGTGCTGGCGCTGGTTTTTTAGCCTGCTCATCTATTTTAGCTAGACTACTTAATCTTGCCCGATAGTCATTGAAGATATTGACAACTCCAACATTGCGAACCAAGTACTGAGCCAGTACTGAGTGGCGAAGGGCTTGCTTAAATAGACTCTCGTTCTCAAAAGGCACTCTTACCGTCTGAGCAGAACCTGTTGAGAAATCAAAAAATTGCATGCCCGGCACCCCGCCATGATGTATTTCTAACTGATGGCTTAAAAGACTCTCATCAAAATCATTGCCATTAATATTAACTACCATCACTTTAGGTTGATAAGTTTGGCCAGCATATTGCACCCAGGATAAATATTGGCTCAAGGGAGCAAACTGTGCACCAAAGGAGTAGACCCTTGCGTTCGGTGAGCACTTGGCCAATAAATTGGCTTCTGCAGTGTCAGGATAATCAACTTGCATTGCTTCAATATAGCTATCGCCCACAATAGCAATCAATGGCGTTTTTACAGTGCTGTCATACACTTGATCACTAATAAATCCTACGTTATTAACTTGACGCTTGCGGGCATGACTCATATCCCAATTGGCAGAGCGCACAATTGTGGTATTGGGAGTAAAGGAGTAAACAGCGCTAGCGCGATTGACCGGCATTCCGGAAAAGACTGGAAAAAATCGTAAGCCAATTTCCAGGGTAATGGGAATGATGGCTAAACCCAAACAGATGACAACTAAATTTAAGAGTAGTCGTTTGAGCATCTTTACCACTGGCACCCAGTTCCAGCTTCTGTAAGCCGAAAGACTCTATATTGCGGATTAGCCTGAGTACTATACAAGGCATCAGAAGAAGACACATTCGTCAGCGGCAGGGAAACTAAATCTTTGGTCCAGAGAAAAATGTAATCTTGAACCAGGCCAGAAGAATTCACAAAAGTATTACTCACGAGATATTGCACTTGTTGGTCTTTTAGATAGTCGCATAATCTACCCGAGCGAAGCATCACTTGATACTGCATATTATTGACTAATCCATCGCCATTAATAATAGGTCGCTGGGCAAAATAACTCACTGCGCCTGCGCCATCGCGCTGAAATATCACATCGCTAGGCTGAGTATTAGCAGCAAGCCATTGACCCATTTCTAAAGTGGCATCTGAACTGCGAGCCCACATCCATTTTGAACTAAACAATGATGCGCCAATTGCTAAAGCAAATACCAGTGGCAAGAAGCTTATGAAATGAACGGGCTTTTGAGCATTCCTTAACAATAGCTCCGGATGATCTTGATAAGAGAGCGCATACAAAAATAAAGAAAGGCCCAAGGCTTGATTGAAATACCAAGAACCTAATGCGCTCACCTCTAAAAACAATACAGCAAAGTAAGCGCTGTAAGCTAAGAACACACAGAGGGTTACTAGCGTAGCAAAAGATACTTTGGACAAGTTCGATCGCAATCCATTAAAGGCATCAACTCTTTTGAGTTGCCACAAGGCGCCAGCTAGCAGTAAATAAACTAGCCCTACTCTGACCAATAAGCCGGGGATCAATATCTGCAAGGCTTTATTTAGATCAAAACCCGACTTTAACCATGAGGAGATCGAGTAGCCATGACCAAATACGAGATAGTTAAAACCAAATACCCCTGCCAGACCCATTGTCATACCCAATAAGAGTACAAACGCTTCTGCTTTGCGCCGAACCAATAAAAGTGCAAGTGCAATGCCTCCCAATAAAAAGACGCAATCTAGACGAGCGAGAACCGTTAGCATTGCTAGCAGCATTAAAGCAAAGCACTGTAAAAAAGAAGCTTTGGCCTCGCTACTTTTGCGACCATCAAACAGTATCGAAATGATTAGCGCTACCAAAAAACTATAGAGCGCACTTTCTTGCCCAATATCAGCTAAAGTACATAAAAAGAGATAGGCAAGAAAAAAGAGTCCTTGAATCAAGCTAGAGACTGCGTATCTTCCAAGCAAACGCACGTACATTAAGGCGGCACTTAAACTGAAGATTGTTTGTAGGGCGACTACTACCCGAATTCCCTGATCACCAGTCAGCGCTATGAAAGAACCCAGAGACGATAAAGTCCAAAGCCATAGTGGATGAAATCCATTGGTCATATTTAAACCATCAAAGCTATAACCTAATCCAGCAGCGTGATTGCGCGCGATCACCATATAAAAAAAGGAATCGTCGTGAAATAAATTGAGTAATGAAGTAATCGGTGCTGCAGTGATCGCAGCCAAAATAAGCCCACTGGCCAAAAGCCACAAAAGACTAAAGCGAACAGATGGATTTACAGGATGGCTAGTTTGAGTCATAGGGCAATGAGGTTGCGGCAATTCATGTGCTTTAGGCTATCTTCTGGTTCAGAGTTGTCCCCAATTAATTAGGGACATATGCGTGCAAATCATATCATTAGCCCCGGTAATAATTCCTTCAAAATACCCAGCAAAAATAAGAAAAAGCCATGCAAGATCAAGACATTACATACCAAGGTCCTAGCAATGTCCTAGTAATGTTCTAGTAATGCCCTAGCAACGCCCCACCCATGCCAATCAATTACCATAGAGGGTATGAAAGTCCCATGAGCGCAATCAGCAAAATCATCGCTAAAGCGCTTTAAAGCTACTTGTTGATCCCCACCAAACTGACCTACCCACCACCCCACCACCCCACAACCCTACTACCCCACTACCCCACCAACCCAACCCACGACCCTCTATTTAAAGCCACTCCATAGTGACAACTGATAGCTACACTACTAGCCCTCCAAGGACTTACCTAGATCGATTGACCGATCTTGGTCTCAATGCGCTGATCTGGCTGGCATTGATGGTGCTGGCGCTCTGGGGGTTTTGGGCAAGTATTGATATTGGTATTGGTTGGGATGAAGAAGCGGAGCGCGCGACCTTATTGATTAATCTTGCGGCTATCCAAGGATTACTGCAAGGCAGCGCCCAAGGATATGAAGCTTTACTAGCCCATGGCGATCGTTACTATGGCATTGGCTTTCACCTACCGGCTTATGCGCTCACGCAAATTTTGCAAAGTGTCCTAGCATTTTTTGCAATCACCCATAGCTCTCTTGCCCTTAGTAATGCCAGTTCCTTGATGTTGACACATGTCAGTGTTTGGCTTTGCTTCTTGGGAAGCGCTCTACTGGTTCGCACGCTGCTCAAACAATTGATCGCCAATCCTTTGATGGCTAACTTAGGTATGCTGGTCTTTGCGCTTTGGCCCTACTTGCTGGGTCATGGTTTGATGAATATCAAAGACATGCCTTTTGTGTTTGCCTGGTTACTGTGCACGGTCATTGCCTTGCCGCTACTGCAGATACCCCATGAGCAGACACCGAATCCAAAACAAGCTCAACTCATAAAAACATCAAAGGGGTCAACAGGAAGACTTATCTTGCTGGCGATTGCAACGGCCTGGTTACTATCGATTCGTATTTCTGGCATTCTGATTTTTGCGCAGTATGGCTGTTTGTTAATCAGCTATTGGTATTTTGCTTACGCTAGACAAGAGCGCGATCTCTTAAGTGCTAGAGGTATTCTCCAATGGATCGCAATCCAAGTAGCTATCTTTTCACCAGTCTTCTTGATGGCTCTGATCTTGTTTTATCCGATAGCCTGGCACAACCCACTAGAACTGATTCATGCTATTACGTATATGAGCCATCATCCCTGGGATGGCACTACATTAACTGCAGGGCGATTTATTGCGCCAGGAAGTAAGCTCTATTTATATATAGCGGTATGGTTACTAGCTAAGCTGCCTTTAATTGCGCTGATTGGCCTGGCGCTATCCCCGTGGGCTCTTTATCACCGCTATCAACCAGTTCAAAGCCAAGCACTTCAAAAAGCCTCTCAAGAAAAGTGTCAATCGATCGCGCTTTGGATGGGACTGGCTAGTGGCGTGCTGGTGATCATCTTAGCGCTCATCATCATGCGAGTAGGCCTGTATAACGAATTACGCCAAACCCTCTTTTTGTTTCCACTGCTCTTTCTCCTTGGGATTAGCAGCTTGTATTTTCTAAGTCAAAAAATCACACTAGTAGGATTAATGCTGACTGGCGCACTCTTTGCTTGGGACAATGTCACGCTTTATCCATATAACTACAGCTACCTTAATGAAATAGCACGTCAGCGCCCCGCAGTACAGTATTTTGAAACGGACTACTTTGGCTTTTCTGCAGGTAGAAGCGCGCGCTGGTTATCAACGCAATCCCAATACGGAGAAGCAGAATGCCTCTATGCCTACCCCATGCATTTACTATCTTATGAACTTAATTTAACAATCTACCCATGCCTGAAAAATTCAGAGGGCAATGCACGTAATGTGCCAGTAGATCAACAAAATTTACTCTTTATCACCCAGCGTAATTTAATTAATTTTCCTATCCCTGCACAGTGCAAATTGATTCATAGTGAGGAGCGCACACTACCGCTCTCGCGACAGCCTTTAATCATGGGTCGACTGCTTGACTGTAAGCCAGCTCCATAATCTGAGCACCAATCATCTGAATATCAATCGAGATGTGGCCTGAGGACTCGGGCTAATATCAATAGCTAGAGCCCTCAGAACCATCACCTCACTAAGAAAAAAAACTAAAGGCATTTCGTTTTGCAAAATGGCTTTTTAGCCCACTTTGCCTCTAGCTAACCCTTTATCCATCAATCACCCCATCTTCCACTGCATTGGTACCGGAAGAATTGGAGGATTGAGAAGACTCTAGTGCTACCGGCGCATGAATGCCCTTGCCTTCTAAGCGGTCCATACTTTCCAGCGCGCCGCACGCTTTAACGACTTGGTTTTGAAATGACGTGGCATACCGAATAGTTTTTTCCCAATCCATCCCCTGAGCCATTTGCTGCCCACGTATACCATCAATGTAGATTTCATAACGTTCAGGGTCTTGCGCCCAAATCAAATGGTATTGAAATTTTTCTTTGATCTCATTCATGAGCACCGCCAGATTTTGCGCAGGAACATTTTGCTTATAACGCTGGCCCATCACACTGACAAAGGAGGCGCCAGGCTTTTCTCGTTGCATCACATATTGATAGAGATTAGGGTAGCGCGTTTGCACCTGCGCTACTAAGGCATCGCTGTATTGGCGCTTGAGCTCATCTGCTTCTACCCATACTTGATCAACCAAGAGCGCCATTTTCTTTTGTGGGTGATCAGGTCCTTGAAAAAACCAACTGGGCAAATACCGAGCAATGAGCGGATCCAAATCAGCCATTTCTGAGAATTGATGGCGCACATTAGGGGACTGCATTTGCGCGTCAATGATTTGCTTTTGGGATTGCACTAAGCGCTGGGCGCAAATGGCTGCTTGCTGCAAACCTTGGACCAAGATTTGCCGAGTGGGATCATGGGCGCCCCACTGCTGACATAAGGCGAGATATTGTTGCTCAAGTGCTGCCTGGTTTTCGCTGGCTAAATAGCCTTTAGAAAAGATGCCAAATTGCTGGGCGTTTTTGGATGAGATTTGTTTGCCTGCCTCAGTCTTGGGGCCGGTTTGGGGGTGGCTTTTGTTTGCCATGTTACTACTCCTTTTGGGTTGAACAAGCCTATATGGTTGATCAAATTTCCCCCCTCATACCCCCATTAATTGTTTTACACCCCCGTTAATTAAACGGTCTTTCCACGAACGAGCTTAATGCCAGATTGTTGCAAGGCTTTTTTACGGAACGAGCGAAACTCTTCCCAGTTTTTGGTGGCCCTAAAGATGCCTTCGCCCACCATGACGTCCTCGGCAAAGGCAATAAAAGGACTGGTGGGGTAGTCCACATTATTAATACTGGGATAGGATTTTTTACCCACGATCCACGCGTAGTGAATTTGCGACTGTAGATATAGTCTTGGCATTTTTTTATTTTTGGGTCCACGCGTTTTAGGCGGATTATTAAGACGCATGCGTCCTGGTAAGGGTGCAGTATTGTTTTTGGTGCGCTTAAGAAATAAACGATAGTGGCAAATCGCCATAACCAAAATATTTTCTACTTGAGCTCAAGTAGAAAATATTTTGGTTATGGCGATTTGCCACTATCGTTTATTTCTTAAGCGCACCAAAAACAATACTGCACCCTTACCAGGACGCATGCGTCTTAATAATCCGCCTAAAACGCGTGGACCCAAAAATAAAAAAATGCCAAGACTATATCTACAGTCGCAAATTCACTACGCGTGGATCGTGGGTAAAAAATCCTATCCCAGTATTAATAATGTGGACTACCCCACCAGTCCTTTTATTGCCTTTGCCGAGGACGTCATGGTGGGCGAAGGCATCTTTAGGGCCACCAAAAACTGGGAAGAGTTTCGCTCGTTCCGTAAAAAAGCCTTGCAACAATCTGGCATTAAGCTCGTTCGTGGAAAGACCGTTTAATTAACGGGGGTGTAAAACAATTAATGGGGGTATGAGGGGGGAAATTTGATCAACCATATAGGCTTGTTCAACCCAAAAGGAGTAGTAACATGGCAAACAAAAGCCACCCCCAAACCGGCCCCAAGACTGAGGCAGGCAAACAAATCTCATCCAAAAACGCCCAGCAATTTGGCATCTTTTCTAAAGGCTATTTAGCCAGCGAAAACCAGGCAGCACTTGAGCAACAATATCTCGCCTTATGTCAGCAGTGGGGCGCCCATGATCCCACTCGGCAAATCTTGGTCCAAGGTTTGCAGCAAGCAGCCATTTGCGCCCAGCGCTTAGTGCAATCCCAAAAGCAAATCATTGACGCGCAAATGCAGTCCCCTAATGTGCGCCATCAATTCTCAGAAATGGCTGATTTGGATCCGCTCATTGCTCGGTATTTGCCCAGTTGGTTTTTTCAAGGACCTGATCACCCACAAAAGAAAATGGCGCTCTTGGTTGATCAAGTATGGGTAGAAGCAGATGAGCTCAAGCGCCAATACAGCGATGCCTTAGTAGCGCAGGTGCAAACGCGCTACCCTAATCTCTATCAATATGTGATGCAACGAGAAAAGCCTGGCGCCTCCTTTGTCAGTGTGATGGGCCAGCGTTATAAGCAAAATGTTCCTGCGCAAAATCTGGCGGTGCTCATGAATGAGATCAAAGAAAAATTTCAATACCATTTGATTTGGGCGCAAGACCCTGAACGTTATGAAATCTACATTGATGGTATACGTGGGCAGCAAATGGCTCAGGGGATGGATTGGGAAAAAACTATTCGGTATGCCACGTCATTTCAAAACCAAGTCGTTAAAGCGTGCGGCGCGCTGGAAAGTATGGACCGCTTAGAAGGCAAGGGCATTCATGCGCCGGTAGCACTAGAGTCTTCTCAATCCTCCAATTCTTCCGGTACCAATGCAGTGGAAGATGGGGTGATTGATGGATAAAGGGTTAGCTAGAGGCAAAGTGGGCTAAAAAGCCATTTTGCAAAACGAAATGCCTTTAGTTTTTTTTCTTAGTGAGGTGATGGTTCTGAGGGCTCTAGCTATTGATATTAGCCCGAGTCCTCAGGCCACATCTCGATTGATATTCAGATGATTGGTGCTCAGATTATGGAGCTGGCTTACAGTCAAGCAGTCGACCCATGATTAAAGGCTGTCGCGAGAGCGGTAGTGTGCGCTCCTCACTATGAATCAATTTGCACTGTGCAGGGATAGGAAAATTAATTAAATTACGCTGGGTGATAAAGAGTAAATTTTGTTGATCTACTGGCACATTACGTGCATTGCCCTCTGAATTTTTCAGGCATGGGTAGATTGTTAAATTAAGTTCATAAGATAGTAAATGCATGGGGTAGGCATAGAGGCATTCTGCTTCTCCGTATTGGGATTGCGTTGATAACCAGCGCGCGCTTCTACCTGCAGAAAAGCCAAAGTAGTCCGTTTCAAAATACTGTACTGCGGGGCGCTGACGTGCTATTTCATTAAGGTAGCTGTAGTTATATGGATAAAGCGTGACATTGTCCCAAGCAAAGAGTGCGCCAGTCAGCATTAATCCTACTAGTGTGATTTTTTGACTTAGAAAATACAAGCTGCTAATCCCAAGGAGAAAGAGCAGTGGAAACAAAAAGAGGGTTTGGCGTAATTCGTTATACAGGCCTACTCGCATGATGATGAGCGCTAAGATGATCACCAGCACGCCACTAGCCAGTCCCATCCAAAGCGCGATCGATTGACACTTTTCTTGAGAGGCTTTTTGAAGTGCTTGGCTTTGAACTGGTTGATAGCGGTGATAAAGAGCCCACGGGGATAGCGCCAGGCCAATCAGCGCAATTAAAGGCAGCTTAGCTAGTAACCATACCGCTATATATAAATAGAGCTTACTTCCTGGCGCAATAAATCGCCCTGCAGTTAATGTAGTGCCATCCCAGGGATGATGGCTCATATACGTAATAGCATGAATCAGTTCTAGTGGGTTGTGCCAGGCTATCGGATAAAACAAGATCAGAGCCATCAAGAAGACTGGTGAAAAGATAGCTACTTGGATTGCGATCCATTGGAGAATACCTCTAGCACTTAAGAGATCGCGCTCTTGTCTAGCGTAAGCAAAATACCAATAGCTGATTAACAAACAGCCATACTGCGCAAAAATCAGAATGCCAGAAATACGAATCGATAGTAACCAGGCCGTTGCAATCGCCAGCAAGATAAGTCTTCCTGTTGACCCCTTTGATGTTTTTATGAGTTGAGCTTGTTTTGGATTCGGTGTCTGCTCATGGGGTATCTGCAGTAGCGGCAAGGCAATGACCGTGCACAGTAACCAGGCAAACACAAAAGGCATGTCTTTGATATTCATCAAACCATGACCCAGCAAGTAGGGCCAAAGCGCAAAGACCAGCATACCTAAGTTAGCCATCAAAGGATTGGCGATCAATTGTTTGAGCAGCGTGCGAACCAGTAGAGCGCTTCCCAAGAAGCAAAGCCAAACACTGACATGTGTCAACATCAAGGAACTGGCATTACTAAGGGCAAGAGAGCTATGGGTGATTGCAAAAAATGCTAGGACACTTTGCAAAATTTGCGTGAGCGCATAAGCCGGTAGGTGAAAGCCAATGCCATAGTAACGATCGCCATGGGCTAGTAAAGCTTCATATCCTTGGGCGCTGCCTTGCAGTAATCCTTGGATAGCCGCAAGATTAATCAATAAGGTCGCGCGCTCCGCTTCTTCATCCCAACCAATACCAATATCAATACTTGCCCAAAACCCCCAGAGCGCCAGCACCATCAATGCCAGCCAGATCAGCGCATTGAGACCAAGATCGGTCAATCGATCTAGGTAAGTCCTTGGAGGGCTAGTAGTGTAGCTATCAGTTGTCACTATGGAGTGGCTTTAAATAGAGGGTCGTGGGTTGGGTTGGTGGGGTAGTGGGGTAGTAGGGTTGTGGGGTGGTGGGGTGGTGGGTAGGTCAGTTTGGTGGGGATCAACAAGTAGCTTTAAAGCGCTTTAGCGATGATTTTGCTGATTGCGCTCATGGGACTTTCATACCCTCTATGGTAATTGATTGGCATGGGTGGGGCGTTGCTAGGGCATTACTAGAACATTACTAGGACATTGCTAGGACCTTGGTATGTAATGTCTTGATCTTGCATGGCTTTTTCTTATTTTTGCTGGGTATTTTGAAGGAATTATTACCGGGGCTAATGATATGATTTGCACGCATATGTCCCTAATTAATTGGGGACAACTCTGAACCAGAAGATAGCCTAAAGCACATGAATTGCCGCAACCTCATTGCCCTATGACTCAAACTAGCCATCCTGTAAATCCATCTGTTCGCTTTAGTCTTTTGTGGCTTTTGGCCAGTGGGCTTATTTTGGCTGCGATCACTGCAGCACCGATTACTTCATTACTCAATTTATTTCACGACGATTCCTTTTTTTATATGGTGATCGCGCGCAATCACGCTGCTGGATTAGGTTATAGCTTTGATGGTTTAAATATGACCAATGGATTTCATCCACTATGGCTTTGGACTTTATCGTCTCTGGGTTCTTTCATAGCGCTGACTGGTGATCAGGGAATTCGGGTAGTAGTCGCCCTACAAACAATCTTCAGTTTAAGTGCCGCCTTAATGTACGTGCGTTTGCTTGGAAGATACGCAGTCTCTAGCTTGATTCAAGGACTCTTTTTTCTTGCCTATCTCTTTTTATGTACTTTAGCTGATATTGGGCAAGAAAGTGCGCTCTATAGTTTTTTGGTAGCGCTAATCATTTCGATACTGTTTGATGGTCGCAAAAGTAGCGAGGCCAAAGCTTCTTTTTTACAGTGCTTTGCTTTAATGCTGCTAGCAATGCTAACGGTTCTCGCTCGTCTAGATTGCGTCTTTTTATTGGGAGGCATTGCACTTGCACTTTTATTGGTTCGGCGCAAAGCAGAAGCGTTTGTACTCTTATTGGGTATGACAATGGGTCTGGCAGGGGTATTTGGTTTTAACTATCTCGTATTTGGTCATGGCTACTCGATCTCCTCATGGTTAAAGTCGGGTTTTGATCTAAATAAAGCCTTGCAGATATTGATCCCCGGCTTATTGGTCAGAGTAGGGCTAGTTTATTTACTGCTAGCTGGCGCCTTGTGGCAACTCAAAAGAGTTGATGCCTTTAATGGATTGCGATCGAACTTGTCCAAAGTATCTTTTGCTACGCTAGTAACCCTCTGTGTGTTCTTAGCTTACAGCGCTTACTTTGCTGTATTGTTTTTAGAGGTGAGCGCATTAGGTTCTTGGTATTTCAATCAAGCCTTGGGCCTTTCTTTATTTTTGTATGCGCTCTCTTATCAAGATCATCCGGAGCTATTGTTAAGGAATGCTCAAAAGCCCGTTCATTTCATAAGCTTCTTGCCACTGGTATTTGCTTTAGCAATTGGCGCATCATTGTTTAGTTCAAAATGGATGTGGGCTCGCAGTTCAGATGCCACTTTAGAAATGGGTCAATGGCTTGCTGCTAATACTCAGCCTAGCGATGTGATATTTCAGCGCGATGGCGCAGGCGCAGTGAGTTATTTTGCCCAGCGACCTATTATTAATGGCGATGGATTAGTCAATAATATGCAGTATCAAGTGATGCTTCGCTCGGGTAGATTATGCGACTATCTAAAAGACCAACAAGTGCAATATCTCGTGAGTAATACTTTTGTGAATTCTTCTGGCCTGGTTCAAGATTACATTTTTCTCTGGACCAAAGATTTAGTTTCCCTGCCGCTGACGAATGTGTCTTCTTCTGATGCCTTGTATAGTACTCAGGCTAATCCGCAATATAGAGTCTTTCGGCTTACAGAAGCTGGAACTGGGTGCCAGTGGTAAAGATGCTCAAACGACTACTCTTAAATTTAGTTGTCATCTGTTTGGGTTTAGCCATCATTCCCATTACCCTGGAAATTGGCTTACGATTTTTTCCAGTCTTTTCCGGAATGCCGGTCAATCGCGCTAGCGCTGTTTACTCCTTTACTCCCAATACCACAATTGTGCGCTCTGCCAATTGGGATATGAGTCATGCCCGCAAGCGTCAAGTTAATAACGTAGGATTTATTAGTGATCAAGTGTATGACAGCACTGTAAAAACGCCATTGATTGCTATTGTGGGCGATAGCTATATTGAAGCAATGCAAGTTGATTATCCTGACACTGCAGAAGCCAATTTATTGGCCAAGTGCTCACCGAACGCAAGGGTCTACTCCTTTGGTGCACAGTTTGCTCCCTTGAGCCAATATTTATCCTGGGTGCAATATGCTGGCCAAACTTATCAACCTAAAGTGATGGTAGTTAATATTAATGGCAATGATTTTGATGAGAGTCTTTTAAGCCATCAGTTAGAAATACATCATGGCGGGGTGCCGGGCATGCAATTTTTTGATTTCTCAACAGGTTCTGCTCAGACGGTAAGAGTGCCTTTTGAGAACGAGAGTCTATTTAAGCAAGCCCTTCGCCACTCAGTACTGGCTCAGTACTTGGTTCGCAATGTTGGAGTTGTCAATATCTTCAATGACTATCGGGCAAGATTAAGTAGTCTAGCTAAAATAGATGAGCAGGCTAAAAAACCAGCGCCAGCACCCAATCAAAACCCAATTGCCCCTAGTCCATCCAATACTCCCGCCATATCCTCAATAGCCAATGTTGGTGCTGAGAATAAGATTTCTCAAGCCCCCATTCTTTCTGAATATGTGGGTAATGCCAAGCGCGCCTATACCCCAGAAAAATTGCAGCTCTCTAAAAGAGCGGTAGATACCTTTTTAAAGCAATTGCCTCAGGCAGCCAATTTGCCGGCAGGATCGATCGTGCTAAGTGTGGATGCAGAACGACCCTTGATTTATACATCCGAAGGTCAAAATGATATCGATTCATTTTTTTCGGTGATGCGTCAGTATCTATTAGCTCAAGCAAAAGCTCAGGGTTTTATCGTGCTAGATTTACGGCCTGCCATGATTGCCCAATTTAGCGCAAACGGGAAGCGGTTTGAATTTGATGACGATAATCATTGGAATGCGCGTGGGCATCAGCTAATGGCTCAGGAGCTCTATCGGCTTGCGGCAATTAACCGGCTTTGTACAACCCGCCCCGATTGATTTTAGAGTCCTTATTAGGTGTTCTTGCGCATCCCTAAAAGGAAATTACTCTCTAGATAAGCTTGGGTAAGGGTTATCAGGGGCAATTACAGGGTAAGTCCCTTAGTCATGATCAAAATTACATTAAAATACAGTTCATAAACCCTATTTTATTTTCTTTAACTGACCCATCATGGCCAT
>Ga0187843_10001791_pt1 | contig 13397 bp, 12 predicted proteins | sample SpaLakP09_SKY_43_FD_134516 | JGI IMG/M metagenome (GOLD analysis project Ga0187843, IMG submission 134516) | Oligotrophic lake water microbial communities from Sparkling Lake, Wisconsin, USA - SP09_SKY_43 | ecosystem: Environmental > Aquatic > Freshwater > Lake | place: USA: Sparkling Lake... | reverse complement strand
GTAAGGCAGTGCTTTAAATTCTAGCTTTTTGCCTTTCCAGACTGGGAATTCATCACTCGAATCTAAATTTTCCAAACGAATTTCAATCAGCGCATCAACGCCACCATTGGGAGCTGGCGCAGCACGGACAACTTGCCCGATAGCTTCTTCATGGCCAACTAACTGAATAGCATCGCCTGCTAAAGGTATTTCCTCAGTGTTGATATGGGCAAGCTGAGTGCGGCGTTTAACTTTGCCTAAGTAATGGGTGCGAGCAACGATTTCTTGGCCTGTATAACAGCCTTTTTTGAAATTAATCCCATCTAGACTGTCTAGATTCACCATTTGCGGCACAAATGCTTCCTGCGTGGCTGGAACGATTTCCGGAATGCCTGCATGTATCTCTAAATAGTCCCAAATAGATTTGCCCACTTTTGTGCAGTTAGCTGATAGCGCATTCCAAATGCGCTCAGCGTTAACAACGTGCGTAAATACTTGGTAACGCGGCGTATCACCAGTAAGTCGCAAGAGGGTAGCATCATCAACTGTGATGAGTTGTTGTGGTGCTTGAGGCGCTTTGTTGAAAAGGGTAGTTAAGGTGCTTTCAGCATTTGGGCCTGCAATACCAAAACATAATATCTCTGTTGATTTGTCTGAAATCTCCACTTTTGAGCGCATCACATACATTTTAAGGCGCTTCATCATGGGCTCTAGAATGCTTATGGGCATCTGAAGGTGAAGATGATCTGCGTGCGCGAACGCCAAGAATAAAGCTAATAAGCGACCTTTGGAGTTGCAATAGCCTGCATATTGGCTGACGCTACCATCTAGTTTTTTGACATCATTGGTCACTTGACCTTGCAAAAACGTTACTGCATCCTCCCCAATAACTTCCAAAAGGCCTAGGTGCGATAAGCTTGTGATGATATTTCCATTGGCAGATGCAAGTTCACTTTGCGAGTCGCTAAAAGATTGCAACTCTCCATCTTTTAACACCGCGCCTTGAGCGCTAAGAAAATCATTCCATTTAGTCATATGCTTGCTTTTAAGAGATTCATCGTTAGAGCTATTATAAGTGAAGCCTAGGCCATTAGCGCTAAAGTCATCACGATGACTTGCTTAAGTTGGGAAATTGGTGATCATCATTGCCACAACGCTGTTGATATTGCTGCCATTCACTTGGAAATACAAAGCAATATTGCTTTGATTATTATAGCTAGGAGGTATTCAATTGCTTGCGATGCTCTATTAATTTGAGCCATGGGCATGTGACTTTTTAACGCTTAATAAAGAAAATTATATTTTCTTTAGCCAACTGATATCAGAAATTTTTTTATCAAACTAATGCCAGCAAATTTTGTAATGACACAATTAAAGGTCGTGAACCTTAACGCTATTAGATATTATTGGCCCAGCCATATGATCATATTGCCTGATATTACTGAAGCGAAATAGACAAAATTTTGACGAATATGATTGAAGTTGAAAATATAGGATTTTTTTAACAATTTTATAACTATGTTGTATAATATAAATTATAAAGTTTTCAAAAGAAATATAACACCAGCTCTTTAAAAATTAACGTTTTCCTGACCGAGCGTGTAATTTTTACCAGACACATTATCCCAGAATTTTTTCATATAGACTGAATCGAATCGATCTATTAAAAAATTATCTCCAAGGCTTGATAACTTTCCTGGCTTGAAAATATATTCAACCATCATTTCTCCAAAAACAGGGGCATATTTGAATGCTTGACCAGACCCCAAACAATGAAATAAATTTGTTATTTTTGAATCCTGACCTAATATGAATCTCAAGTCAGGTGTAATGTCAAAGTAAGATTGAAATCCTGATGAAAATACTGTGTTTTGAAGATCTTTGAATCTTTTGTGCGCAATATCTTCATATAGCCGGATATTTGAAAAGCCTTGCATTTGATTGACTGGATTATTTATGAAATCAGCACCAATTATTGCTAGGGGGTTGTCGGCAAAAAGTGTACTGGCCTCTTCAACTCCTCTTTTTCTTGGTTGATGCATGTGAATTTCACCATTTCGCCAACTCCTAAAGTAACCACGATTTGCATAATCAGCAATTATTGGCATATTTTTTTTATCGTCTAACAAGCTATTGAGCCAGTTAACCACAAAAACAGGTTCAACTCCAACAGGGATTGTTAAGCCCAAGTTTTGATAGAGCCTCGGACTCCAAGCGCCAGCAGCGTTTACTACATTTTCCGTTTTTATGACACGGGTATTTAAAACTACTTCAGTGATTTTATTATTTTTATTCTTTCTAAAGCCCATAACCTCTTCATTTTCAAAATAAGAAGCCCCTGAACTATTGATACCTCTGTAGAGAGCTTGCCTAACCTCTGAAGGATCTATTTGACATGCATTTGGTTCATGATAAAAAACTTCATCATTATGAAGATTTACATAATCTGGACATATTTGACGAGCTTCATCATATGGAATTTTTTTAAAAGCAATTGGAACATCTTCTAAGATTTTCGCCAATTTATCCCATTTAGCATTTGTTGAATCCTGATCTTTTTTTGCGATCCACAAAGCCCCATTTTTTTCTACATTGAGCTCCGTATCCCAAATACTTCTGATGTTGAACCACATTTCTGATGATATCTTAGCAAGTTCAGCAGCCGCAGGATCTGAATTGGCTGATCTAATTATTCCAGAGTGCTTAATGGATAAAGCACTACTGAGTAGATTTTTTTCAACTAAACACACTGACTCTGGATTTAGATGATTTAATTTCATGTATTTCGCCAATGAAATAGTACTTGCTGTCCCTAGACAGCCACCCCCAATTACAACGGTATGATAATTTTTCATTGGAATTTTTATCCCTAAAACTTACTTTGATATCTAATCAGTTCCTGTTTCAGTAAATGTAAAATCATTGCTTAATATAATCCTATACTTAAATTACAAAAAAATTACAAAAAATCCCTATTAAAAAAAATTTAAGAACGTATTTTTATTTTTTTGAATAAACCTTTTTTTAAATTTCTAAACGTATCTTTTGTAACATATGCCAACAAAAATATGATTGCTGCTGATAATGCAAGTAACCACTGGATGTTGTAGGCCGCGATGTTTTGACTGGCAGGTTTTTGTCTTTTCATTGCGGTCAATATACTTTGTAAATTATCACCTCGAACATAATCACCGCTAACCTCTTTGGATAAATCAATAAGATACTCTTCTTGAAGCGTTGAAATGTAACGATCACCTGTTCCACTTGCAACTTCATCATTTCTAGCACCAATATTTGCTTCAGAAATTTGAGCAATTCCAGGTTGAACGGCAAAGCTGTCTACCGACCAGTAGCCAATTAATTGATTTTTTTCATCTAATTTTGGTATTGCATTACCTTTTTCACTTCCAATACCCACAAACAACCAACCGTTTCCACCTTGAAAGTTTGTAAGATCTTTAGTGTTAAAAACACCCAATTTTGGAGCCTCTTCACCATCAGTAAAATAAACAACCTGAGCTGGCTCGGGAAAAGACCTTATAACTCTTGAGAGCATAAACAAACTCTCCCGTAATCGACTGTTACCCGACCAAGCGGACCTCCATTCCAAATGATCAATCGTATCTTGGATGGCATCGTAATTACTGCAAACTTCTATTGGATTAAAAAGAGCAGCTATTGTTGCTCCCGCAAATAACCCTACACTAACTTTGGTTCCGCATGGCATATTCGCAACAACACGATGCAAAATGAATTTAGTGTAATCCATCCTTGATGTTTCAATGCCGTTTAAACGAGTATCAATGACATTCATGCTCTGAGAAATATCTGCAACAAGAATATAACTGTAAACATTCCTAGGCAAAGGTATCGTTGGATTAAGGGCAGCTGCAATTAGTAATACCAATGCAGTCGCCAAGAGCGACGCATCGCGGCGATTACGTAAGTAATTTAGTACTCTATTCATATTATGGAAGACCTGTAGGGATATTTCCCATGATAAGACCAGGAGATTCTGATTCTCCGACGCCAGGCGTTGGCGTACCCGGTAATAACAAAATTAATCTATCTAAGTTGTGGCGTGAGTCCCAATGTGAGTTATCAAGGCGAACAGCTTTTTGATATAAATTTTTGGATTGTCGAAGGAGGTACTCAGTTTCTTTTCCTACTGTCATATTAGTGCCATTAATGGCTAAACCACGTAAAAAGAAGATAGTGCCAAGATTGTGTTGGACTGCTTCCGTCTGGACTTTATTAGCTCCTTCTAATAATTTGCTATATAACAAGGCCGATTCCTTGAAACGCTCATTTTTCGCCAGCCAATAGGCTGTAGCAAATTTCGCTTCAAAACTTTGCATATCCGTTGATGGAGGTTTTGCGCTTAAAATAGCATTATTAAATGCATTAATTTGCTGAATGCGATTTAGCTGATACCAAGCAGTTGCTGTGCTAGCAATGGCTAAAATAGTAAAAATGAAAATTAGTTTTTTTGCGCTAAAGATTTTGAAAATATTGATTGTCATTGGCTTAATTCCATGTCCTAACTTCAAAGAACTTTACGCCCAGCAACAGACTAGTCATTAGCGCTGCTAGTAAAAAGCAGACTGAAGAAAAATCATAACCGGGAATTTGTTCGTGATAACGAATTGGTTTTTTCTCTTTTTGATTGATGTCGGCAATAGCCATTGATAATGATTTAGGATCTTCTGCTTCATAAGCATGAAAAGGTGAATTTAGGGTTTTGAAGAACTCATTCAATTCAATTTGAGGGGGGAGAGCAGAGTCCTCTGGTGGCACATAGCTTGTATCAAAAATACTCAAGCCACCAGGCTTACGTAAAACAATCCAGTAAAGACCTACATTCAAGCGATCAAGCCAATCACGGATTTTTTGCTGTGTTTCAACATCAATACGACCACCACCGTCTGACAATAAGATTATCGCACGAGATCCGGAATCAGGTACTTTATCGAAGAGACCAGCGCCGCTTGTTAATCCGCTGCCGATGTTTGTTTGAAACAAAGCATTACCTGCAGTAGCTTGAACTGCAGCTAATACCGCTTCGCGATTTTCAGTGAGCGGTAAAACATACATCGCAGAGTTGCTGAATGTTGTCATACCAATCATATCGTTTTGGCGTGATTTTACAAACTGCGTCAGAAGCCTACTTGCTGCAACCGACTTAGTTTCCCCAACTTTACCGTTGATTTCTCCACCAGAAAATGGATCATCCATACTTGCGCTTCTGTCTAGTACCAAAGCTATCTGAGCACCTACACCGATCCTCTCTATGATCTGTTGTTTACCTTGCGGGCTTGATAACCCAAGGAATATCATTAGTAAGGCTAGTACAGCTAATACTTTTAGCATTAAACCTATCAAGTTAGAAAGTCTGTCTTTGGGAAGCATTACCACCCAAGAGTAGCGCTGCGTTAAAGCCCTATCAAGCACTAAAGGCAGGAATGCCAAAGGGATTAGCCAGAGTGCCCAAGGCGAATCAAAAAATAGAGGAATGTTCATGCAGCTTAGGCCTTCTTCAGCTTCGCTGGCTTAAGACCGCGTTCGCAATCTCGACATTGCTTGCAGAACTTCCTTAACCACAGCAGCGAACTAGATTCACTGCCTATGGGATCTTGTGTGTCGAAAAACACCTGATGAGACAGGATAAAAAATTGTCCTATTTCTGTTTCAATAATTTTAAATGACTGATTTAGATTAATAAATTTGACAACATTGCCACTAAAAACACTGTACTTTGCTGTTTCATTTAGAGCTTTATGTATTTCAGATATAGCAAACTTGAGGTCTTGTGATTTGTTGGGTGAGAGTTTACGAAGTTGACGTGAAGCTTTTGCAAATGGCTTGCCCATGAGCGGTAACCAAGCACGAGAACCTATAATGTAAAGCAATCCGAGCAAACTAAAACCAAGAACCACCAAGCAGGCTACTAGTTTTTGTTTTTCAAGGTAAGGTTGAAGCAAAATAGGTGGTCTTAATGGACTCATGTCATCTTCAATTTTCACTGCTCCAAAAACGGCCATAGGCGAAATTCTAAAATAAAATTCAGGTATCCTAAACTGAACTATCCCATCCTTAGCGTCTTGAGTTGCGGGTCCTTGAAATTTAATAATTTCAGCTGGCAACAATGCTGGCTTAACTGTTGGTGAAGTTGTAAAAACCTGATACGCGAGTTGAAACACGTGAGAAGTTGAAGTATTACTTTCTTTCTTGGTGTGGTTAATTTTACGTAGTTCGATGCCAGAAACTTGTCCTTGATATCGATGCTCGTATCCCACAATAGGAAGTGTTGTTTCAATTAATTTGAAAGGCTTTTTAACCTCCAGCGTGATGGTACGGTGAAGAATGTCACCCATCAAATAGCCGACATTTCTTGTTGGATCAACTTTATATAGCTTCACAACTCCCTCTGGGATTTCTGGAGATGGCTCGTCGTTAGCGATTACAGCCTTTGCGCTAAAAAGTAATATTAGGCTTAAAACGCTAATATTAAGAAATCTGATAGATGTGTTCATAGGGCATTTCATTATTAGGCTGTCACAAATTGGTGAAAGTATTCGGTTAAAGCATCGGCATCGAAACCACCTTCTACAAAAAAAGGTGCCATATCAAAGCTCATGAATAACGCTTCAATGTTTGAACGTCTTTCTTCAAAGCTCGCGACGATATTAGCGCGCATTTCTTTTCGTAAAAATAAGGTACGTTTTTCGCCCGTTTCGCAGTCGGTTAGGCTAGTTATTCCGAACTCAGGTAGTTGTTTGTATTCAGAAGAGTCCCAAAGCACTACAGGAACAACATGATGTTGCATCAATAACGATAACGACTCCTCTAATTCAATTAATGGCATATGGAAGTCTGAAATTAAGAAGATTAGCGAGCGTTCACGTGGTAAGAAACGATTTACATCCTTCAACCCGGCACTGCCTACTTGATCAGGTTTAAAATTTTTCAATGCCGAGGTTAACTCTAATGCTTGATGTGCCCTAAATGACTGAGTGCAAAACCAATCTTCTCTAACGATGTCGTCAAATCCAATAAAGCCGAATGGGTCGCTATTGTGTGTTGCTGACATCGCAATTGAATGCGCTATTTGACTAATGATAGCAATCTTACTTTGCGTGCTACCAAAACTCATCGAGCCAGATAAATCTGCAATAACAAAAACAGGCGTCGCGCTTTTTTGATTAAACATTCGTACATGCACTTGATCAAGTGGGTCACGTATGGTTTGGCGAATGTCTATACGACGAGGATCTGGATAAGATAGAAGGGTTGTGTGACCACGAAACTCCATACCCATACCCCGTTGTGTACTTGCATGACTTCCCGAGTGGCGTCCACGTGAACGCCAGCTGATATGGTAGCTAAATTCTTTTATTTCGTTGTGCATGAAGCGTTTTGTTAAAGGACCGTTTGTTTTTAAAATTAAGGTGCAGCAATTGCATTCACTATGCCATTGAGCAAATCACGCGCAATTTCAGTGCGGCGCATTTCATAAACAGGGCTAAACACTAAACGATGTGCAATCGTTGAGTGGAATACCGCATGAATATCTTCTGGCAATACTGAGCCTCGGTTGTTAAGCCAAGCGTTCACCCTTGCTGCAGCCATCATCATACTCATGCCGCGCGGGCTTGCGCCTGAAAGAACTAGCCGATTCATATCTACGCCGTTGACTTTGATGCCAAAAGCGCTTGGTGTTTTTGTCGCACGCCATAAGTTAAGTGCATATTGACGAAGTGTGGGTGATGCTTCGATTTTGGTTTGAAGCAATGCAGAGAATGCGTTTAATTGGTCAAATTGCAATACATCTGCTTGAATAGTGTTTACCAAGGTATCTACGTTATGAAATTTAGTATCGAATACCAAAGATTCCATGATGGCATTGTCATCCGGCACCACGATAGGAATTTCCATCATAAAGCGGTCACGCGCTGCAGATGGAATTTCAAATGTCTCTTCTTTTTCCACTTGATTACGATCTGCGAACACCAGCATATGTGGGAAATGATATTCCTTGTTGAAGGCAGATAAAGTACGCTCAGCCATGACGCGAAGCAACAATGAGTGAACTTGCGGACGCGCACGGTTAATTTCGTTAAAGAAAAATACTGATAGGTTCTCGCCTGACATGAGCAAAGGACCCGGGCTTACATGGGGTTTGCCATCTTCACCCAGGTATGTGTGATACACCAGGTCATTCGGCATCAAGTCGATCGTACCCTCGATACGTTGATAGCCGCCGCCGATGCAACGTGTAAATGCACGAAGCAGAGTTGTTTTACCTACACCGACATCACCTTCAAGCAATACGTGACCACGCGAGAAAATCGCTGTAGTAATCAATCTAATAGGTTTTGGCTGACCTACCACTACTTTGTTAATTTCTGTTTCTAGTGTTTGCGCGTGTTGGCGCATGTCAGTCAGTTGTTTGTCGCTCATGGACTTATTCCGTAAGAAAATTAATGAAGATTTTTTGATTTAGATTAATAGTGTCACAAATGTTAACTGAGTTCCACTATTCTGTAAAACTCTAGCCGCATAACCTAAATTTCACTCATAAATAACATTAGGGCTTTCACTTAAACGATTTTCCAGCGAAAATAGCAAAAATTCCGATAAATACCAGGTCAATTAAATGCATAAAAAGAATAGCTTTACTTTCGAAGAGCTCTTGTCCTGTGGGCGAGGAGAGATGTTTGGGGCGGGCAATGCTCAATTACCATTACCACCAATGTTGATGTTTGATCGTATTGTTTCAATCACAGAAGAGGGTGGCAAATTTGGTCAGGGTCAAGTTGTTGCTGAGCTGGATATAAAACCTGATCTATGGTTTTTTGCATGTCATTTTGAAGGTGATCCTGTCATGCCAGGTTGTTTAGGCTTGGATGCAATGTGGCAATTGGTAGGTTTTTATCTTGGCTGGAGAGGTGGCCCTGGTCGAGGACGAGCTTTAGGTGCTGGCGAAGTTAAGTTCAGTGGACAAGTATTACCTAAGGGTAAAAAAATTACTTATTACATCGATTTAAAACGCGTCATTATGCGTAAATTGGTAATGGGAATTGCAGATGCTCGGATGGAGTTGGATGGCCGAGAAATTTACGTGGCTAATGACTTGCGTGTTGGTTTGTTTACTAGCACGGATCATTTTTAACATTACAAAAATAAAAGACTTTGGGAGAACGGTATTATGCGTCGTGTCGTCGTAACTGGCATGGGGATTGTGTCTAGCTTAGGCAATAATGTGGCTGAAGTTAAAGACAGTCTTTATGAGGGCCGCTCAGGCATCACATTTCAACAAGAGTATGTCGATATGGGTTTACGTTCGCATGTGGCGGGCGGTATTAAAAATCTCGATGTTGAAGCTTTAATCGATCGTAAGCTGATGCGCTTTATGGCGAAAGGTCACGCTTATGCTTGGCTTGCCATGCAAGAGGCTATTGCCGATTCAGCGCTGCCAGAAGAGATGGTCTCTAATGTGCGTTCAGGTTTAATTGTTGGTGCGGGCGGCGCTTCTCATGAAAGCATTTTAGAAGGTATTGATACTCTGCGCGAAAAAGGTGTGCGCCGCGTTGGGCCGTATATGGTTACCAAAGCCATGGCAAGTGGCGTTTCAGCTTGTTTGGCAACGGGTGCGAAAATAAAAGGGGTGAATTACGGCATTAGCTCAGCTTGTTCAACTAGCGCACATTGTATTGGTGCAGGTGTTGAGCAAATTCAATTAGGCAAGCAAGACATTGTCTTTGCTGGCGGGGCTGAAGAAGAGCATTGGACGTTATCATTTATGTTTGATGCAATGGGTGCGCTCTCAAGCAAATACAACGAGACGCCAGATAGGGCTTCAAGAACTTATGACGCAGACCGCGATGGTTTTGTGATTTCAGGCGGCGGCGGTATCTTGGTATTAGAAGAGTATGAGCACGCCAAAGCCCGCGGCGCAAAAATCTACGCTGAAGTGGTTGGCTACGGTGCAACTTCTGACGGTTATGACATGGTTGCCCCAAGCGGAGAAGGGGCTGAGCGCTGCATGAAGCTCGCGATTGTGGGTGTTGATAAAATTGATTATATCAACACGCACGGTACCAGTACGCCGGTTGGGGATACTAAAGAGCTTGAAGCAATTCGTGCTGTATTTGGGAATACTGATATTCCTATTGCCTCGACTAAATCACTTTCAGGCCACGCCCTTGGTGCTGCGGGTGTAAATGAGGCAATTTATACGCTCATCATGATGGAAAATAACTTCATCGCCGCTTCTGCCAACATTGAAACGCTAGATCCTGCTGCGGAAGGCATGAATATTGTGCGTCAGCGAATTGATAACGTTAAAATCGAAACAGCGCTTTCAAATAGTTTTGGATTTGGTGGCACGAATGCAACCTTAACGCTATCAACTAAAAACCTTTAAGAGTTTTTAGTTGATAGGTAGGCCGCCTTTTTTGAACTATTGGTAAGACCACGCCACAAATCGGCTTTGTTTCTGTCCTTGGGTCATTTCAACAACTTTTACTTTTTTAGCGCCAATCGATTTTAGTGTGCGTTTGACTTTAGGTAAATTAGTTGCTTTAGAAACTAGTGTGCTAAACCAGCGGCACTGGTTTTTATAAAGAGCGCTTTCTTCAATCATGCGCTCTATAAAACCAAGCTCGCCCCCTTCGCAAAATAGCTCTGCGCCTTGACCGCGAAAATTAAGTGTGGGATTGAATGTTTTTATTGGTTGCATTCCGGCATTTCTGGCTAAGCCATCAATTTTACGTTGGGTGCCAGCTTGCGCCTCTTCGAGAGAAGCATGAAATGGTGGATTGCACATACTAAATTCAAAGACATCATCTGCTTGGACAATACCTTTGAAAATACAATTTGTATTGTTTTGGAGGCGTAACTGAATAGAGTTATTTAAACTATTTGCGTCAATAATAGCTTGTGCATTTTTGATGGCGTTAGCATTGATATCTACGCCAATAAAATCCCAGCCATATTCACGATGTCCAATCAATGGATAAATTGCGTTCGCGCCCACGCCTATATCCAAGCCTTTTATCTTCTTGTTTTTGTTAGCATCAATTAAATCAGCTAAGTAATGAATATAGTCGGCGCGTCCTGGAATAGGCGGGCAAAGAAACTGGTCGGGAATGTCCCATTCTGCAATTTGGTAATCATGCGCTAAAAGTGCTTTATTTAGTGCTATAACGGCTTTAGGGTTTGCAAAATCAATGGACAGGTCGTTGTAAGCATTAGTCTTAACAAAAGCCTTAAGTGATGGAGTCGCAAGAGATAACGCTACTAAGTCATATCGACCTTGATGTTTGTTTCTCTGGTGCATTTATAAAATGAGGGCTGCAGCAACTTTGCGACCCTCAGCCATGAGGATGTTATAAGTTCTACAAGCCGCATCGGTGGTCATGCATTCTACAGGGATGTTAGCGGCTGCTAGGGCTTGAATTAAATGGGGGCGAATAAAGCGATGTGTTGACCCGGTGCCAAGTAAAATCACTTCAGGTTGATAGGTCAATAAGCATTCAAAATTTTCCTGATTCAAGCTGTCAAAATCGCTCACATCCCAATTCAATAATAGCTCATCAGGAAGAACAACCAAGCTTTGCGGATAGACTAGATTGTTGATGGAAATCCATTCTTTGCTATAGCCTGTAATGAGCTGTTTTCCATCGGCTTGAGTTAAATGTAACTTCATCTCTATTTCTCATCTTGAATTGGTTAAATTGCTAGGCCTGAAAATCGCTTGATTCATTGCCTGATATGCCCTTCGAGGGTAAGATAACACATTTTTATGCTTAGGTTTTGCCGTGCAACCATTACTTAAATCTTCAAAGCTTAATAACGTGTGCTATGACATTCGCGGCCCAGTGCTGGCGCGTGCCAAAAAGATGGAAGAAGATGGGCACCGCATCATTAAATTGAATATCGGCAATCCTGCGCCTTTCGGTTTTGCGGCCCCTGAAGAAATTCTGCAAGATGTCATTCGCAATATGGATCAAGCATCTGGCTACACAGACTCAAAAGGCCTATTTGCTGCACGTAAAGCCATTATGCACTACAGTCAGCAAAAGAATATTGATGGTGTCACGATAGACGACATTATCATCGGCAATGGTGTATCAGAGTTAATTGTGATGGCGATGCAGGGCTTGCTTAATAATGGTGATCAGGTTTTGGTTCCAGCCCCAGATTATCCATTGTGGACAGCGGCTGTGAATTTGGCGGGAGGAACTCCGCGTCATTATATTTGTGATGAAGCTTCTGGCTGGTTACCAGACCTTAAAGATATTGAATCAAAAATCACTGCCAATACACGCGGTATTGTGATTATTAATCCAAACAATCCAACAGGCGCTTTGTACCCTGATGAGATTTTGCATGGCATTATTGAAATTGCGCGTCACCACAGTTTAGTGATTTTTGCGGATGAGATTTACGACAAGGTTTTGTACGACGGCAGAACCCATACTTCCATTGCATCGCTTGCAGATGACGTATTGTTTGTGACTTTTAATGGCTTGTCTAAAAACTACCGTACCTGTGGCTATCGCGCTGGCTGGTTAATTATTTCTGGCGAAAAGAAACATGCTAAGGATTATATCGAGGGCTTGAATATGCTTGCTTCGATGCGGCTCTGTGCCAATGTGCCGGGTCAGCTTGGAATTCAAACTGCATTGGGTGGGTATCAAAGTATTAATGATTTAGTGTCACCAGAAGGTCGCTTATGCAAGCAGCGGAATTTAGCACATGACATGCTGACGTCAATACCAGGTGTTAGCTGCGCTAAGCCAGCAGCTGCGATGTATCTATTTCCTAAGCTTGATCCAAACATGTATCCAATCGAGGATGATCAGCAGTTCATTCTTGACCTGCTGCTAGAAGAAAAAGTGTTGTTGGTTCAAGGTTCAGGGTTCAATTGGAAAACGACAGATCATTTCCGAGTGGTGTTTTTGCCTAACGTTGATGACTTGAAAGAAGCAATGACAAGAGTGGCGCGTTTCTTGGATCAATACCGAAAACAGCACGGCACTAAATAACAAAAACAATATAACAATCGTTAACGAAAGTATATGAACAGTATGAAGTCATTAAAAGTTGGTTTGCTTGGAATCGGCACAGTCGGCGGTGGAACTTACGCTGTGTTAACACGTAATCAAGAGGAAATCTCACGTCGTGCTGGGTGCAAGATTGAGATTGTGAAAGTTGCAGACAGAAATCTTGAGCTCGCAAAAAAGCTAACCAATGGACAAATCGAAGTGACCGATGATGTTATGTCAGTCGTGACGGACCCGAATGTGGATGTCGTGGTTGAATTAATAGGGGGCTATACGCTGGCTAAAGATGCCATGTTGAAAGCCATTGAGCACGGCAAGCATGTTGTGACAGCGAATAAGGCCTTAATT
>Ga0187843_10001790_pt1 | contig 13398 bp, 10 predicted proteins | sample SpaLakP09_SKY_43_FD_134516 | JGI IMG/M metagenome (GOLD analysis project Ga0187843, IMG submission 134516) | Oligotrophic lake water microbial communities from Sparkling Lake, Wisconsin, USA - SP09_SKY_43 | ecosystem: Environmental > Aquatic > Freshwater > Lake | place: USA: Sparkling Lake... | reverse complement strand
GCATGGCCCAGGCTGTCATTGATGCGCTTGAAGTGGTCCAGGTCGCACATCAGCACCGCAGCGGTATCACTCACCCCGCGCTGGATGCGGCTGTACTCTTCCTGCAGGCGCTGCATGAAGCAGCGGCGGTTGGGTAATTGCGTGAGGAAATCGGTGAGGGCGAACTCCTGCAGCTCCAGTTCGATGGCCTTGCTTTGGGTGATGTCGCTGATGTAGCCGTGCCAGAGTGTGGTGCCGTCTTCCAGCCGGCGCGGGCGTGCCTGGCCGCGCAGCCAGCGCATGCCCTGGCCGGGCGGCGTCACGCGGAATTCGAGCAGCCAGTGCGAGGCACCGGCCAGCGCCGCCTTGCGCGAAGCCCAGTAGAGCGGCAGGTCTTCCGGATGGAGGATGGTATCGATGACGTCCGGCGATTCCAGCAACTGCTGGGGGGTGAGCCCATAGGTCTCGCGCGCGCCCTCACTGACGTAGGTGAAATGGCCGCGCTCGCCGGGCGGCACCCGGAACTGGTACACCATGCCGGGGATCTCGCTGGTCAGGTAATCGAGCATGCGGCTGCTCTTGGCCAGTTTGTCGGTGAGCTGCCTGAGCTCGGTGATGTCGGTGGTGGTGCCGATCATGCGCAGCGCATTGCCCTGGGCATCGCGTGCCACCACCTTGCCACGGCTGCTGATCCACTTGTAGCTGCCATCGCGGCAGCGGATGCGGTGCTCCACCTGGTAAGTGTCGGAGCGCAAGGCGAAATGCTGGCGGATGGTTTCCTGTACGTAAGGCAGGTCATCGGGATGGATGCGCTGGTAGGCATCTTCCAAGTGGCTGGAGAGCTCCCAGTCCTCATAGCCGAGGATGGCCTTCCAGCCGCGCGAATAATACATCTCCCCGGTGACGGCATTGCGGTCCCAGATGCCGGTGCCGCTGCCTTCGATGGCCAGTGCCATGCGCTCGTCGGCCTCGCCGGGCGGCTCGCTCTGGACCCGTGCATGCACCGGCACCAGTGAGCGCTCGATGGCCAGCATGGCCATGGAGACGGCCGCACCGACGGCATCCCGATAGGCCTGCTCCAGATGCGATGCATCGCCCTCGGCATCGGTGGCCGTACAGACGGTCAGCACCCCGGCCACCTCGCCTGCAAAGGAGCGCAAGGGCAGTACTTCCAGCAGCTTGCGGGCGTGGCGCGCGCTGAGCGCGGTCAGGCCGTTCCAGAACGGCGCCGTATCCGGGACCTCGACCTCCAGCTGGCCCAGTTCGTCCAGGAAGGCCGGCGACAGACGCGGCGCCGCGCCCACCGTCATGCGCCGCGCCTGACGATCAAACAGGAAGATGGCCAGCGAGCGTTGCGGATAGCTGGCCGAAAAACCGCTGGCGATGCGGCCCAGCAACTGCTCCAGCGGCGCACCGCGGGCAATGTAGGACAGCGTCTGTTGGAGAAAGGCGAGCGCCTTCCGGGAGCAATCCGGATCGGCGTCAACCTGATGGAGGGGTCGTTCTGACATCATGAGCGGCGGGTTCAGCAAGGACGCGGCGGCAGCGCCACAAGGGGCCTGCCGAATGTTTGCACATTAGCACTGAATGACAAGTTAGGGCGACGGCCTTCGTGAAAATCCACGCAGGCAAGCGGCAGCGATGCGCTCAGGCCACACAATGCATGAGCTTCTGCGAGAAAGCGAGCCGTGCCTCGTGCATGGGCGTGACTCGGGCCCTCAGTAGCGGCGCACCAGGAATTCGGCCACGCACACCGGTTTGTCCGATCCTTCACACTCGACCGTGATGAGCCAGGCCAGCTGGACGCCGCCCGGAATGTCTTCGGTGGATTCCAGGCGGATCACGCCGCGCACCCGGCGGCCGACCGGCAAGGGGGCCGGGAAACGAACCCGGTTCAGTCCGTAGTTGAGCAGCATGCGCACGTCCGGGCCCAAGCTGATGGACTCTGAGAGCATGCGAGGCAGCAAGGCCAGGGTCAGGAAACCATGAGCGACCGTCCCACCGTAGGGCAGTTCGCGCGCGGCGCGTTCGGAGTCAACGTGGATCCATTGATGGTCACCGGTAGCATCGGCGAAACGATTGACCTGTTCCTGCGTGACAGCAATCCATTCGCTGCAGGCCACTTCCTGGCCCGCCAGCGATTTCAGTTCTTCCAGGCTGGCGATGGTGCGCATGCTGGCTTCCTTCCCTGTTTTCATCGAGTGGCCGGTGCAGCGCTGCTGCAGACGGCCTGATTGTTTATTGTGTGCTCAGCCATCCTGCCAGACCACGCGATTGCGCCCCTGCTGTTTGGCCAGGTACAGGCGGCGGTCGGCCATCTCGATCAGCTCGCTGATCTCCTGGTGCTCGGTGGGCACCATGCAGGCGGCCCCGATGCTCACCGTGAGCCAGTCGCTGATGCTGGAACGGGCATGCGGCACCTGGTTGGCCTCGATCAGCTGGCACAGTTTCTGGCCCAGGGCTTGCGCGCCTTCCAGCGGCGTGCGCGGCAAGATCATCGCAAACTCCTCGCCACCGAAGCGCGCCGACAGGTCGGCCGGACGCTGGATGCTGTTGTCCAGGGTCTGCGCCACCTGCCGCAGCACCGCGTCACCTGCCACGTGGCCGTAGTTGTCGTTGTACAGCTTGAAGAAATCCACGTCGATCAGCAGCAGCGACAGATGCAATCCATCACGCCGTGCACGGCGCCATTCCGCGCCCAGGTAGTCGTCGAAATAGCGCCGGTTGGCGATGCCGGTCAGGCCGTCGGTATTGGTCAGGCGCTGCAGTTCGAAATTGGTCTTCTGCAACTGCTGCTGGCTCTCGCGCAGGGCACGATAGGCGGCGTCCCGCTGCAGCAGGTTGATGTAGGAGCGCGAATGATAGCGCAGCCGCGCTACCAGTTCGATCACATCCGGCAGCTTGACCATGTAGTCGTTGGCGCCTCCTGCAAAGGCGTCACGCTTGATCTCGGCATCATCGCGCGAGGACAGCACGATGATCGGCACATTGGCCAGCACCGGGCTGGCACGATATTGCCGCACCAGGGTCATGCCATCCACACCTGGCATTACCAGGTCCTGCAGGATCACCGTGGGACGGGTCTTCTCGGCCACGGCCAGCGCTTCGTCGGCGCGGGTGCAGAAGTGGAAATCGATATTGTCTTCCTTGGCCAGGGCGCGGCGGATCGCCTCGCCGACCATGGCCTGGTCATCCACCAGCAAGACCATGATCTTGTAGTCGTCGGCGGGCAATGCAGGGACGCTGGCCGGGGTGTCGGTTGCTTGCACCGAGCTCATGATGCTTTCCTTCATTTCAATGGGGTCACGCTGCAGCCAGCGCCTGCAGCCGTGCCGCCATGGCACTGACCGGCAGGACCTCGACGGCGGCGTTGAGCGCCACGGCGGCCTTGGGCATGCCGTAGACGGCGCAGCTTTTCTGATCCTGCGCCAGGGTGTGATAGCCGTTCTCACGCAGGGCTTTGAGGCCCGCTGCGCCATCGCGGCCCATGCCAGTGAGCAGTACGCCGGTGGCCTTGCCTTCCCAGTGCCGCACGATGCTGTGGAAGAAGGCATCGACCGAGGGCCGGTAGACGTCGGTGGGCGCACCTTCGACGTAACCCAGGCGGCTGCCTTCCTTGAAAACCAGATGATGGTTGCTGCCCGCCAGCAGGACTTCACCCCGGCGCGGCAAGTCGCCTTCCACCGCCAGGCGCACGCGCAAGGCCGACTGCTGCTGCAGCCATTGGGCCATGCCGGGCGCAAAGGCGGCATCGATGTGCTGCACGATCACGATGCTGCCCGCAAATTCGTGCGGCATCTGCTTGAGCAGCGTCGAGAGCGCCGCCGGACCGCCGGCCGACGCACCGATGGCCACCAGCGGTGGCAGGTCGCCGTGGGCCGCCGGCGCCAGCGGACGCACCGGGCGGCGCACCGGCGCGGCCATGTCGTCCGGGCTCAGGCGTCCGAGATTGTCGATCTTCTCGATCAGCGCCGCCGCATCGCGCTTGCCGGCCGCGCCGATGAGCGCGGGGGTCTGGGTGGCGTCAAGGGCGCCATGGCCCATGGCTTCATAGATCTTGGCGGCGCTGGTGTCCATGTCGGAGGTCACCACCAGGATGGGGCAAGGGGTGTCCTGCATGATGCGGCGCGTGGCTTCCACGCCATCCATCTTGGGCATGAGCAGATCCATCAGCACCACGTCGGGCAATTGCCAGGCGCACATCTGCACGGCCTGCTCGCCATCGCGGGCGATCCAGATCAATTCGTGGCGGGCAGATTCGGCAATCACCCGGCGCAGCACTTCCACCATCATGGGGGTGTCGTTGACGATGCCGATCTTCACGTTGTGGCCTCTCCAATCAAATCCGTGACGGCCTGCAGCAGGCTTTCGTCATGGAAACTGCTCTTGGTGAAATAATGATCGGCGCCGGCCGCCAGGCCACGCTGCCGATCCTCTTCACGGTCCTTGTACGACACGATCATCACCGGCAGCGCCTGCAATTGCGGCGCGCCGCGTATCAGGGTGACCAGCTCGATGCCATCCATGCGCGGCATGTCGATATCGGTGATGACCAGGTCGAAATGCTCGGCACGCACGGCGTTCCAGCCATCCATGCCATCGACTGCCACCGTGACCTGGTAGCCCCGGTTGGCCAGCAACTTGCGTTCCAGCTCGCGCACGGTCAGCGAATCGTCCACCACCAGCACTTTCTTGCGCACGGTTACCGCGGCCTGGTCCGCACCCTCCTGGCCGACCGTCTGCAGGCGGCCGGAGGCGGTCAGCTTTTCCACGGAGCGCAACAGATCGGCCACATCCAGGATCAGCAAGGGCGCACCATCTTCCATCAAGGCGCCGGCCAGGATGTCGGGGATCTTGCCCAGGCGCGCATCCAGCGGTTGCACCACCAGCATGCGCTCGCCCAGGAAAGCATCGACCGCGATGCCATAGCTGTGTTCCTCTTCGCCGATGACCACCACGCACACGTTGCCATCCCGCGCGCGCCACTGGCCGCGCTGCAGTACCTGGTGTGCGCTGACCAGGCCGACCTGTCGGCCTGCGTGGCTGAAGTGCTGATAGCCCTCTTGGGTCTGCAAGGCCTCGGCCGGCAAACGCAAGGTCCGATTCACGTAGGCCAGCGGAAACGCATAAGGTTCACCCGCGATCTCCACCAGCAGGCTGCGGATCACCGACAGCGTCAGCGGCAACTGCAGCAGGAAACGGCTGCCCTGTCCTTTGCGCGTGGTGATACGGATCGTGCCGCGCACCTGCTTGAGCATGTCCGCCACCACGTCCAGGCCGACGCCGCGCCCGGAAATCTCGGTGACGGTGTCGCGCAGGCTGAAGCTGGGCAAGAGCAGGAAATCCAGCAATTCGGCCTCGGAAAGGCGCGCGGCAATGTCTTCAGTGGACAGCCCGCGCTCGGCCACGGTGCGGCGCAGCCGCTCCAGGTCGATGCCGGCACCGTCATCGGTGACCTCGATCAAGAGCATGCCGGCACTGTGGCGCGCCTCCAGCCGCACCACGCCCTGCTCCGGCTTTCCTGCGGCACGGCGCGCAGCAGCGTCCTCGATGCCATGGTCGACCGCGTTGCGCAGCAGGTGGCCCAGCGGTGCTTCCAGTTTTTCGAGGATGTCGCGATCGATCTGGGTGGCGTTGCCGCTGATCTCCAGGCGCACCGACTTGCCCAGTGCATGGCCGACGTCGCGCACCATGCGCGCAAAACCGGCAGTGCCGTCAGCAAAGGGCCGCATGCGGCAGGCCAGCGCCTCATCATAGAGCTGTTGCGAGAGGTTGACCGAACGCCGGTCGAAGGCGTCGAGCGCAATCAATTGTTCACCCAGCAGTTGCTGGTTGGTCTGCATCAGTGCACGCAGCTCGGCCAGTGTGGTCTGGGCAAATTCATCGAGCTGGCTGGTCGACAGTTTCTGTTGCAGCAGGTCCAGCGCCTGCACGGCTTCGCGCTGCACGCGCTTCATGCGCAGCATGCTGGCCGAGAAGGGCTTCAGGCGGCGCGACTCCACCAGCGATTCGCCGGTCAGGCTCAAGAGGCGGTCCAGGCTGTCCGCACTCACGCGCACGGCGCGCGCGGCAGCAGTCTGGTTGACGATGGGTGCCGTTGCTGCGGGCTGCGGCGGCTCCACCGTTGCCGCCGCGGGTTCAGGCGATGGCGGCTGCGGGGCCGCCTCGGCGGCGCGGGCCTCCTGGATTGCGGCCGATGGCGCAGTCCAGGGGGCGGGGTCTGCACCACTCATCACCGCCGGCAAGGCCAGCAGGAAAGCCTGCACCTCGGCGCTGCCGGCGTGGTCGGCCCAAGCCTCGTCGCCGTCCGGCGGAGAGGCGATCCGTCCCAGCAGATCGGCCCCGCGCAGCAGGACATCGATATGTTTTTTCTCCAGCAGCAGCTTGCCCTGCTGCGCCAGGACGAAGCAGTCCTCCAGCACGTGGGCCACCTTCACCGCGGCTTCAAGGCCGACGATGCGCGCTGCGCCCTTGAGCGAGTGGCCGGCGCGCATGCAGGCTTCCAGGTGTTCGGCGGCCGTCGGCTGCTGCTCCAGCGCCAGCAGGCTGGTATTGAGCTGGGTGATCTGGCTTTCCGCCTCGAAGCGGAACAGGTCCAGCATGGACATCTGGCTAAGGTCGGGCGTACTCATGTCATGCTCCGGTTGAGTACGTAAAACAGCAATTCATGGTCGAGCAAGCCAATCGGACGGCCGCGCCACTGCACCATCCCGCGCGTGTACTGGATGGCCGCCTGCGCCAGCGTGGTGGGCACCGGGGCCAGGCTGTCGCGCCGGTAGCGGTGCACACCGGCCACCTCTTCCACCGGGAACACCAGGACCTGCCCTTCATGGGCCGCCACCAGCAGATGCTGCGCCGAAGTCTGCTCCGGCAGCTGGAACAGCTGCGCCAGCGACACACAGATGCGCAAAGCACCGCGAATATTGAACACGCCGGCGATGGCGCTATTGCGCTGGTGCGGCAGGCTGTGCAGCGGCCGCGTCCCGGTCACTTCCTGCACCACCGGGGTGGCGATGGCCAGCCACTCCCCCGCAATGCGCACCACCAGCGCCGAGGCCAGTACCGTCTGATCTTCCTGCTCTTCTTCCACCGCCACGCCCGCGTGCAGCCACTGCTGCGCCACCTCATCGGAGGCCTCCACGCGATCAAGCTGAAGCAAGGCGGCGCGGGCGAAGGTGGGGCAGTTCAGGCAGCGGATGTGATGCGCCAATTCGGGGCAACTGCCATCGCCCTTGGTACCGATTCGGCTCCAGCAGGCATCCAGCGCCGTCCCGGAGGATGTCACCGTCCGTTCAGCCATGATGCTGCTCCTCGTTGACCGTCACGCGGCCGGCGCGCTGGCGTAGCCGCTCGGCGCCCGCCACGTCGCCCCGGGCCTGCAGCAAGGCGGCCAGTTGCAGCAAGGCAGCCTGGTGCCGGGGTTCAAGATAGAGCACCTTGCGGTAGCAGCGCTGGGCCTCTTCGGGATCTGCGCCGGCATCGTGGATCAGGCCTTGCAGATAAAAGGCGTCGGCACTCGGCCCCTGCTCGGTGATGGCTTGCTCGCACAAGGCGGCCGCCTGCGCGAGCTGTCCCTCATCGGCGAGCAACCGGGCACGCTCCAGCAAGGACTGGCGGCTTGCGCAAAACGGGACCGCCGCAGGCGGCGTGGATGGCTTCACAGTAGCCATGGCAAGGGACGGCGGCGTGAGCGGAGCCAACGGCGGCAGCGGTGCAACCGGTATCGCGCGCGGCCAGGTCGGCCGCTCGGCCGCCGCCCGCTTGCGAAAACCGAAGGCCAGGGCAATACCGGCCGATTCCAGACGCGGGCTGAGCAGGATGCCGCCTTCGGCCGGACCGACGAAGATCACGCTGCCGGCCTGCATGAGGCTCTCCAGCAGGGCCACGACCTGGCGCTGCACATCGCGTTCGAAGTAGATCAGCACATTGCGGCAGAAGATGACATCGTAAGGCGCGGCCTGCCGCAAGAAATCCGGGGCCAGCAAATTGCCGGGCGCAAAGCGCACTTGCTGGCGGATCGCTGCACTCAATTGCCAGCCTTGCTCCACCGGCACGAAATGACGATCCCGGAATCCGAGGTCCTGGCCCCGGAAGGAATTGCGGCCGTAGAAACCGGCTGCAGCGATCTCCAGCGAGCGGGTACGGATGTCGTAGGCCTCGATGACGAACTGCGACGGCATCAAGCCCGACTCCATCAGGGCCATGGCCAGCGAATACGGCTCTTCACCGGTGGAGCACGGCACGCTCAGGATGCGCACCGGATGGCCCGGCTGCGATGCCAGCCGTTCGCGCGCCAGGCGTGCTGTGGCCAGGATGGCTTCGCGGTCCCGGAAGAACCAGGTCTCCGGCACCACGGCCAGTTCGATCAGGGCCTGCAGCTCCTCAGCCGACGCCTGCAGGCGTGACAGATAAAGACCGTCGTCGTCGATGGCCAGCACGGCCATACGCTCGCGCACCACGCGCTCGATCAGGCTGCTGCCGACGGTGGCGATGTCCAGTCCCATGGCGGCCTTGAGCTTGTCGGCGATCAGCGGCAGGGTTTTCATGCCGGCACCTCAGGATAGAGCAAGGCGCACGCGGCGGGATCAAGCAGGTCACCCACTTCCACCCGCTGCAGCAAACGGCCTTGATAGGGCATGACCGGCCCCAGGTAAGGCGCGCCCTCATTGCGGATGGCGGCAGGAGCGAAATCTGTCGGGTCGATGCGCAAGGTATCGGTGGCCTGCTCCAGGATCAGGCCCAGCAGTACCGGTCCCGCCAGGCTGCCCTGGTAATGCACCAGTACCAGGCGCGTGCTCGCACGGGCGGGGGCGGGCCGACCCAATGCCAGCATGGACAGGTCGATCACGGGAACATGGCCGCCGCCGTGCGGCAGCAGGCCAGCCACCCAGGCGGGTGCCCCGGGCAGCGATTTGCAGGGCGACAGCGGCAGCACCATCGCCACCCCGGCGGTGGGCAGGGCATAGCGCTCTTCCCCCAGGGAAAACAGCAGATGCAGGGACTGGCTCATGAGTACGCTGGGCTGGACCGATACGGTGCTCAGTCCGTCACCTTGAAGCGCGAGACGCCATTGCGCAATTCGTTGGAGACCACGTTCAGTTCGTCGATGGCCTGGCTCGATTGCTGCAGCGACTCCACGGTCTGCTGGGCCGCTTCGGAGAGCTGCACGAGCGCCTGGTTGATCTGTTCGGCGCTGCTGGCCTGGGCCTGCATGCCTTCGTTGACGGTCTGGAAGCGCGGCGCCAATGCCTGCACCTGCGCGATGATCTGCGAGAGCTGGCCGCCGGCGGTCTGTACATCCTGCATGCCGCGCCGCACCTGGTCGGAGAACTTGTCCATGCCCACCACGCCGGCCGCCACGGCCGACTGGATTTCCTTGACCATGACTTCGATATCGTAGGTCGCTACGGCCGTCTGGTCGGCCAGGCGGCGGATTTCCGTGGCCACCACCGAGAAGCCGCGGCCATGCTCGCCGGCCTTCTCGGCCTCGATGGCTGCGTTCAGCGACAGCAGGTTGGTCTGGTCGGCCACCTTGGTGATGGTGGTCACGACCTGGTTGATGTTGCCCGCCTTCTCGTTGAGGATGGCCAGTTTGGCACTGACCGAACCGGCTGCCTCCATCACGTTCTGCATGGTGTCGCCCATACGGGTCAAGCCCGCCTGGCCGCTGCCGGCCAGGGCCGAAGTCTGTTCCGAGACGACCGAGACTTCATTCATGGTGCGCACCAGGTCACGCGAGGTGGCGTGGATCTCGCGCGAGGTGGCGCCGATCTCTGTGGTGGTGGCGGCGGTTTCGGCGGCGGTGGCCTGTTGCTGGCGGGCGGTCGCTGCGATCTCGGTGACCGAGGTGGCCACCCGCGCCGAGGACTTCTGTGCCTGCGAGACCAGCGCGGTCAGTTCATCGGTCATGCGGTCGAAGCCATTGCCGAGGATACCGAATTCATCGTTGCGATCCAGCGCCACGCGACGCGAGAAGTCCCCCGAACGCATGATGTCGAGCAGGCCCATGAGCTTCTGCAGCGGCTCGTTGATGGCGCGCATGAGGAAGTAACCGCATACCAGTGCCACCAGCAGCGCGGCCATGAGCGCACTCATCAGGGTGAACTGGGCCGAGTTGACGGCATCGCCGATGCGCTGGGCGGCGTCATCGGCAATGGCCTTGTTGGTTTCGACCATACGCTGCGTCAACTGGTAGCCGGTGCGCCATTGCGGACGGATCTGGTCGTTGACGATCTTGTCGATGGGGGCGCGCTGACTGAAGTCCATTTTCAGCACCTCGCTGACGATGGCGCGATATTTCTGGCGGGTTTCCTTGAATTGCTCGAAGAGCTTGCGATCGCCATCGCTGAAGACCGTCTTGTCATAATCCTCCTGCAGCCGGTCCAGGCGCTCGGCATTGCGGCGCAGCAGGGCCAGATTGGCCTGGCGCTCGGCATCGCTGGTATCGATCTGGATGATCTGCTGGGTCATCAGCAGGTTTTCGTACCAGGCGGCGTTGATCTGGGTGCTGTAGTAAAGGCCTGGGGTGGAGTCTTCGCGCAGGGCCGTGGCGCTCTTCTCGATGCGGCTCAGGTTGACTGCCGAAATCCCGGCCATGAGGGCCATGAGCAGCAGGATGAGCCCGAAGCTCCCGAGGATGCGTTGCTTGATCGTCCAGTTCTTCATGCGCAGGTTTCCCCCTTTGGAGTGAGCGGCCCCGCCCCAGCGCTCCCGGAGGGGCGCGCGTGAACGAAAGTTCGCTGGTGCTTTCTAGTGCTATCTAGTAATACTTCGAGATTATCATTGAAATCTTTCAATATCACTATTATCCCTTGCACAAAGCTTCTTTGCCTGGAAGAAACAAAAACGGCACCCGAAGGTGCCGTTTGACCAAGTAAATCAGCCGCTGGCCGGATCACACCGGCATGGGCTTGTTGTCCTGCAGGTCGAGGAAGCCCTTAATGAGGCGGTAGGCTTTCCAGATCCAGGCCAGCGAGAACACCAGGATCGCCAGGGGGATGCCGATCACCGTCGCCCACAGCACGCCGCCGGCGAACAGCCAGAACAGGTACCACCAGAAGGAACGGATCTGCCAGCGATGGTGGGTGTAGAGGAAAGTATCGCGCACGTCGCCGCGCTTGAGGTAATTGACGATCAGGGGCAGCCACGACAGCATGCCCAGCGAAAACACCAGGCAGGCGGCATGCGCCAGATAAAGCCACCAGACCAGGTCTCGGCCGGTCTGGGTCTGTGGGTCCAATACCAATTCCTGGTTCATCGGGTCTCCTGAAGTGAGGGGAAAACCGGCCCTGACGTCAGGCCAGCAGGTTCAAGATGCCGTCCAGTCCCACGAAATTCAAGCCCACGCTGGCTTGGGCACGCACCACCGGCTTGGCGCGGAAGGCCACCGACAGGCCCGAGATGCCCATCATGCGCAGGTCATTGGCGCCATCGCCCATGACGATGGCCTGACTGGGTTCGGCACCGATCTCGCGGCAGATGCGTTCCACCGTCGCCCGTTTCTCGTCTGCATTGACGATACCGCCGACCACCTTGCCGGTGAGTTTGCCGTCGGCCACTTCCAGCGTGTTGGCGTGGGTGTAGTCCAGGTTCAGGCGTGCCTTCATGCGGTCGGTGAAGAAGGTGAAGCCGCCTGAGACCAGCAGCGTCTTGAGGCCGGCGGCCTGCACTGCCTTGAGCATGTTTTCCGCGCCCAACGACAATTGCAGGCGCTCATCGTAGACACGCTGCAGCGCACCCGCATCCAGGCCCTTGAGCAATGCCACACGGCGGGTCAGGCTTTCGTTGAACTCGATCTCGCCGCGCATGGCCGCTTCGGTGATCTCGGCCACCTGCGGCTTCAAACCCTGCATATCGGCGATCTCGTCGATGCATTCGATGGTGATGAGGGTGGAATCCATGTCCATGGCCACCAGGCGGAAATCGGACAGCTTGCGGCCCTCATCGATGAAGGCATAGTCCAGGCGCGCCTGCAGGCAAGCCGCATCGATGCTGGCCTTGAGCGCATCGCTGTGGCTCACGCCCGCCACACGCCAGGCATCGGCATCCGGTACGCGGTCATCTGCAATGCGCTCGGCGCGGCCACCGGCCTGGGCAGCGATGGACTCGATGGCGGAAGACGGCACGGCGTGTTGCTTGGGGGCTTGCAGGATCAGGTTCATGTTGTTCTGTTGATTCATGGGTGCGATGGGATTCGTTGTAGCGCGGCCAGAAGAGCACTCAACCGGTGAGTGCCTTCATGGTCGCCTTGACCTGCTGCACGCGGGCATTCAGGTCCGGCATATTGGCCGTGATGCGCAGCTTGTCGGGGCCGTTGAGCTTGACCTGGCGGTTCTTCTGGACCAGCTCGATGATGCGCATGGCGTCGATCGGCGGGTTGGGAACGAACTGCAGCAGCGCCGCTTCGGAATGGGCATCGATCTTGATGATGCCCAGCGGCTTGGCCGCAATGCGCAGGCGGTGCGTTTCGATCAGGGCCTTGGCGGCATCGGGCAGCTTGCCGAAGCGGTCGATCAGTTCTTCCTGCAAGGCGTCGATGGCATCGGCCTTCTCGCAGTTGGCGAAGCGCTTGTAGAGCGACAGGCGCTCATGCACGTCGCCACAGAAGTCATTGGGCAGCAGCGCAGGCGCGTGCAGGTTGATCTCGGTGGTGGTCGACAGCGGCGCGGCCAGGTCCGGTTCGCGTCCATCCTTCAGGGCACGCACGGCTTCGTTCAACATGTCCGAATACATCTGGAAACCGATCTCGTGGATCTCGCCCGACTGGTGATCGCCCAGCACTTCGCCTGCACCGCGGATTTCCAGGTCATGCATGGCGAGATAGAAGCCGCTGCCCAGTTCCTCCATCTGCTGAATCGCCTCCAGCCGGCGTTGCGCCTGCTTGGACAAGCCCTGCACATCCTGCACCAGCAGATAGGCATAGGCCTGGTGGTGCGAACGGCCGACGCGGCCGCGCAACTGGTGCAGCTGCGCCAGGCCGAACTTGTCGGCGCGATGCATGATGATGGTGTTGGCGGTCGGCACGTCAATGCCGGTCTCGATGATGGTGGTACAGAGCAGGATGTTGAAGCGCTGCGCCACGAAGTCGCGCATCACCTTTTCCAGGTCGCGTTCGTGCATTTGCCCGTGCGCGATACCGATGCGCGCTTCCGGCAAGAGCTGTTCCAGCGCGGCCTTGCGGTTGGCAATGGTTTCCACTTCGTTGTGCAGGAAGTAGACCTGGCCGCCGCGTTTCAACTCGCGCAGGCAGGCTTCGCGGATGGTCGATTCCTGCTCGGCGCGCACGAAAGTCTTGATGGCCAGGCGCTTCTGCGGCGCGGTGGCGATCACCGAGAAGTCGCGCAGGCCTTCCAGCGCCATGCCCAGCGTCCGCGGGATCGGCGTGGCGGTCAGCGTGAGCACATCGACCTCGGCGCGCAG
>Ga0187843_10001789_pt1 | contig 13399 bp, 14 predicted proteins | sample SpaLakP09_SKY_43_FD_134516 | JGI IMG/M metagenome (GOLD analysis project Ga0187843, IMG submission 134516) | Oligotrophic lake water microbial communities from Sparkling Lake, Wisconsin, USA - SP09_SKY_43 | ecosystem: Environmental > Aquatic > Freshwater > Lake | place: USA: Sparkling Lake... | reverse complement strand
GGCGCCGGCGCCTGCCATCAGCAGGCCCAGCATGTGGGCGACGACTGAGGGCTTGGAGATGGTTTGGCCATGGCCGATGGGCAGGGCCGTGTCTTCATAGGCCTGTGCGGCCAAAGCGCTGTCGACGAACTCGTGGCGCGGCACGGCCGCCATGGCGGCCAGCACTTGCTCGTTGAACTTCCCCTCGGCGCGCAGCCGGCCCACCATGCGTTGCCGCACGGCGCCACTGTCCAGGCCCGTGCCCGTATTTTTGCCATTCGGCCGCGCCAAGCGGGCCGCGTCGACCGTGGCCTGATGCAGATGCCGCTGCGGCATCAGCAGTTCGCGCTGCGGTGCCGTGGCCGACTTCAGCGACGCGGGAAAGCGCTTGACCGTCATGCCAAATTGAGCCGCTGCCGCCAGTTGCCCAGTTGCGCGTGGTCGGTCAGGTCGACCTGCAGCGGCGTGATCGACACCTCGCCGTTCGACGTCGCGTAGAAATCGGTGCCCTCGCCGTTGTCACGGGCGTCGCCGGCCGGGCCGATCCAGTAGATGGTTTCGCCGCGCGGGTTGACCTGCTCGATGACCGCCTCGCAGGAGTGGCGTCGGCCCAGCCGCGTGATGCGGCGCGGCAGTGCGTCAGCATCGGGCCGGTTCGGAATGTTGACGTTCAGCAGGAAGGCCTGGCCCAGGCCGCCCTGCAGCACCTGCTCGACGACACTGCGCGCAACACGCGCGGCCGCGTCCAGGTCGCCCCAGCCCTTCTCGACCTGCGAGAAGGCGATGGACGGGATGCCGAACAGATAGCCTTCGGTAGCAGCGGCGACGGTGCCGGAGTACAGCGTGTCGTCGCCCATGTTGGCGCCGTTGTTGATGCCGGAGACCACCAGGTCAGGCCGGTAGCCCAGCAGTCCGCTCAACGCCAAGTGGACACCATCAGACGGTGTGCCGCTGACATAGCGAAAGCCGTTGGCGGCACGGTAGACATTGAGGGGCCGATTCAGCGTCAGCGAGTTGGAGGTGCCGCTGGCGTTTTGCTCGGGGGCGATGACGTCGATCTCGCCCAAGCCCTCACAGGCTTTGACCAGGGCCGCAAGGCCGGGAGCGAGGTAGCCGTCGTCGTTGGAAATCAGGATGCGCATAGGCGCCAATTGTAGGGAGGGCGTCACCTGAGCGACCGGATATCACCCTCCGGATTTCTATCATTGCCGCTTCATTTCAAAGGAGACGGCGATGAAGGCATGGGTCTGTGAGAACCCGGTGGGCGTGGATGCGCTTCAGTGGCGCGAACTGCCCCCGCCGGCCCTCGGCCCGGGCCAGATCCGCGTGCAGATCAAGGCCGCCAGCCTGAACTTTCCTGACCTGCTCATCGTGCAGAACAAGTACCAGATGAAGCCGCCTCTGCCCTTCGTGCCGGGCACGGAGTTCTCGGGCGTCGTCAGCGAGGTGGGCGACGGGGTGAAGGGCTTTGCTGTCGGCCAGCGCGTCGCGGCCTTCGGCGGGCTGGGCGGCTTTGCAACGGAGGTCTGCATCCCCGCCGTGCTCGCCATGCCGCTGCCGGACGCCTTCAGCTTCGAGGACGCCGCTGCCTTCATCTGCACCTATGCCACCAGCCACCACGCGCTCATCGACCGCGGCGCGTTGCAGGCGGGCGAGACGGTGCTCATCCTGGGTGCAGCCGGCGGCGTGGGCACCGCCGCCATCCAGATCGCCAAGGCAGCCGGCGCACGCGTCATCGCCGCCGCCGGAAGCGACGCCAAGTGCGAGGCCTGCAAGGCTTTGGGCGCCGACGCCACCATCAACTACGCGACGCAGAACCTGCGTGACGAGTTGAAGACGCTGACCGAAGGCAAGGGACCGGACGTCATCGTAGACCCCGTCGGCGGCGACCTGGCCGAGCCCGCCTTCCGCTCCATCGCCTGGCGCGGCCGCTACCTCGTGATCGGCTTCGCCCAGGGCGCCATCCCCGCCCTGCCGCTGAACCTGGCGCTTCTCAAGGGTGCGTCGCTGGTCGGCGTGTTCTGGGGCGAATTCGCCAAGCGCGAAACGGGCCGCAACGCCCGGATGCTGGGCGAGCTGGCCGGCTGGTACGCCGCCGGAAAGATCAAGCCGGTGCTGGACCGCGTGCTGCCGCTGGAACAATTGCCCGCCGCCTTCGCGCGCATGGCCGCCCGTGAGGTCGTCGGCAAGTTGGTTCTTACCAATCTGTGAAGCCTGAAAGGGGGGCTTGCCCCCCCGCACTCTCGCCCCGTTGTGCCGAGGTGGGTGCGCTACATTCATCAGTCGAATCGACAGCCACCGTGCCTCTCCCGCCATGACCGTCAAAGTCCTCATCATCGAAGACAACCCCGTCGCCCGCAGCTTCCTGTGCCGCGTCGTGCGCGAGAGCTTCAGCGATGCGATGGAGATCACCGAGGTCGGCGACCTCGAAAACGCTCGCCGCCAGGTGGCCAAGCTCACCAGCAGCGCGCCGGACAGCGGCTTCAAGCTCATCCTGGTCGACCTGGAACTGCCCGACGGCAACGGCATGGAGTTCCTGACCGAACTCACCGGCTCGCCTTCGCTCAAGATCGTCACGACGCTCTACTCCGACGACGACCACCTCTTCCCCGCCCTGCAATGCGGCGCCGACGGCTATCTGCTGAAGGAAGACCGGTTCGAAGTGCTGGTGGAAGAGCTGCAGCGCATCGTGCGCGGCCAGCCGCCGCTGTCGCCGGCGATCGCGCGCCGACTGCTGTCTCACTTCCGCCCGTCGACATCGGGCGACAGCGGCACCATGCCGCTGAACTCGGGCTTCGGCTCGCTGTCGTCGTCGCACGCGCCCTTCAGCAACAGCCGCAACGTGGCCCTCGACCCGCCGCCCGAGTGGGAGCGCCTGACGCCCCGCGAGAGCGAAGTGCTGACCTATCTAAGCAAGGGCTTCACGATCAAGGAGATCGCGAACCTGATGGGCATCAAGTGGTTCACGGTCAACGACCACATCAAGTCGATCTACAAGAAGCTCAACGTGTCCAGCCGCGCGGAAGCGGCCGTGCTGGCGTCAAAGCAAGGCCTGGTCTAGCCAGCACTGCATGAACCGCCTCAAGGCCTCGGCAAGTCCGGGGCCTTGTTGTTTGGCGGCTTCGCGAAGTGTCTGAGGCTGGATGCCGGCGGCGGCGAGTTCATCGCCGTGGCCGATCAGCCATTGCTCGATGCGGGCCGGGTCGACCTCGGGATGGAATTGCAGGGCCAGCGCCCGCTCATGAGGCGCGAACGCCTGGTGCGGGCAAACCGGCGTGGCGGCCAGCGACGGCAGGCCTGCCGGCAACGCGAACTGGTCGCCGTGCCAGTGCAGCATTGGTTGACCGCCCAGTTCGGCGAGCGCCGTGCCCCGCCCGGCGTCGGTCAGGGTCAGCGGCGCAAAGCCGATCTCCTTGACGCCCATGGGCCGCACCACAGCACCCAGCGCACGGGCCATCAGTTGCGCGCCAAGGCAGATGCCCAGCAGCGGCCGGCCCGAGTCCAGCCGGCGCCTGACCAAAGCAACCTCATCGGCGAGCCAGGGGTAGTTGGCATCGTCATCGGCGCTTATCGGCCCGCCGAGGACGATCAGCAGATCGACCGCGCCCAGATCGATTGCCGCGAAGTCATCGACACCAGCGTCGTGATAGCGGACCTCGAAGCCCTGCTCGCGCAGCAGCGGCGCCATGAGGCCTAGGTCTTCAAAGGCGAGGTGGCGCAGCGCGAGGGCGGTTTTCTTCATGGGCGACATCATCGCTACGCCACCTCGTCGATCAAGCCGCCGAACGCAGCCTAACGCCGGGGAAATCCACCGGTACGGCGAACGCGACGTTCACGTAGTTGGTGAACAGGTTCAGTGCGACATGGGCCAGGATTTCGACAACCTGGCCGTCGCTGAAGCCAGCCGCGCGCAAGGATGCGACGTCGGCTTCACCCACCTGACCGCGTTGTTCGACGAGCTTGAGTGCAAAGCCAAGCGCAGCGGCCGTGGCGGGGTCGGCCGACTCGCCAGCCTGCGCCGCGCTCATCTCTGCGGACGAGGCGCCCGCCTTGCGGCCCAGCGCCGTGTGCGCGGCCAGGCAGTATTCGCAGGCATTGCGGTCGGCAACAGCGACGGCGATCTGCTCACCGAGCTTCGCGGGAATCGTGCCGCCACCCAGGGCGCCGAAGAAGCCCCACATCGCCTGCAGCGCAGCCGGCGAGTTGGCCACGGCGCGGAACATGTTGGGCGTGGCGCCAAAGGCGCCGTGCACGGCGTCCAGCAGCGGCCGGCTGGCGGCGGGGGTGTCGTTGGCGGAGACGAGAGGAATGCGGGAGGTCATGGAATCGCCTATTGGTGGCAGTGGAGGAAGGACTCCACTGTCGCGGCACAGACGGAACGAAAGGTATCATCCGATCCACCATATAAACCTATTCGTCTTGTGACCGAAGCCCCACCGCTGGACCGCCTCAGCCCGCTGTTCGAGCGCTTCCGCGTGCGCGCCAGCCTCTTCCACACCGGTCCGCTGTGTGGGGTGACGCACTTCGATGCACAGCCCGGCCGTGGCTTCCTGCACGTGATGCGCAACGGTGAGATGGAGGTGCGGCACGCTGCTGCGACCGGCCTCGTCGAGCGACTGTGGGTGCGCGAGCCCAGCCTCGTCTTCTACCCCCGGCCGCTGGCGCATGACTTCCACAACGCGCCCGCCGAGGGCTCGGACTTCGTCTGCGCGACGTTGGACTTCGAGGCCGGCCATCCGCTCGTGCAGGCGCTGCCGCCGCTGATCGTGCTGCCGCTGGCCGGCGTGGATGGCATCGGCGCCACGCTGACGCTGTTGTTCGGCGAGGCCGAGCGCGTGCGCTGCGGACAGCGGCTGCTGGCGGATCGGCTGTTCGAGGTGCTGCTGCTGCAACTGCTGCGCTGGATGCTGGACCAGCGCGACGCCGCGCTGCCGCTGGGCCTGCTCAATGGACTGGCCGACCCGCGCCTGGCCCGCGCGCTGACGGCCCTGCACGCGCGGCCCGGTGAAGCGTGGAGCCTGGCGGCGATGGCGGACGAGGCCGGCATGTCACGCAGCCGCTTTGCCGAAGCCTTTCGCGAAGCACTGGGCCAGACGCCCGCCGACTACCTGGCCGACTGGCGCCTGGCCATCGCACGCAGCGAACTGCGCGCCGGCAAGCCACTGAAAGTGCTCGCCACTGAATTGGGCTATGCAAATGCCTCCGCGCTGAGCCGGCTGTTTGCGCACAAGCACGCGGGCCTCTCGCCGCGAGCCTGGTTGCAGCAAAGCTAAAGTGCAGGTCATGCGTCGCCCCGGCCGCTTCTTCATCCTCTGCCTGTTGCTCGTGCTGCTGCCCTTGCGCAGCCTGCTCGCTGCCGGCCAGATGGGTTGCGAGCCGCAGCCGGTGCAGCAGGAACAACACGCTGGCCATGAGCATCACGCTGGGCACAGCGACGCCCATGACCACGCCGCCAAGCCCTGCAAGCTCTGCGCGCCGTGCTGCCTGGCCGCCGCGCCACCGCCGGTCCTTGTGCTGAGCGCCGTCACCACGGTGCCGGCCGCGCGCGCGGCGCTGGCGCCCGCCATGACCTGGGTCAGCGTCGTGCCGCCGCTGCCCGACCCGCCTCCCCGGGCCTGAGCCTCTCTCTCCGCTGCCCCGCCCGCCTTTTCCTGGCTGGCGGGCCTGGTTCTCGCCCTGCCCCGAGAGGCTTGTTGTATGTCCCCTGCTCCCTTCCACGCGGCGCTGCCGCTGCTGCTCGCGCTGACCCTCGCCGGTTGCGCGAGCGTCGACCCCGGCGCGCCGCTCGCCGACGTCAATCGCCTGACCGAGCCCCACACCCGCCAGCCGCTGGCCGACCAGCCGCTGTCGCCCGCCACACTAGCCGCGCGCCTGCACGAGCCGCCGTCCGCCGATGCCGCCGTGCAACTCGCGCTGCAGAACAACCGCGCGCTGCAGGCCCGACTTGCGCGGCTGGGCGTCACCGCCGCCGAGGTGGCCGACGCCGGCCGTCTGCCCAACCCGGGTTTTAGCTTCAGCCGCCTCACGCGCGGCAGCGAGGTGGAGCTGGAGCGCGGCTGGCATGTGGACCTCGCGCGGCTGCTGACGCTGCCCCTGGTGCGCGCCGCCGAGCAGCGCCGCCTGCAGGCCGAGCAACAACAAGCCGCCGGCGACGTGCTGGCCCTGGCCGCCGACGCCCGCCGCGCCTGGGTGCGCGCCGTGTCTGCCGAGGAGACGCTGCGCTACCGGCAGCAGGTCATGGAAGCGGCCGAGGCCGGCGCCGAGTTGGCCAGGCGCATGCAGGCGGCGGGCAACTTCAATGCACTGGCGCGGGCACGCGAGCAGGCCTTCGAAGCCGAGGCCCGCCTCGCACTGGGGCGCTCCGAGCAGCAGCGCCTTGCCGCGCGCGAACAGCTGGTGCGCCTGCTCGGCCTGGAGGAAGGCGCCGCGCTGCGGCTGCCAGAGCGCCTGCCCGACTTGCCCACCGTGCCGCGCGAGGCGGGCAACCTCGAAGCGATGGCCTTGTCGCAGCGCCTGGACGTGCAGGCCGCCCGCATCACGCTTGAGCAGGCCGTCCGCCAGACCGACCTGGCGCGCACGACTCGCTTCGTGTCCATGCTGGAACTTGGCACGGTGCGCAACTCGTCCAACGAGGCGCCCACGCAGCGCGGCTGGGAGGTCGCGCTGGAGCTGCCGCTGTTCGGCCCCGGCCCGCTGCCACGCGCCGAGGCACTGGCCCGCCAGGCTGCGCACGTGGCGGCTGACACGGCCATCCGCGCGCGCTCCGAGGTGCGTGAGGCACACGGCCTGTACCGCAGCGGCTTCGACATCGCCCGCCTGCACCGCGACGAGCTGATGCCGCTGGCCAAGCGCATCGCCGACGAGCAACTGCTGCGCTACAACGGCATGCTGATCGGCGTCTTCGAACTACTGGCCGATGCGCGCGCCCAGGTCGCCGCCGTCAGTAACGCGCAGGAGGCGCTGCGCGACTTCTGGCTCGCGCAGGTGGACCTGGACCAGGCACTTGTCGGCCGTGTCACGCCCACGCCGCCCCAGGCCACCGCTGCCGCACCTGCCGCAGCCACCCACTGAATCCCGAGGATCGACCATGTTCAACCGACGTTCACTCCTCGGCGCGGCCTCGCTGGCCGCCGTCTCCAAGGCCGCCATGGCCGCCCTGCCCGAGCCTGTCATCCAGACCTCGCCCGACACGCAGCCCCCGCTCGTGCCGCCCACGGGCCGGCCCTACAACCCCGTCGTCACGCTGAACGGCTGGACGGCGCCCTGGCGCATGAACGGCGGCGTCAAGGAGTTCCACCTCGTCGCCGAGCCCGTCGTGCGCGAGATGGCGCCCGGCTTCACGGCGCGCCTGTGGGGCTACAACGGCCAGAGCCCCGGCCCGACCATCGAGGTCGTCGAAGGCGACCGCGTGCGCCTCTACGTCACCAACCGCCTGCCCGAGCCGACCAGCATGCACTGGCACGGTCAGCGCCTGCCCAACGGCATGGACGGCGTGAGCGGCCTGACGCAGCCGCCCATCCCGCCCGGCAAGACCTGGGTCTACGAGTTCATCGCCCGTCGCCCCGGCACCTTCATGTACCACCCGCATGCCGACGAGATGGTGCAGATGGCCATGGGCATGATGGGCCTGTGGATCACGCATCCACGCGCCAAGCACCCGCACATCGCCGACGTGGACCGCGACTACGCCTTCCTGCTCAACGCCTACGACATCGAGCCCGGCAGCGCCACGCCCAAGATCATGACGATGCTGGACTTCAACCTGTGGAGCTGGAACAGCCGCATCTTCCCGGGCATCGCGCCGCTGGTGGCGCGCCAGGGCGACCGTGTGCGCATCCGCGTCGGCAACCTGACGATGACCAACCATCCCATCCACATCCACGGCCATGAGTTCGAGGTCACCGGCACCGACGGCGGCCCGGTGCCCAGGACCGCACGCTGGCCCGAGGTGACGACCGACATCGCCGTGGGCCAGATGCGCCAGCTGGAGTTCATCGCCGACGAAGAAGGCGACTGGGCCTTCCATTGCCACAAGGCCCACCACACGATGAACGCGATGGGCCACAACGTGCCGACCATGCTGGGCGTGGATGCCAGCGACCTGGAAGCCAAGATCCGCAAGCTGGTGCCCGGCTACATGGCCATGGGCCAGAACGGCATGCACGAGATGACCGAGATGGCCATGCCGCTGCCCGAGAACACCGCGCCGATGATGGCCGGCGAAGGCCCCTTCGGCCCGGTGGCGATGGGCGGCATGTTCAGCATGCTGAAGGTCAGGCGCGGCCTCAAGCGCGGGGACTACAGCGACCCGGGCTGGTTCGAGCATCCGGCCGGCACCGTGGCGCGCGAGGTGGGCGACGCGCCACCGGCACCGCGCGCACCGGGCGCGCCCGACAGCGGCCAGGCCGACGTGCAGGTTCGCAAGCCCTCAGGGCACGGCGGCCATGGCGGTCACTGACCGGCACCTTAGAATCGCGCCTTCCTTTGGGGAGTAGCCGGCCCCGGTTCCATTGACCGGGGCGCTTGCATCAACATACTTGGCGGTTGCCATGGTGCAAGCAGCATTCAGCGTGGCAAGACCATTGGCGTATCGAGGCTTGGCCGGTCGGGCAGCTTCGGTCGCTGATGACCGTCTTTTGCCCGACCGCATGGAACCCTGCTCATGAACCTCGGCGCCATCGCCCTCCTGTCCGTCGCCATGTCGACGGACGCCTTCGCCGCAGCCGTCAGCAAAGGCGCGGCTCTCGACAAACCCCACTGGCGCGAGGCCCTGCGCACCGGCGCCATCTTCGGCTGCATCGAGGCCGCCACGCCCGTCATCGGCTGGCTGCTGGGCGGCATCGCAAGCAACTACGTGCGCGACTGGGACCACTGGATCGCCTTCACGCTGCTGGGCCTGCTGGGCGCCAAGATGCTGTGGGACGGCCTCAAGCATGACGACGACCGCCCGCCGCCGGTCAGCCGGCACGGCTTCTGGCGGCTGGCGCTGACGGGTCTAGCCACCAGCATCGATGCGATGGCCGTTGGCGTGGGCCTGGCTTTTCTCGACGAGCCCATCGGCGTCATCGCGCTGGCCATCGGCTGCACGACCTTCATCGCCGTCACGCTCGGCGTCATGCTGGGGCGCGTGCTCGGCAGTGCGATCGGCAAGCGCGCCGAAGTGCTAGGCGGCTTGCTGCTGATCGGCATCGGCTCCGCCATCCTGTACGAGCATCTGACCGCAGCGGCCGGCTGAGACAACCGCATCTCGGCTGGCCGTACGATCGCCCGCGCCATCCCAGGCGCTGCTGCCATGTGCTCTAACTACAAGCCCGTCACGCTGCAAGACCGTCTGCTCGCGCACTTCGGTGTGGCGAGGCCTGACGACGAGGATCCGCCGGAGGAAACCTGGCCGGGCTACAACGCGCCCTTCATCGTTCGGCCGGCAGACAAGGCAGAAGCGCTGAAGGTCTTCACCGGCCGCTACGGGCTACTGCCCGCGTGGTCAAAAGACGCGGCCTTCGGCCGCAAGACCTACAACTGCCGCTCCGAGACCGCCGCCGAGAAACCCAGCTTCCGTGAGGCATGGCGCAAGGGTCGCCATTGCGTCATTCCCGCCGAGGAGATCTACGAGCAGTGCTACGAGAGCGGCGCGGCCGTTCGCTGGGCGATCCGCCGCACCGACGGGCCCATGGGCATTGCCGGCCTGTGGGGCATGTGGCTGGACCCCAAGACGGGCGAACGGGTGCCCACGTTCACGATGCTGACCGTCAACGCGGCGGGCCACGCGATCTACGAGCGCATGCACGCACCCGGCGAAGAAAAGCGGATGCCGGTCATCCTGGAGCGGGAGCAGTACGAGCCCTGGCTGAATTGCCATGCAGATCAGGCGATGAGCTTCATGCAGCAATACCCGGCCGAGCGCCTGGAAGCCGAGCCCTTCCCGCTGCCGGGACGCAAGCCTGCGGCGAAACCCCCGCGAGCCAAGCCGAGGCCGCCGCCTCCCGAGGCGCCAGGCCCTGAGACGGGCGATCTGTTTGGCTGAAGCCCATTCGCCACTGGAGTGCGGAGCCGCATGGAAATGAAAAAACCCCTAAGCGATCAATCACTTAGGGGTTTATTTCTTGGAGGAGAGGGGGGGATTCGAACCCCCGAGACGTTACCGTCCGCCTGATTTCGAGTCAGGTACATTCAACCACTCTGCCACCTCTCCGAATCTGGTGCGAGCTGAGCCCGGCATTATAGCCAGGCTTTTTGCACTCAACCGCGAAGCGTGTCGACGCCACCCAGATAGGGGCGCAGTGCCTCCGGCACCGTGACGCTGCCGTCTGCGTTCTGGTAGTTCTCCAACACGGCAACGAGCGTGCGGCCCACGGCCAGACCAGAACCGTTCAGCGTATGCACGAACTCGTTCTTGCCCTGCGCGTTCTTGAAGCGCGCCTGCATGCGGCGGGCCTGGAAGGCGCCCATGTTCGAGCAGGAGCTGATCTCGCGGAAGGTGTTCTGCGCCGGCAGCCAGACCTCCAGGTCGTAGGTCTTGGTCGAGCCGAAGCCCATGTCGCCGCTGCACAGCAGCACGGTTCGGTAAGGCAGGCCGAGCTTCTGCAGCACGGCCTCGGCGTGGCCGGTCATCTCTTCGAGTGCGGCCATGCTGTTGTCGGGATGCTCGATGCGGACCATCTCGACCTTGTCGAACTGGTGCTGGCGGATCAGGCCACGCGTGTCGCGCCCGGCGGAGCCAGCTTCCGAGCGGAAGCAGGGGCTGTGCGCGGTCAGCTTGACGGGCAGGTCCTCGGGCTTGAGCACGCTCTCGCGCACGGTGTTGGTCAGCGAGATCTCCGACGTGGAGATCAGGTACTGCTCGACCTGCTCGTCGTCGCCGCCACGCAGCACCCAGAACATGTCTTCCTTGAACTTGGGCAGCTGGCCGGTGCCTTCGAGGATCTCGCGGTTGACGATGTAGGGCGTGTAGCACTCGGTGTAGCCATGTTCGTCGGTCTGCACGTCGAGCATGAACTGCGCGAGCGCACGGTGCAGCTTGGCGGCCGGGCCCTTCAGGAAGGCGAAGCGCGAACCGGACAGCTTGGCGCCCATCTCGAAGTCCAGGCCCAGCGGCGCGCCGAGATCGACGTGGTCCTTCACGTCGAAATCGAACGTGCGCGGCGTGCCCCAACGCCGCACCTCGACGTTGCCGGTTTCGTCGGCACCGGCCGGCACGCTGGCGTCGGGCAGGTTGGGCACGCCCATCAGCATCTGGTTGAGCTCGATCTGGATGGCGTCCAGGCGTTCGGCGCCGGCTTTCAATTCGTCGGCGATGCCGCCCACCTCGGCCATCAGCGTCGAGGCGTCTTCGCCCTTGCCCTTGGCCATGCCGATCTGCTTGGACAGCGCGTTGCGCCTCGCCTGCAGCTCCTCGGTGCGCATCTGCACGCCCTTGCGCTCGCCTTCGAACGCCTTGAAGCGATCCACGTCGAGGTAGGGCTGGGGGTTCTTGCGCGAATTGAGGCGCTCGATGACGGCGTCGAGGTCCTTGCGCAGCTGGGTGATGTCGAGCATGGAAATCCTTGGAATCGAATGTGAAAGCGGCGCCGAAGTCAGGCGCCGCCGGGAGCTGAAAGCACCGGCGTCAGGATCGCGAGGAACTCACCTCGGCCATGGACTTGTCGCCCAGCCCCATCGGCAACGGGAAGCGCACATGCTCTTCCACGCCGGGCAGGCTGCGCACGGTGGTGGCACCCAGCGCGCGCAGGCGGTCGATGACGGCCTGCACCAGCACGTCGGGCGCCGACGCACCTGCCGTCAGGCCGACTCGGGCACGGCCGTCCAGCCACTCGGCCTGCAAGTCCTCGGCGGCGTCGACCATGTAGCCCGGCGTGCCCAGGCGCTCGGCCAGCTCACGCAGGCGGTTGCTGTTGGAGCTGGTGGGGCTGCCGACGACGATGACCACGTCGACCTGCGGCGCCAGCACCTTGACGGCGTCCTGGCGGTTCTGCGTGGCATAGCAGATGTCCTGCTTCTTGGGCTCGCGCACCTGCGGGAAAACGCGCTTCACCTCGGCGAGGATTTCGGCCGCGTCGTCCACGCTGAGCGTGGTCTGCGTGACGACGGCAAGCTTGGTCTGGTCGCGCACCTGCACTTTGCTCACATCAGCGACGTCCTCGACGAGGTAGATGCCCTCGGACAACTGGCCCATCGTGCCTTCGACCTCGGGGTGGCCCTTGTGGCCGATCATGATGAATTCAAAGCCCTCGCGGTGCAGCTTGGCCACCTCGACATGGACCTTGGTGACCAGCGGGCAGGTCGCGTCGAAAACGTTGAAGCCGCGCACGGCGGCCTCGCGGCGCACCTCCTGGCTGACACCGTGGGCGCTGAACACCAGCGTGGCACCGGCCGGCACCTCGGCCAGGTCCTCGATGAAGATGGCGCCGCGCGACTTCAGGTCGTTGACGACGTAGGTGTTGTGCACGATCTCGTGGCGCACGTAGATGGGCGAGCCGAACTTGACGAGCGCGCGCTCGACGATCTCGATGGCGCGGTCCACGCCGGCGCAAAAGCCACGCGGCTCAGCCAGCAACACTTCTTGCGGATGCACAGCAGCATTCATCACAGCACCCCGATCACTTGGACTTCGAAGCTGACCGGCTGGCCGGCGAGCGGGTGGTTGAAGTCGAACAGCAGCGCCTCGTCGCCCAGCTCACGCACGACGCCGGCATAACCGCCCTGCCCGTCCGGGCCGGGGAACTGCACGACGTCGCCAACGTTGTAGGTCTCGTCCGGGTCACCCAGTTGGCGCAGCAGCGTGAGTTTCACGCGCTGCAGCAGCTCGGGGTTGCGCTCGCCAAAAGCTTCGCCGGGTGGCAGCGAGAAGCGCTCGTGCGCACCTTCGGGCAGGCCAATCAGGCGCGCCTCGATAGCTGGCGACAGCTGCCCGGCGCCGAGCGACAGCGTGGCGGGCTTGTCGTCGAAGGTATTGACGATGTCGGCGCCGTCCGGGCCCGAGAGCCGGTAATGAAGCGTGAGGAAGGAGCCGGCCTGGATGGGATTCATTCGGGAGAGGTGGGAGAGCGCTTGGCTAGACTGCCGATTTTATGCCGCTGACCCATCTGCCCCCCGATGCCCGCCCGCGCGAGAAGCTGCTCGCGCGCGGCCCGCAGGCATTGGCAGATGCCGAACTGCTGGCGCTGCTGCTGCGCACCGGCATCCAGGGCACGCCCGTGTTGCAGCTCGCGCAGCAGATCCTGGACCGCTTTGGCGGCTGGGCCGGGCTGCTGGCAGCCAGCGTGCAAGACCTGGGCAAGGTCAAGGGCCTGGGGCCGGCCAAGCGCGCGGAAATCGCTGCCGTACTGGAGATTGCGCGACGCTCGCTGAACCAGCAGCTCGTCGAGAAGCCGGCGATGAACGACGTCGACACGGTCAAGACCTATCTGCGGCTGCATCTCGG
>Ga0187843_10001787_pt1 | contig 13410 bp, 7 predicted proteins | sample SpaLakP09_SKY_43_FD_134516 | JGI IMG/M metagenome (GOLD analysis project Ga0187843, IMG submission 134516) | Oligotrophic lake water microbial communities from Sparkling Lake, Wisconsin, USA - SP09_SKY_43 | ecosystem: Environmental > Aquatic > Freshwater > Lake | place: USA: Sparkling Lake... | reverse complement strand
TGGTAGAACTGGCGCTGCGAGGCGGCCGATGGATTGGCGTTGTCGAAGATGTCCCCGGCGATCAGCAGGGCGTCGGCCTGCTGCTGCTCCAGCGTGTCCAGCAGCCAGTCGAGAAACTGCTGATGTTCGTAGTGGCGCTCGTAGTTATGCAGGGTCTGGCCCAGATGCCAGTCGGAGGTGTGCAGCAGACGCATGGAGTTAGAAATTCAGAACGGCCGGGAAGGGCACAATATAGCGCAAGTTGCAGCGGCCGAGGTTGATAAAAATGAATCGGCAGGCTTCAGGCGGCGTAGCCGCTGGCTGCGTTGTGCGGCAGACCGGCGCGGAAGGTGTTGCGGCCATTCTGTTTGGCCTGATACAGCAGCAGGTCGGCCTGATGCAGCAGCTCGGCCGGGGTGATGTCTTCGTTGCGGTAGAAGGTCAGGCCGATACTGGCTGATATCGATACGCTGGTGCCGTCCAGATCGAACGGCGCCTGCATGGCGGTGACAATTTTCGCGGCCAGCGCGCTGGCATCTTCGGTGCGGTTGATGCGTTCCATGATGATGGTGAACTCGTCGCCGCCCAGTCGGGCAATGGTGTCGCTGGCACGCATGGTGTGGGTCAGGCGGGTAGAGAAGGCGCGCAGCAAGGCATCGCCTATGCTGTGGCCATAGGTGTCGTTGACCGGCTTGAAGCGGTCGATGTCCATGTACATCACCGCCATCAGGTGCTGGCTCTGGGCGCTGGCGTGCATGCTGTCGCTGAGCTTCTGCAGGAACCCGGCGCGGTTGGTCAGCCCGGTCAGCGCATCGATCTGGGACAGTCGCAGCAGGCGCTGCTTTTCGCGCTTCTGCGCGGTGATATCCTGCCGCATGACGTGGAAGCCGATCACGGTATCGCCATCCTCGTCGATTTGCGGAATGTACACCACCTCGAAAGTGCGTACCGTGGTGTCGCAATTGTCTTCTTCTTCGAAGGTCAGGGTTTCGCCGGCCAGCGCCCGTTTGATATACGGCGACAGATAGCCGTAGCGCGCTTCGCCCACCGTTTCGGCCACGCTCTTGCCAAGTACGCTGGTGCCGGTGCGGTTGAATTCGCGTTCATAGGCGATGTTATGGAAGCGGAAAATCTCTTCGTCATCGATGTAGGCCACCATGGCCGGCAGCGAATCGGCAATGGTGCGCAGCCGTGCTTCGCTTTCGCGCAGCGCCATGACGGATTTGCGTACATGGGTAATGTCGTCCACCGTGCCGACATAGCCGTAGATCTGCTTGTCGACGATCATGGCGGCGATCTTGAACATCACCCACACGATGGTGCCGTCCGGATGCACGCAGCGCAGCGTGTCCTGGTACGGCAGGCGGGTCACGGCCATCTGCTTGAGGGCGTTCTGCAGGTTGGCGCGGTCGCCCGGATGGATGGCGCGCAGCCAGTTCTCGCCCAGTGCTTCCGAGCGCATCAGGCCAGTGACGAATTCGAAGGTGCGGTTGACATAGGTGCATTGGCCGTGTGCGTCGGCGCGCATCAGTCCCAGCGGCGAAACGTCGTTGACGGCGGCCAGTTCGGCCTGGCTCTTGCGGATCGCCAGTTCGCTTTTCTTGCGCGGTGTGATGTCGCGCGTGGTGACGGCCACGCCTTCCTTGATGGGAACGATCTGGTGATGGAACCAGTAATGCTCGCCACTGGGCAGGAAATCGACTTCGAATTCTTCATCGAGCGGATGTCCCGTCTGTAGCACGGTTTTATATTTTTCGATGAAGCCATGGGTATGCAGTTCCGGCATCAGTTCCTGCAGGCGCTTGCCGCGTGCCTGATCGGTCGTCATGCCCAGCAGTGCGGCGCCACGGTCGTTCAGGCCCACCAGCGTGAAGTCGGCGATGGCATTGTCGGCGCTGCGCAAGCGGCAGGCCTTGAGCAGATACACGCAGTCCATGCTGGCTTCGGCGGCGGCGCGCAGCATTTCCTGCGCTTCGCTGACCATCAGCGTGCTGCGGCGCAGGCGCCGTGCCTGCTGCATCAGCAGGCCGACAAACAGCAGCACCACCAGCGAGGCCAGGCTGACCGCGATCATGTAGCGTTCGCGGCGCAGTTCGAAGCCGGCCATTTCCGTCTGCAGGGGATTGCCGGCCACTGCCAGCAGCAGATAGCGCGGCATTTCGGCATAGCCAAAGATCCGTTCCACCGCATCGAAGGGGCGTGCCAGCAGCAGCTCGTCCAGTGTGCCTATGCGTCCGCCGCTTTGCGCGGCAGTGAAGTCGATGGCATCGCTGATGATCAGCTGTTCGTCCACCCGCGCCGTGGCGACGCCGTTTTCGCGGCTGATCAGCATCACGCTGCCACCCGGGTCCAGATTCAGGCGGTCGTAGTCTTCCACGAAAGTGGCGGGGTCGATCATCATCACGATCACGCCGGCAAACTGGCCGTCGCGATTGTTGAGCCGGCGCGAAATCTGGATCTGCCATTTTTTGGTGCGCGGTTCGACTATCGGCGTAGTAATCAGCGCGGTGTCGGAACTGTTATGGGCGTGGTGCAGGAAGAATGGCTGCTGGCCCAGCTGGGGCGCGAAATAGCCGGAGCGGCTGTCGATCAGGCTGCCGTCCGCATTGACCAGGGCCAGCGGCAGGTCAAGTTTGGAGGGCAGCAGGGAGTCCAGCAGTCCGTTCGGACGGCTAAATTCGTTCAGACGCAGGTGGCCGCCGGATTCTTCGAATTTGAGCTTGAACAGCTGGGTTGCGTGTTCGCTCTGGCGCAACAGATGGTTGGTATGCTCGGCCAGCGTACGGGCCAGCGACTGGCTGTGCAGTACTGCCTCATAGTGCGCGGAAACGCGCTCCTGCTCGACCTGGTACAGCACGGCGGCCCACATCCCTGCCAGCAGCGCGAAGCCGAACGCCGGCAGCAGTATCAGGCGATACAGCCGACGTAGGGTGCTGCGGGGCGTGGGAGGGGCAGGGGTATTCATCAAGGGCCAGTATTGTCCACTAATTTGCCTCGGAATGCCATCGATCTAATTCTGCATGGAAATGTCTCGTTTGTGCTCGCAAATGTAAAAAAAACTGTGCCGCATACACAGGCAATATTGATTTTCTTATTAGAATAGCTGCTGGAGAGTAGCCTCCCGGGTCCGGGGTTGCTCAGCTTGCTAATGCTGTACCCCTCACTTTCAGGATCTGGCCGTATGACGCACATGCCACTGTCTGCCGCACCCCCGCGCTTGCCCGCTCTGGATGGCCAGCCCATCTTTGGCCGCTTTGCCGGCACTGCCGCAGCGATCGACTGGCGCCAGCTGGCCCCGCCCTATGCGCGCAGCCGGCTGTGGCGACGCTTCCACCACAAGCGCTGGCATTATGTGGCGCTGTACACGGAACAGCTGTTTTGCGCCGTCGCCATTGTTGATGTAGGCTGGACCAATACGGCATTTGCCTACGTTTTCGAGCGCCAGAGCGGCCACATGCTGGCAGAATTTTCCCAGGACGGCTTGCCCGGCTGCACCGCCAGCCTGCCGCACCGGATGGCGGGCGTGAGCCAGTTCCGCATGCTGGGAAAGCGCATCTACATCCATACCGACCCGGACGGCGCCAGCAGTCTGACGCTGCGCTGTGGCGACTTTGCCGTCGACGCCAGTTTTGGCCCGGCGGCGGCGCCGCTGCTGCTGGCGGCGGGGCCGGTGGAGAATGGCGCCGTGCATGCTACCCAGAAGTCGAGCGGCATGCCGCTGCGCGGCCAGCTGCGGGTGGGCGGACGCACGCTTACGCTGGACGGCGGCATTGCCAGCTTCGACTATTCGAATGGCCTGCTGGCGCGCCACACGGCATGGCGCTGGGCATCGGCGCATGATCTACATGTTGGTTTTAATCTGCAAGCGGGTTACTTCGGCGCGCAGGAAAATGCCCTGTGGCTTGATGGCCAGCTATATCCGCTGGGGGCGGCACACTTCGCATATGACCGCAACGACAGCCGGGCGCCATGGCAGATCAGCACCGATGACGGGCTGCTGGAGCTGAGTTTCACGCCGGAAGGCGAGCGCCGCGGCGACAAGAATCTGCTGGTGGCCGCGAGCCGCTATGTGCAGCCCATCGGCACGTTCAGCGGCTGGGTGCGCAGTGCGGCCGGCCAGCCGCGCCGCAGCGTGCAGCGGCTGGCCGGGGTCACGGAAGACCACGCGTCGCGCTGGTAAGGCAGGAGTACTGGGGCCATGAGCATCAAATATCTCGACCGTATGTTCCAGCCCCGTTCGGTGGCAGTGATCGGTGCTTCCGACAAGCCGCACCGCATCGGCACCCGGGTGCTGGCCAACCTGCTGCAGGCCCATGCTGCGCAAGGCGGCAGCGGCCGTGCCATCTGGCCGCTCAATCCGCGCCATCAGAACCTGCAGGGCTTGCCGTGTTATGCACGGGTGTCGGCCCTGCCGGCTGCACCCGAACTGGCCATACTGTGCACCCCGCCAGCCACCATTCCCCACCTGATTGCGCAACTGGGTGCGCGCGGTACCCGTGCTGCCATCGTCATGACGGCAGGGCTGGAGCAGATCCATAGCGGTGGGCGCAATCTGCAGCAGGTCATGCTGGCGGCCGCCAAACGCCATCAGGTGCGCATCCTCGGGCCGGGCAGCGTCGGCCTGCAGACGCCTGCGCTGGGCCTGAATGCCAGCTTTACCCATATTCCGGCCCAGCCCGGCAAACTGGCATTTGTCGCGCAGTCCGGCGCACTGGGTACGGCCATGCTGGACTGGGCCAGCCTGCACGGCATCGGTTTTTCCCGCTTCCTCACCATGGGCGAAACGGCCGACGTGGACTTTGGCGATGTGCTCGACTATCTGGCGGCCGATAGCGCCACCGAGGCCATTCTGCTGTGCATTGAGCAGGTTTGCTGCGCGCGCAAATTCATGTCGGCCGGGCGACTGGCGGCGCGCGGCAAGCCGGTGATTGTGCTGAAAGTGGGGCGCGATGCCACGCCCGGTGCCGATCTGGTGTTCGATGCGGCGATCCGGCGTGCCGGCATGCTGCGGGTGAATTCCATCGAGGACCTGTTCGACGCGGTGGAAACGCTGGCACGCCAGCGCCCCCAGCGCGGCGAGCGGCTGGCGGTGCTCAGCAATGGGGTGGGGCTGGGCCTGATTGCCGCCGATGCGCTGAGCGCCGGTGGCGCCCAGCTGGCGCCGCTGTCGGCCGAATCGCAGCTGCTGCTCAAGCGCACCTGTGCCCAGCCCAGCAACCCCGTGGCGCTGTTGGCCGATGTGCCGGTGACCCATTATCAGGCAGCAGTGGAAGCGCTGCTGCACGAGACCAATGCCGATGCGCTGCTGTTCCTGCACGCGCCCACGGCCATGGTGGATAGCCGGGAGATTGCCACGGCGATCGCCCCGCTGCTGCGCGGCGCCAGTAAGAATGTGCTGAGCTGCTGGCTCGGTGGCAGCGCCGTGGCGGCCGCACGCCAGGTGTTTGCCGAAGCCGGCCTGCCGACCTACGACACGCCGGAAAAAGCCGTGCATGGTTTCCTCCAGATTGCCCAGTACCGGCGCAACCAGGATTTGCTGATGGAGGTGCCGGGCCAGCTGGCGGCGACCTCGGCGCCGGAGCGGGCGGCGGCACAGGCACTGGTGGCGGCAGCGCAGCAGGGCGGTCAGACCAGTCTGTCCGATAACGATTTGCGCAGGCTGCTGGCCAGTTATGGCATTGCGCTGGCCACGCCGCAGCAGGCCGCACAGGCCGGCACCACGCTGGCGGCAGCTCGCATCGAAATCAGCACGGATGCCGTATTTGGCCCGGTGCTGTATTTTGGTCAGGGCGGGCTGGCAGCGGAAGTGGCGGCTGACCGGGCGGCCGGCCTGCCGCCGCTGAACCTGGTGCTGGCCCGTGATATGGTGAGCCGCACCCGGGTGGCGCGCCTGCTGCAGCAGGCGCAGACGGCAGCCGATGCCGACGCGCTGTGCCGCACGCTGGTGCAGGTGGCGGATATGGTGGCTGATTTGCCACAGCTGGCCGCGCTGGATCTGAACCCCGTGCTGGTGCTGGACGGCAGCGTGCTGGCACTTGGCGCGCAGATCCAGCTGGGGCCCGCGCGCAGCCCGCGCGCCATGGCGATCCGGCCGTATCCGCAGGAACTGGAGCAGGAGCTGAACTGGGATGGCGGCAAAATCCTGCTGCGCCCCATCCGACCCGAGGACGCGCCCCAGCATCAGGTGTTTTTCGCCGCGCTTGACCCGGACGACGTGCGGCTGCGCTTCTTTACTGCCATGCGCGAGCTGCCGCCCGGCCAGCTGGCGCGCCTGACCCAGATCGATTACGACCGTGCCATGGCCTTTATCGCCACCCGCAGCGGTGCCGACGGCCGGCCGGAGACGCTGGGGGTGGTGCGCGCCATCGCCGATGCCGACAATCAGGCGGCCGAATTTGCCATCATCATCCGCTCCGATCTGAAGGGCAAAGGGCTGGGTTACATCCTGTTCCAGAAGCTGGTCGACTACTTCCGCAGCCATGGCACGGCGCAGATTGTGGGCGATGCTTTGGCGGAAAACCTGGGCGTGCAGAAGCTGGTGCGCCATTTTGGCGGCAGCGTGCTGCCGCACCCCGAAACGGGGCTGGTACGTTTGCAGTTGCCATTGCGATAGCGTTTCTCCCCTGTTTGGGCTATATTTGGTAAGCGCATCGTTTTGTTTTAAGTCAAAGCGTGGTTGTCGGCTTTATTTACACTTTTACTTCCGCTCTTACGCCAGCCATCCGGTCTGGCCATACCACAGCTTTGGGAGTCAGAATGTTAACCGCCACATATGCCTTAGTCGCTCTTTCGGTCGAACAAGCAAGTGTTCGCCTTAATTTATTGTCTTTTAAGCAATATGTGCGCACGACGCTGATGCAGCAGAACAGCGTCACTCTGGCTCAGCTCGAATATGCCTGCAACAGCCTCAACACCCTGTATCAGGCTTGCCAGTGGCGCAAGACTGAAATGTATCTGATACCTGCCTTGCGCGCCGCTACCGAGCGCGCCGACCAGCTGATTGAAGAACTGAACCGGCTCAATCAGTCGGCGCTGGCGGCCATCCGCACCCTGCAGGAACAGGCCGAGATGCTGGCCGATGCGGGCGAAGGGCAGGTGCAGCGCATCAGCGATACCATCGAAGCGTTCTGTAATGCCATGCTGCAAAAGCTGGAGAAGGAAGAGCATGAGCTGTTTGCGATGGCGCGCAACAGCATCGCTGGCGATGCCTGGTTTTCTTTGGCGAATCAGCTGATGCTCCACGACAAACGTGTGGAGGAGCTTAAACGCTCGGCGCCAGCTGCGCCGCTGCCCGATGCGGCGCCTATCAACATGCCGCGCTTGCAGGTATTGCCCATGATAGACATGCATTCTGCTCATGATGACGCCGTCTCGGCCTCGCCCCGGCTGCGGCCACGGGCCGAAAGGGCCGCGCCGGCACCGAAATAAGCGCGCTGTAACAGGCAAATTTTCTCTGCTTTGCTATGATGGTGGTTTTAGATACTTCATGGCGCATCATGTTCGAATTCATCTTCAAGCGCAACGGCGAGAACGCCAGCGAAGCACCTGCTGCGACGGCGACGGCGCCCAGCGCTGCCGCAGCCGCGTCGGCCGAACGACGCGAACTGCAGACCCGCCAGGCTGCGGCACTGGCCGGAGATGAAGCGGCGGCCGTGGCGCTGATACTGCAAAGCGAATTTGCCGGCGTGCGTCTGCAGGCGGCTGAACATGTATGCAGCCCGGTGCAGCTGGAGCAGGTGCTGCAGGCCATGCGCAATACCGACCGGCGCGTGGCCAAGCTGATGCAGAGCCGGCTCGACGCGATCCGCTACCACGAGGCCGAGCAGCGCAAGGCTGCCGCCTGCCTGGAACTGGCAGCGCGTTTGCTGGCCGATGAAAAACTCACGCCGAATCAGGTGGCCGAACTGGATCGCCAGTGGAGCATTACCACCGCTGATGCGACGCAGGCTGAAAGTTTTACCAGCCAGCGCGCCGCGCTCGATGCGCGGCTGCAGGCGCAGATGCAGTTGCAGCGCCAGACCGTTGATGCGCTGGCCGCTTTGCGCCAGTTGCTGCAGGCGGCGCCGGAGCAGGCAGTGCTGGAAGCGGCCATCGCCAGCCACACTGCCGACTACCAGCGTTGCGAACAGGCGCCCGAACATGCGGCCTTGCCACGTCATCTGCTGAGCGACTATGCGGCAACCTTGCAGCAGGCGCGTGCGGCAATGGCAGCAAACGCAAATGCCATAGCCGCGCCAGTCGCCGTAGCCGCAACCGCTGCTATTTCTACCGAAGCGGCAAGCAGTCCGGCTGCCTCGGCGCAGGCTGGAACCGCGCCAGATGTTGTAGCTACGGGCGCGCAGGAAGATGCGGCGCGTGCTGCGCCTGCGGCCAAAGCAGCCAGCGCAGCGGACGGCAAACTGTCACCGGCCAGCAAGTCCGGCGATGTGGGCGCCAGTCGCGCGGGCAAGCCGGCAGCCACCGATCCGCAATTTCTCAGTACCCTCGATGCACTGGAACAGGCACTGGAGCAGGGTTTGCTGCATGCCGCTGCTGAACATGACAAATGGCTCAAGGAGCACAAGACACGCCTTGCGCCGGCAGTCACGGAGCGCCTCAACCACCTGCGTGCCGAATTGAAGCGCCTGAGTGACTGGGCGCGCTGGAGCGGCAACGTCTCACGTGAAGAATTGGTGAAAGTGGTGGAAGAACTGCCGGCGCTGGGTCTGACGATGAGTGAACTGGCCAAAAAGGTGGGCAGCATGCGCGAACGCTGGAAGGCGCTCGATGCCGTTTCCGGCCATGCGCCGCGCAGCTTGTGGGAGCGCTTTGACCGCGCCTGTACCACGGCCTATGCACCGGCCGCAGCCCATTTCAAGCAGCTGGCTGATGAGCGCCACGCCAATGCCACCAAGGCGCAGGCACTGATTGAAGAAACCCGCGCCATGGCACAGGCAGCAGCGCAAGGCGTCGATCTGAAAAATGTGGCGGCGGCAGGACAGCGTTTGCGCCAGATGTGGACCCGGCTGGGCGCCATGGAGCGCAAGGAAAAGCGCAAGCTGGAACAGGCTTTCGACAAGGCGCTGGGCCAGATGCTGGCGCCGCTGACGCAGCAACGCAAGATCGAAGTGACGCGGCGCGAACAATTGATCCTGGAGGCGGAACAGCTGCAGCCGGGCGAGCGCCATGTGCTCGATCTGTTGAAACGATTGCAGGAGCGCTGGCAGGAACAGGCCAAGGCGCTGCCGCTGGAACGCAAGGCGGAACAGGCTTTGTGGCAGCGCTTCCGCGCCGCCTGCGATGCCGTCTACAACAAGCGCAAGGAAGTGGCCCATGCGGCCGATCACGAGCGCAAGGCCCACCTGCATGCACGCGAGGCGCTGTGCGTGCAATTGGAAACGGCCACCTTCAGTGGCGACGACAAGGCCCAGCTGGCCGCCATCGCTGCGCTGCTGCGCGAGACCGCCAGCGCCTGGCAGCATGCGGGCACGGTGCCGCGTGCTGCCGAGGCCCGTATCAGCCAGCGCTATCAGGCCGCGCAGGCCCAGGTGCAGGCGCAGGCTGACGCCATCCGCCGCCGTAGCGGCGCGGCGCAGGCGAACGCCTTGCGCGACAAGCTGCGGCTGTGCCAGTCGCTGGAGGGTAGCCTGGCGCAGGGCGCGGTGCTAGCCGATGCCGCAGCCGAGACTGCCAGCGCGGCGCAATGGCAGGAGCGCTGGAACGCAGTGCCCAAGCTCGGCAGCGAATACGAAAAAGCCCTCGCTGGCCGCTTTAATGCGGCGCTGGCGCTGCTCGGCGGCGATAGCGCTGCCTATCTGGCTCAGCTGGAAGGCAACCGTCAACGTCTGCTGGACGAAGTGCTGCGGCTGGAAATCGTGGCCGGGGTGGATAGCGGCAGCGAGTTTGCCCGCGAGCGCCTGAAGATGCAGGTGGAAGTGCTGCAGTCGTCGCTGAAATCGGGCCAGAAGCCGCAAAGCGCTGCTGCCGCCTACCTGCAGCTGTGCGCCATGCCGGCGCTGGCGGATGACCGCACGGTGAGCCGCATCGAGGCGCTGTTCCGCCGCATCGGCGGAGGAGAGCGCTGATGGCTGGCGCTGGACAGCAGCGCGACGCTGGCAGCTACAGCGTGCGGGTACAGGAACACGATTTCGATCTGAGCACGGAAGTGGCGCAGCTGCGCGCCGCCCAGCCTGGCGTGGGCGCCATCGTCAGCTTTGTCGGTACGGTGCGCGACCTGAACGAGGGCGCCAGCGTGGCAGAAATGGAGCTGGAACACTATCCGGGCATGACGGAACAGTCCATCCAGACCATCATCGAGCAGGCCCGGGCGCGCTGGGATATCTTTGGCGCGCTGGTGATCCACCGGGTGGGGCCGCTCAAACCGATGGAGCAGATTGTGCTGGTGGCGGTGACCTCAGCCCACCGCGGCGAGGCGTTTGCCGCCTGCGAATTCATCATCGACTATCTGAAAACGGAAGCGCCGTTCTGGAAGAAAGAACAGACGCCGGAGGGCGGCCGCTGGGTAGATGCCCGCGTCAGCGATGACGTGGCGCTGCAAAAATGGACCAAATAAGTTGTTAAAATAGGCAGACTTGATCTAGGTCATGGAAGTGTGAAATAAATCGGTGAATCCTTGAAATGTAATTGATCACCCCTATTTGGGCGATAAGTTAAATTGATGGGAGCAACACCATGCGTCAGGACAAACTCACGACCAAGTTACAGGAAGCCCTGTCGGACTCGCAAAGTCTGGCGGTGGGTAATGACAACCAATATATCGAGCCGGTCCATCTGCTGACCGCTCTGCTGAACCAGAATGATGGCAGCGCCCGTTCGCTGCTGCAGCGCGCCGGCGTGAACGTCGGCGGCCTGGTCAAGGCGCTGGGCAGCGCGCTCGAACGCCTGCCCAAGGTCTCGGGCACCAATGGCGATGTGCAGGCCAGCCGCGAACTGATTGCGGTACTTAATCTCTCCGACAAGGAAGCGCAGAAGCGCAATGACCAGTTCATCTCCAGCGAGATGGTGCTGCTGGCGCTGACGGACGATAAATCCGATGCCGGCAAGCTGGCGCGCGAAAACGGCCTGACCCGCAAGGCACTGGAAGCGGCCATCGACGCCGTGCGCGGCGGCGCCAAGGTGGATAATCAGGATGCCGAAGGCCAACGTGAAGCGCTGAAAAAATACACGCTGGACCTGACCGAACGGGCCCGCGCCGGGAAGCTCGATCCGGTGATCGGGCGCGATGACGAAATCCGCCGCGCCATACAGGTGCTGCAGCGCCGTTCCAAGAACAATCCGGTACTGATCGGCGAACCGGGCGTGGGCAAGACCGCCATCGTGGAAGGTCTGGCGCAGCGTATCGTCAACAACGAAGTGCCCGATTCGCTCAAGGGCAAGCGCGTGCTGTCGCTCGACATGGCGGCGCTGGTGGCCGGTGCCAAGTTCCGCGGCGAGTTCGAAGAGCGCCTGAAAGCCGTGCTGAAAGAACTGGCCATGGACGAAGGCCAGACCATCGTGTTCATCGACGAGATGCACACCATGGTGGGGGCCGGCAAAGCCGAAGGGGCTATGGATGCCGGTAATATGCTGAAGCCTGCGCTGGCGCGCGGTGAACTGCACTGCGTGGGCGCTACCACGCTGGACGAATACCGTAAATACATCGAGAAGGATGCCGCGCTGGAGCGCCGCTTCCAGAAGATCCTGGTGGACGAGCCTTCGGTGGAAGCTACCATCGCGATTCTGCGCGGTTTGCAGGACAAGTACGAGCTGCACCACAAGGTGGCGATTTCGGATGCCGCCATCATCGCGGCAGCGGAACTGTCGCACCGCTACATCACCGACCGCTTCCTGCCCGATAAGGCTATCGACCTGATCGATGAAGCGGCATCCAAGATCAAGATAGAGATCGATTCCAAGCCCGAGGTGATGGACAAGCTGGAACGCCGCCTGATCCAGCTGAAGATCGAGAAGGAAGCCGTGAAGAAGGAGAAGGACGAAGGCTCGCGCCGCCGGCTGGAACTGATCGAGGAAGAGATCAGCCGTCTGCAGCGCGAACTGAACGACTACGAGGAAATCCTCAAGGCTGAGAAGTCGGTAGTGCAGGGCAGTACCCACATCAAGGAAGAAATCGACCGCATCAAGCTGCAGATGGAGCAGGCTACGCGCGACAGCAACTGGCAGCGTGTTTCGGAGCTGCAGTATGGCCGTCTGCCGGAACTGGAAGCCCAGCTGAAACAGGCGGAATCCGCCTCGGCCGGCCAGACCGATACCAGCCAGCCCAAGCTGCTGCGCACCGAAGTGGGCGCGGAAGAAATCGCCGAAGTGGTGTCGCGTGCCACCGGCATACCCGTGTCGCGCATGATGCAGGGCGAGCGCGACAAGCTGCTGCACATCGAAGCCAAGCTGCATGAACGCGTAGTGGGGCAGGATGAGGCGATCGCCGCCGTGTCGGACGCGATCCGCCGTTCGCGTGCCGGCCTGTCCGATCCTAACCGTCCATACGGTTCCTTCATGTTCCTCGGCCCGACGGGTGTGGGTAAAACCGAACTGACCAAGGCGCTGGCCGGCTTCCTGTTCGACACGGAAGATGCCTTGATCCGCATCGACATGAGCGAATTCATGGAGAAGCATTCGGTGGCTCGTCTGATCGGCGCGCCACCGGGCTATGTGGGCTACGACGAAGGCGGCTATCTGACCGAGGCCGTGCGGCGCAAGCCTTACAGCGTGATTCTGCTGGACGAGGTGGAGAAAGCGCACCCCGATGTGTTCAATGTGCTGCTGCAGGCGCTCGACGATGGCCGCATGACGGACGGGCAGGGCCGCACGGTGGACTTCAAGAACACCGTCATCATCATGACCTCGAATCTGGGCTCGCACAAGATGCAGGCGATGGAAGATGCCGATCCGGCCGTGGTGAAGCTGGCCGTGATGGCCGAGGTGCGCAGCCACTTCCGTCCCGAGTTCATCAACCGCATCGATGAAATCGTGGTGTTCCATGGTCTGGACGAGAAGAACATCGGCGCGATCGCCAAGATACAGCTGGCGATACTGGAGCAGCGTCTGGCACGCATGGAAATGACACTGGCCGTGACCGATCAGGCACTGCAGAAAATCGCCGAAGCCGGCTACGATCCGGTGTATGGTGCTCGGCCGCTGAAACGGGCGATCCAGCAGCAGATCGAAAACCCGCTCTCCAAGCTGATACTGCAAGGCCGTTTTGGCCCGAAAGACACCATCCACGTCGATGTGCGCGATGGCGAGCTGAGTTTCAATTAAGCGCAGTGCCGCACTGCCGTGGCTGGCAGTACGGTGTTGCTGCGGCTAGAGCACGCCTTCGGGTAGCGCAGGAAGATGGCAGGCGATGCGGTTGCGTCCCTGCCGTTTTGCATTGTAGAGCGCCACATCGGCCCGTTTGAGCACATCTTCGAACGAGTGGTCGCCCGGCAGCATTTC
>Ga0187843_10001784_pt1 | contig 13413 bp, 13 predicted proteins | sample SpaLakP09_SKY_43_FD_134516 | JGI IMG/M metagenome (GOLD analysis project Ga0187843, IMG submission 134516) | Oligotrophic lake water microbial communities from Sparkling Lake, Wisconsin, USA - SP09_SKY_43 | ecosystem: Environmental > Aquatic > Freshwater > Lake | place: USA: Sparkling Lake... | reverse complement strand
TGCGGCATGCCGCAACTGTTGAAATCACAATTCTCGGACAATATCGGTGGCGGCATAGACAATTACAACCTGCGCCAACCGCTGGGTGTGACGGCAGGCATCACGCCTTTCAACTTCCCCTTCATGGTGCCTATGTGGATGGCACCGCTGGCGATTGCGACTGGTAATACCTTCATTTTGAAACCATCTGAACGTGATCCATCCTGCTCTTTGCTGATAGCTGACTTGCTCAAAAAAGCCGGTTTGCCGGATGGGGTATTCAATGTCGTGCAGGGCGATAAAGTGGCTGTCGATGCTTTGCTCCAGCATCCTGATGTCTCTGCCATTTCCTTCGTTGGTTCAACTCCCATCGCTGAATACATCTACAGCGAAGGCACTCGCATGGGCAAGCGTGTGCAGGCTTTGGGTGGCGCAAAAAACCACCTGGTCGTCATGCCAGATGCCAACCTCGAACAAGCCGTCGATGCCCTGATGGGCGCAGCCTATGGCTCTGCTGGTGAACGCTGCATGGCGATCTCGGTCGCTGTTGCCGTTGGCAATGTCGCTGACAAACTTGTCGAAGCTTTAGTACCGCGGGTGGAAGCCTTGAAGATAAAAAACGGCATGGAGTCTGATGCCGAAATGGGCCCGGTAGTGACAGCCCAGCACAAGGCAAAAATCGAATCCTATATCGCTGAAGGCATAGCCGAAGGCGCGCAACTGCTGGTCGATGGCCGTGGCCTCCAAGTGCCTGGTCATGAGTCCGGTTTCTTTCTTGGCGGCTGCCTGTTTGACCATGTCAAAGAGGGTATGAAAATACATCGCGAAGAAATTTTTGGCCCTGTCCTGTGCGTAGTCCGCGTCCCCGATTTTGCCTCTGCAGTCGAACTCATCAACCGTCATGAATTTGGTAACGGCGTGTCTTTGTTTACTTCGGATGGCAACACCGCCCGCGAGTTTTCCCGCCGCATACAGGTTGGCATGGTGGGCATCAATGTGCCTATCCCTGTCCCCATGGCCTGGCATTCTTTTGGTGGCTGGAAGCGGTCTTTGTTTGGCGATGTGCATGCCTATGGGGAAGAGGGCATACGCTTTTATACGCGCTATAAATCCATCATGCAGAGATGGCCGGATAGCATAGATAAAGGGGCGGAGTTTACGATGCCGGTGGCGAAGTAGCGACTGCGTGCTTGCTCCATCTCCTTCAAGGAGAAGGTCGGGATGAGGATGGGGTTCGGTGAATTGGCCGGGTTGATATTGACGTCGCTCCTGCGTAGGCAGGAGCCCAGCGGCGTTCGTTGCATACGTTTATAACTTGAAATGGATCGCCCTTCGTAGACACAAGCCGGGTCTCGGCCCGGCGGCCGAAATACTTTCTTTGCTTCGCCAAAGAAAGTATTCAAAGAAAGGCGACCGCAGACTCGCCCTTCGGGTGCTTACGCTACGCTCCAGCATAATTTGTGCATCACAAAAAATGGGAAAGCTTCGAAACTCGCTACGCTCAAACAACGAAGCTTTCTGATCCATTTTCTGTGACGCACAAATTACATCGTCCCAAGCGGTTGAAGGTCAAAATCAAGGCAAAAACAACCACAACATCAACGTCAATGCGACTGAAATTTAATTTGCGTTGAATGTTGTTAATTAACCGGGGTTTTGGGGTTGCTGTTGTTTTTGAAGTTAGTAGTTCCGATGTGTCGATGCCTTTGCTGCAAGGCAGAAAATGGATAAAGAAATGACCGTTGTTTGAGGTGTAGCTGGGGTTTCGAGGTGCATGCGCCTCGCCAGCGTAACGGCAATCGCATGCAAGCGATTGTGCGCCCTGCAAGGGAAGCGAGTTTCGGGCATTTCCCATTTTTTGTCTTGCAGCAAAGGGAACCCCGCACGGGCAGCGACGCCTCGGTCGCCTTCTTTTGCGTTCTTTTCTTGGCGAGACAAGAAAAGAATGTAGCTGTCGGGCTACCCCCGACCACACAATCGCAATACAGTGACAGAAGTAAGTAAATGAGTTAGCGTACAAGCACAAAAATTTAAGAAAGTTTGATTTCCCTACTTCTAGCGATTCATTTAAAAAACTTTTTGATTGGAGTCCCCAAACATGCCCAGCTTGCAAACCCTCTGCCCCCACCCCATCATCCAGGCCCCCATGGCCGGTGGTGCCACCACCCCAGAACTGGTGGCCGCAGTGTCAAATGCAGGCGGCCTGGGCTCTCTCGCAGCCCCCTTGCTGACCCCACTCGCCATCATAGAACAAGCTGAACACATCAGAAGACTGACGGACAAACCTTTCGCCATCAACCTCTTCGTCCAAACACGGCCACAAGTCGATTTTGCCGCACTGGAAGCCGCCAAGTTATTGCTGCAACCAGTTTGCGAAGAGCTGGGCTGGGACACCTTACCGACCCCAACCCGCTGGTGTGAAGACTTTGAAGCACAGCTCGATGCCCTGATCACGGCCCGCCCTGCTGTCGCCAGTTTTACTTTTGATGTGCTGCACGGCAGCCAGCTGCAACGCCTGCATGACGCGGGAATAAAAGTGGTAGGTACCGCCACCAACCTGCAGGAAGCCATCGTCTGGCAAGCCATGGGGGCGGATGCGGTTTGCCTGCAAGGGGTAGAGGCGGGTGGTCATCGTGGGACTTTCATTGGTGCGCAAAAAGATTCGACCCTCGGCCTGTTCGCCTTGCTGGAAGCCTGCAAACCGCATATGCAGGCGCCCATCATCGCCGCTGGCGGCATCATGGATGGCAGGCAGATCAAACAGGCTTTACAGGCTGGCGCGCAATTGGTGCAGATGGGCACGGCATTCCTGACGACGAAGGAATCAGCCATCCACCCTGCCTATAAACAGCGTCTGCTGGAAAGCAGTAGCGACAGCACGCGCCAGACCCGCGCTTTTTCTGGTCGTATTGCGCGTGGTCTCGACAATCATTTCATGCAAACCATGGCTGCCGTGGCTGACAAAGTGCCCGCCTATCCGATACAAAATGCACTGACGGGTTCCATACGTGCAGCGGCGGGCAAGGCAGCGAATACCGAGTTGATGTCGATGTGGGCCGGGCAGGGTATGGCCGCCACCAGGGATTTGAGTGTGGCGGAGTTGATGGCTGCACTGATCGCGGAAATGCAAAATTAATCAGGAACAAGGGAAAACAGTATGGAAGCAGCAGGACAGTTTGATTACATCGTCGTCGGTGCCGGTACTGCAGGTTGCGTACTGGCAAACCGCCTCAGCAAAAATCCTGATAACCGGGTCTTGCTGATAGAAGCGGGTGGCAAGGATGATTATGTGTGGATACACATCCCGGTTGGCTATCTATACTGCATCAATAATCCACGTACAGACTGGATGTTCCGCACTGAGGCAGAAGCTGGCCTGAACGGCCGTAGCCTGATTTATCCGCGTGGCAAGGTGCTGGGCGGCAGTTCCTCCATCAATGGCATGATTTACATGCGTGGCCAGGAAAGGGATTACCAGCAATGGGCAGAGCTGACAGGTGATGATAGTTGGCGCTGGGAACATGTCTTGCCCTTGTTCAAGAAGAGCGAAGACCACCACGGCGGTGATGCAGAATTCCATGGCAAGGGCGGCGAATGGCGGGTGGAAAAACAAAGGCTGTCATGGGAAATCCTGGATGCTTTCCGCAATGCAGCAGCCGAAGTCGGCATCCCTAAAAGTGATGATTTTAATCGTGGCAATAATGAAGGTTGTGGCTATTTCGATGTCAATCAAAAACGTGGCGTGCGCTGGAATGCCTCCAAGGCATTTTTAAAACCGGCAGCAAGCAGGCCTAACTTGACCATCATGACTGGTTGCCAGGTGCAAAAGCTGGTCATCCAGAGTGATGAGAAAGGCAAGCGATGTACGGGTGTGGAATTCATAGGTGGTGGCCGCAGCTGGTTTGCCGAGTCCATGAAAGAAACTGTGCTGGCCGCAGGAGCCATAGGTTCACCGCAGATTTTGCAATTGTCCGGCATCGGTGATGCAGCACATTTGCAACAGGCTGGAGTTGATGTTGTGCATGAATTGCCTGGTGTAGGTGGTAACTTGCAAGACCACTTGCAGATACGTTCTGCCTTCAAGATTACCGGCGCACGCACGCTCAACATGATGGCCAATAGTCTGATAGGCAAGGCGCGCATAGGGCTGGAATATGCGATGTTCCAGACCGGCCCGATGTCGATGGCACCTTCGCAACTGGGTGCATTTACCCGCTCGGATGCCAGCCAGGCGACACCTAACCTGCAATACCACGTACAGCCTTTGTCGCTGGAAAAATTTGGCGACCCTTTGCATGATTTCCCGGCGTTCACGGCCAGTGTCTGCAATCTGCGCCCCACTTCACGTGGCCACGTCCGCATCGCCAGCAATGATGCCGCTGCTGCACCAAAAATCGTTCCCAATTATCTGACGACGGCAGAAGACCGCAAAATAGCCGCAGCCTCCCTGACCCTGACACGCAAGATCATCGCTGCTCCCTCCTTGCAAAAATACAGCCCTGAAGAAATGAAGCCTGGCGTACAGTTCCAGACAGAAGAAGAACTGGCCAGGGCAGCGGGGGATATAGGTACGACGATTTTCCACCCGGTAGGCACTTGCAAGATGGGACGGGTGGACGATATTGCGGCGGTGGTTGATAGCAACCTGCGCGTCATAGGCATAAACGGCCTGCGTGTGGCTGATGCTTCTATTATGCCGACTATAACCTCAGGTAATACCAACTCACCTACTGTGATGATTGCAGAGAAGGCAGCCACGAGTATATTGGCAAGCTGAGCGGACGGAAATTGAATCAAAAAGAGGAAGTAATTTTTCTGCGTGGAATTACTTACAGTAGTTATACCGTATTGTTTAGAAATCCATTTGCTGGGTACTATAAAAAGCTAATATAAAAAACTTCCAAAAAATAAAGGAAGTGTTGTCGCGTTGGAGTAGTAACCATAAGCCAGACAATAAGGAGAAGAGATGACCGACGTCATCCTGGAGACTAAGCGCTTGACCAAAGAGTTCAAGGGCTTCACAGCTGTAAGCGAGGTAAATTTGCAGGTGCAACGTGGGCATATCCATGCTCTGATCGGCCCTAACGGTGCTGGCAAGACCACCTGTTTAAATTTGCTGACCAAATTTCTTGTCCCGACTTCGGGGCAAATTCTGTTCAATGGCAGCGATATCACCTCGGCCAAACCGGCCCAGATTGCGCGTCAGGGCATCATACGTTCTTTCCAGATCTCGGCGGTTTTCCCGCACCTGACTGTCATGGAAAATGTGCGCATAGGTTTGCAAAGAAAACTGGGCACATCCTTTCATTTCTGGAAAAGCGAGCAATCGCTGAACCAGCTCAATGCCCGCGCCATGGAATTGCTGGCCGAAGTTGACCTGACTTCCTTTGCCGACACGGTGACGGTTGATTTGCCCTATGGCCGCAAGCGCGCCCTCGAAATCGCTACGACACTGGCCATGGAACCTGAAATGATGCTGCTGGATGAACCTACCCAAGGCATGGGCCATGAAGATGTCCATCGCGTGACCGAGTTGATCAAGAAGGTATCGGCTGGCCGCACCATCCTCATGGTGGAACACAATATGAGTGTGGTGTCAGGCATTTGCGACAAGATTTCGGTCCTGCAACGCGGTGCAATGCTGGCCGAGGGCACTTATCAGGAAGTGTCCACCAATCCCAAAGTCATGGAAGCGTATATGGGCAGTACCAGTGGTGAGCTGGAAGGGGCGCATGCATGAGTAACAATATGAGTCCCGCATTGGAAATTACCGGCCTGCAAGCCTGGTATGGTGAATCGCATATCCTGCATGATGTGAATCTGAAAGTGAACCAGGGTGAAGTGGTGACCATACTGGGCCGCAATGGTGCCGGGCGTACTACCACCATGCGCGCCATCATGGGCCTGACAGGTGCACGCAAAGGGTCAATCAAAATCAATGGACAAGAAGCCATCCATCTGCCAACTTATAAAGTTGCCCATCTGGGCGTAGGTTATTGCCCGGAAGAGCGGGGGATATTTTCATCCTTGTCCACATAAGAAAACCTGATGCTGCCGCCCTCAGTCTCCAAGGACAACCAGGGCATGTCGGTGGCCGAGATTTACGAGATGTTCCCGAATCTGGCTGAGCGCAAGAACAGCCAGGGTACTCGTCTGTCTGGCGGTGAACAACAGATGCTGGCGGTCGCACGTATCTTGCGTACTGGGGCTCGCCTCTTATTGCTCGATGAAATTTCCGAAGGTCTGGCACCGGTCATCGTCCAGGCGTTGGCACGCATGATCACGATGCTGAAATCCAAGGGTTATACCATCGTCATGGTGGAACAGAATTTCCGCTTTGCTGCTCCGCTGGCGGACAGGTTTTATGTCATGGAGCATGGGCAGATTGTTGAGAGCTTTGCGTCTGCACAATTGCAGGAAAAAATGCCGGTCTTGAATGAGTTGTTGGGTGTTTAGCACGCACATCTGTAAGGTAACTGCCTCGCTGTCTTGGTGAAGCAGGTTTGAATAAAAATATGATTGGAGAAGACGCATGAAAGCAACATTCACGAAATTAAAAGTAGCAAGTCTCGCAGTTTCCGCCGCACTCGCTGGTTTTGCGCTGAATGCAAATGCGCAAGTGTCAGGTGACACGGCCAAGATCGGTTTCATCACCGATATTTCTGGCCTGTATTCTGATATCGATGGCCAGGGTGGCGCAGAAGCCATCAAGATGGCGATTGCCGATTTTGGCGGCACGGTTCTGGGTAAGAAATTGAACTGGTCACAGCCGATCATCAAAACAAGGCCGATATCGCAGCCAGCCGCGCACGTGAATGGTTTGACCGCGATGGCGTCGATATGCTGATCGGTGGTACCAATTCAGGTACAGCCTTGTCCATGTCCAAAGTGTCTGCTGAAAAAAAACGCATCTTCATCTCCATCGGTGCTGGTACTGCCCGCCTGACCAATGAAGAATGCACAGCAAACACAATTCACTATGCTTACGACACAGTAGCCCTGGCAAAAGGTACAGGTTCTGCGGTTGTCAAACAAGGTGGCAAAAGCTGGTATTTCCTGACGGCTGATTATGCCTTTGGTGCCTCACTGGAAAGTGATACTGCCAATGTCGTCAAAGCCAATGGCGGCACTGTCGCAGGTTCGGTCAAACATCCTTTGTCGGCATCCGATTTCTCTTCTTTCCTGTTGCAGGCACAAGCTTCCAAGGCACAAATCCTGGGTCTGGCAAATGCTGGCGGCGACACCATCAATGCCATTAAAGCGGCCAATGAATTTGGCGTCACCAAGACCATGAAACTTGCGGGCTTGCTGATGTTCATCAACGACATCCACTCGCTGGGTCTGAATGCCACTAACGGCATGTACCTGACCGACAGCTGGTACTGGAACCAGAATGAAGAAGCGCGTAAATGGTCACGCCGCTATTTCGAAAAATTGAAGAAAATGCCTTCCAGCCTGCAAGCCGCTGATTACTCTGCGACCCTGACTTACCTGAATGCCGTCAAGGCCGCAGGTACGGATGATACGGCCAAGGTCATGGAAAAACTGAAGGCTGCCAAGGTTAATGACATGTACGCCAAAAACGGTTATATCCGTGGCGACGGCAGCATGATCCATGACATGTACCTCATGCAGGTGAAGACCAGCGCCGAATCTAAAGAGCCTTGGGATTATTACAAAGTGGCGCAGACTATTCCGGGTGAGCAGGCATTTACGACTAAATCCGAATCCAAGTGCGCCCTCTGGAAATAAAATCCAATTTCCGGGCGCATAGCGGCGTTGCAAAGCCTCGCAATACTAAAGTATTGCTGTGTTTTGCGCCTTGCTCTGCATCCCGGTAATTGAATTTTATGCTGTGTTTGTAATTTGACGAGTAAGGTCGCGGACTTCGTCTCGACCTTATTGTTCGAAAAAATGAATGCCGTTCAGTTCATGGGCTTTCACGAGAAAAATGCTTACTGATCAGCCAGGAAATAGCGGCTTTTCTCCTGATTTTCTCTGTGTCTCAGTGCCTCTGTGTTGAGAGGTCTTCACCTTTCCATCCATTTTTTATTTAGCGTGCCATGGAAATATTTGGTATTCCGCTGCAAGCGATGCTAAGCCAGCTTTTGCTGGGCTTGGTCAACGGCTCGTTTTACGCGATGCTGTCTCTGGGGCTGGCTGTGATTTTTGGCTTGCTCAATGTAATTAACTTTGCTCATGGCGCCCTGTATATGATGGGGGCCTTCCTTGCATGGATGGGCATGAATTATTTTGGAATCAATTACTGGGTCATGCTGATTGCTGCGCCTTTACTGGTCGGTCTGTTTGGCATCATCATAGAAAAGACCATGCTGCGCTGGCTCTACAAGCTCGATCACCTGTATGGTTTGTTGCTGACCTTTGGTATCACCCTGATGCTGGAAGGTGTGTTCCGCTCGGTGTATGGCGTATCTGGCCAGCCCTATCAGGTGCCAGATGCGCTGACGGGGGCGACCAACCTGGGTTTCATGATCCTGCCTAACTACCGTGCCTGGGTCGTGGTGGCCTCGCTGGTGGTGTGCTTTGCGACCTGGTTCGTCATTGAAAAGACCAAGCTCGGTGCCTATCTGCGTGCAGGTACTGAAAACCCCAAACTGGTCGAAGCCTTTGGTGTCAATGTGCCGCTGATGGTCACCCTGACTTACGGCTTTGGTGTGGCTCTTGCTGCATTTGCCGGTGTGCTGGCAGCACCTGTCATACAGGTGTCGCCTTTGATGGGTTCCAACCTGATTATCACGGTATTTGCGGTGGTGGTGATTGGTGGCATGGGCTCTATCCTGGGTTCGATTTTGACAGGTCTGGGCCTGGGCATTATCGAGGGTCTGACACGGGTGTTTTATCCTGAGTTGTCGGCCACTGTCGTGTTCATCGTCATGGCCATCGTCCTGATGATCCGCCCTGCCGGTTTGTTCGGTAAAGAAAAATGAACGGAGCCACCATGAATAAGAAAATCAGTTACGGCATTGCTTTTGCCCTGTTACTGGCGGCACCGTTTATAGTCTATCCGGTGTTCCTGATGAAGCTCTTGTGCTTCGCCCTGTTCGCCTGTGCTTTTAATTTGCTGATTGGTTTCACTGGCTTGCTGTCCTTTGGTCACGCTGCCTTCTTTGGTGCTGCTGGTTATATCGCTGGCTGGGCCTTGCGCGATGCCGGCTTGCCGACCGAGCTGGGGATTTTGCTGGGAGTAGGGGCTGCAGCCCTGATAGGCCTGTTGATGGGTGCACTGGCGATACGCCGCCAGGGTATCTACTTCACCATGATCACGCTAGCGCTGGCCCAGATGCTTTACTTCGTCTTCCTGCAGGCCAAGTTCACCGGCGGCGAAGATGGTCTGCAAGGTGTGCCACGTGGCAAACTGCTGGGCGCAGTGGATCTGAGTTCTGATCTGACGCTGTATTACTTTGTGCTGGCAATTGCCATTGCCGGTTTTGCCATCGTCATGCGTACCGTGCATTCACCTTTCGGCCAGGTCTTGAAAGCCGTCAAGGAAAACGAACCACGTGCGATCTCGCTAGGTTATGACGTAGACCGCTATAAACTCATGGCCTTCGTGCTGTCGGCAGCACTGGCAGGCCTGGCAGGTGCCACCAAAACCCTGGTACTCGGTTTTGAGACGCTGACGGACGTACACTGGTCCATGTCTGGCCTGGTTGTCCTGATGACCCTGGTGGGTGGTCTGGGCACGCTGGTGGGCCCGATAGTGGGTGCCATTATCATCATCGCGCTGGAAAACAAACTCGGTGATCTTGGTAACATGCTGGCAAACGTCACGACGATAGAATGGTTCCGCACCATAGGCGACTCTGTCACCATCGTCACCGGCCTGATTTTCATCGTCTGCGTACTGGCTTTCCGCCGCGGTATTGTGGGTGAATTGATGGCTTATGTTGAGCGCAATGGCAAGCCCAACGCTGGTTGAAAGATTTGAATTACCTTAGCCAAAAAGCCCCGTGAAGAAATTCCCGGGGCTTTTTCTTTTCTTGAAGATTTAAGAAGATTTAATTGGCGATGTGCTTGTTATCTGCCAGTCTTTCCTGCACTTGCCGTGCACTTGTTTTGATTATCGTGTTTTCGCTGGCATTGTTGACGAGGCTGGTCAGCAGCTGTTTCACGGTTTCAGTATTCGTGCCCGACTGCGCAATGGCGAAGATGGCGGCCTGGCGCACTTCTGGTATTTGATCATTCAGGGCAGCAGAAAAGTAATTGAGGCTGCTGTCGTTTTTATCCCATTGCGCGAGCTGTGAAATGCTGCGGCTTCTGACTGTGGCATCTGGATTTTCAGTCAGGCTTTGTAGTTGCCTGATCACGGCTGCAATTGTTTTGGTATCGGCGCTGTCCAGCATATTGTTAGCGGGCTTGGGTGGCCCGTCAATTCCTGCTGGTGCAGGTGCTTTCAGTGCTGCCAATGCCTGCAGGGCGACGGCCGGTACTTGTTGATTATTCAGCGATAGCAGTATGAGTTCACGCTCTTCTTGCAGGTTGACATTCAGATTGCCCAGCATGGATAAAGCTGCTTTGCGTTGTCCGGCATCCAGGCTGCTGGCAAGCCGTCTTGATAAAGCCAATGTTTCTGCGCTGGGTATGCTGGCGAGCAGGTTGATGATGAGCTCCCTGCTGGCGGCGGATGTCTCACTGTCATACAGCGCCACCAGTTTTTTCAGGTAGTGCGGATTTTCTTGCGCGAGTTTTCGTAACTGATCCTGGGCATCTTCTTTTCCTTCAAGCTGGTCGGCAGGTGACAGGGCGCGTGCCCACAGCAAGTCAAATGGATCTGCTTTATCTGCGGGTGCTGAAGTGCTGTTTGTATTTCCCCACAGCCCGGTGAATTGACTCAGTGTATGTGCTGCCTGACTTTCTGCCGGTGCTTTGTTACTGCGCCCATGCTTGGCGACTACTGGTGCTGGGCTGGCGGTGTCTGAAGGCAGCGTCATCCTGTTCATTGATATCAGGCTGGACAGGGCAAGCAGGCTCAGCAAGAGCAGGATTTTTTTCATGGTTTGAAGCTGTCCTATTTTGGAAAAAGCCCTTGCAATAGCATTTTGCATGGATGATATAGACAGTACCGTTTTATTGTACATGGGGACTTTTTCCATTTTGATTATTGTGCCGGAGTTGCTTATTGAAGCACCAGGCTGGCCTGGGTATTGGTGGTGTAATCCTTCAAACCAAAATGTCCCAGCCAGAAATCATAAGTCGCATTCTGCCCATCGATATTGCTGGTATGCGAGCCATAGACATAGCAACTGCCAAAACATACGACTTCATCGATATAGCTTTTGATGGAATACATTTTGCTGCCATAGCGTTTGTTCTTGACTGACAGGACCAGGGGGCTGTCGATCGCCAGGCCATTGCTGCCGCAAGTCGGCGTCATGACATTGAAAGGGTAGACTCCGCATGATCCCAGGCCGTGCTGAGCACCGGCGATGCCGATGAAGGAATTGACTGATGTTGCATACGCCAGTTCATTGATGGCTTTCATCGCCAGGGTCACACCCATGGAATGGCCGATGACATCTATCCTGCCAGTGCAGGATGCTGCCTTGGCAGCCTGCAAGGATGCTTTCACCGGGTTGGTATTGGCGGCGCCATGGTCATTGATGGCGGGATTGGTTTTCGATCCCCAGTTGGGGCGATATAGCTGGGCATCTACATAGCCTTGGTTTTTCAGGGTGGTGACGGTAGCATTCCAGTCTGAAGGTGAACCGGCGTTGCCGTGTACCAGTACCACATTGTCAAGGCAGGCTGCGTTGCTGGTGCAAGCGATAAAGCTGAGGCCCATGGCAATGAGCACCCGGGTGAGTGTATGGTGTTGCATGATGATGTCTCCAGTTGTGTTTTTATGTAATCCCGCGCTTTGGTGCGCAGGAAAAAACAGGGTAGGAGCATGTCGCCATCATCACCACTATCTATTCAGATAGTGGCAGGGTTTCGCGGACGTCAGTTTTTGTGGGAGGCTAACAATAAGCCCAGCTCATAGGCTTTGGCGACAGCGTGTACGCGGCTGCGTACATCCAGTTTGGCGAAGATCTGGTCGATGTGATATTTGACGTTGACTTCGGTAAGTTCGAGGATGGTGGCTATTTCCCAGTTGGTTTTGCCTTCGTGCATCCAGTGCAGGATTTCTCTTGCCGCTCACTGAGGGTTTTATTATTGATACCGGGTCTGACGGGAAATTCTTCTACCTTAGTTAGGGCGTGTGCAAGTGCCAGGTGCAGATGAGGTGTCAACAAGGCCAGCAGATAAGCGTGCTGATGACTGACTTCAAAAGGCAGATTTGTGAAGATGAAATAGCTGGAAAAATGCCCGCTCAGGTCCAGCATGCCATGGGCAACGGTGTTATGCATTTTCTGCTTCTTGAATGAGGCCAGCCATTCTGCGGGGACTGCATGATCATCACGCCCCGTCTGGAAGAAAACTGGTTCCTGTGTTTCCCGCCATTTTTGCATCAAGGGACTATTTGCCCGGCCTTTGCTGTCGAGCAGGGATTGATAATAGTGGTAGCTCTCTGCCGGGCAATTGAACTGCAATAATTTATGTACATAGTTGCCCTGCGGGCTGACGCCACCTACGCCGCAGACCATCATTTCATGCGGCAAGACTTCGCGCAATATGCCTTGTGCGATCAGGCTGAAGTCATTTGCATTGCGGGTTTCTGCACAAGCCATGATGATGGGCAGTATGGATGTCCTGGAGAGTTGCTCTGCAAAGTTCACCATGTCTGTATTCGTCCTTCTGGCTACTTTAAATTTGCGTGATGGGTGGGAGATGCTACGAATGCTGGCGCTGATATAGGGTGGATGGCGCATGGATGCTTGCTTATGCGCCACCTTCGTACTTACAAGGCTGCTGCGTAGATCGCCCTGGCATCTTCCTTCGTCACTTCACGTGGATTATTTCCGAGCAGGCGCGTTTGCAGCATGGCGTCGCTGGCGAGTTGATCGAGATATTGCTCAGTGACACCAACCTGGCTCAGGCGGGTTTCTATGCCTACTCGGGTTGCCAGGTCTTCCATGGCCTTGATCATGGCGTGGCAACGTTGCTCAGCCGTTCCTGTGGCTTCTGGTGCGATGATGGTGGCCAGCTCAGCGTACAGTTCAGCTGCATGGCTGGCATTGAAGCGCAGTACATGGGGCAAGACCAGGGAATTCGACAAACCATGCGGCACATGGAAGATGCCACCTACCGGGTAGGCCAGCGCATGCACTGCCGCGCAGGGCGCATTGGCAAAAGACTGCCCGGCCAGCATGGCACCGAGCAGCATGGCCTGCCTTGCCGCCAGGTTGTTGCCATTGGTACAGGCTTGGTCACTATTGTTCCAGAGTAATTTTACCTTCTGTCCCGCCAGCATGTCCGACAGCGGGTTCTTTTTCTGTTTTGTCGTATAGGCTTATCTCGCATGCACCATGGCAT
>Ga0187843_10001783_pt1 | contig 13413 bp, 12 predicted proteins | sample SpaLakP09_SKY_43_FD_134516 | JGI IMG/M metagenome (GOLD analysis project Ga0187843, IMG submission 134516) | Oligotrophic lake water microbial communities from Sparkling Lake, Wisconsin, USA - SP09_SKY_43 | ecosystem: Environmental > Aquatic > Freshwater > Lake | place: USA: Sparkling Lake... | reverse complement strand
ATGTGTATGTGCATCGTCGAATTTTACCGGCCACCCCCGCGCGCTAGGCCAGGGTAGATCCACCTGCATCGCTGCCAAGCGAGCGGCCAGCAATGCTTGCCGGGTGCTTCATCGGTGCACAATGCAGCTATGGACAGCATCAAAGCGGAAATAGCGGCGGTGGCAGCGCGCTCAGTAGTGGAGGAGGGGCTGGACTTCGGCGCGGCCAAGCGCCATGCGGCACAGCAACTCGGCCTCTCACCCCGTCAGAGCCTGCCTGACCACGAAACCATGGAACAAGCGGTGCGAGACTACATCGCTATCTTCTGCCCGGACAGCCAGGCGCAGGAGCTTGGCGTGCTGCGCGGTATCGCCATGGATTGGATGGAGCGCTTAGCCGGTTTTCAGCCGCATCTGGGTGGCGCGGTCTGGCGTGGCACGGCCACCCGCCACTCGGACGTTTACCTGCAGTTATTCTGCGAAGACTCCAAAGTAGCCGAAATTACCTTGATCGATAGGGGTGTGCGCTTTGCGGCCAGCCAAGTCACCGGTTTGCATGGCGAGACGGTCGATGCACTGAGTGTGCAAGTTTGGTGTGAAGCGTTCAAGTCCTATATCGGGCTGCATTTGCTTGTAAACGACTTGGATGGTATCCGGGGGGCGCTGCAATCGGACGCGCAGGGGCGGCGCTGGCGAGGGGATGCCAAGGCCTTGCGCAGTTTGATGGACAATAACGCGCATGCAGCCACCTGATTTACCCGCACCCGCACCCGTACCCGCCGCGCCACGCCGCCGCTGGGCTTTGGGCGCGCTTGCAGCGACCGCACTGGGCGCCGGCATTGCCGCCTCCTGGTGGCGACATCGCCCGGAGCAAGACGCCGCACCGGCAGGCTTATGGGCGCGCCAATGGATCAGCCCCCAGGGTCAAAACTTTGGTATGCAAAGCTTTCAAGGACGACCGTTGCTGGTCAATTTCTGGGCTACCTGGTGCCCACCTTGTATTGAGGAACTTCCGCTAATTGAGGCCTTTTATCAACAAAATAAAGGCAACGGTTGGCAAGTTCTTGGATTAGCCGTGGACAAACCCGAGCGCGTGCTCACTTTTTTAAACACGAGCCCGCTGTCCTTTGCGATTGGTATGGCCGGACTCGAAGGCACTGAACTAAGCCGAGAGTTGGGTAATTTGACGGGAAGCCTACCCTTTACCGTCGTGTTCTCAAGCGATGGCCAAATCGCCCAACGCAAACTCGGGCGCATAGTGCAGCAGGACCTGGATCAGTGGCGTGGCTTAAGATAGAGCTTATTGGCGTTAAACACACAATCGGCTCTATTATGTGTGTTGTTCGAATTTAGCTTGCGTTAGAATAATTTTGCGCTCTTTTAAATAATTTTAAGTATTTTTAACGCGTTCAGCACGGCGCCATAGCGCATCGCCGCCGGCAAATGCAAGGAGGATCCATGGATTTACGTAAACTCAAAACCTTGATCGACCTGGTCTCCGACTCCAATGTATCGGAGTTGGAGATTACCGAGCCTGAGGGCAAGGTAAGAATCGTCAAAGGCCCGCAGGCGGCGGTACACCACTATGCGCCAGTCCCGGCGCAGCCTCTTGCCGGTGCGCCGCAAACCCAGAATGCAGCTCCGGGTGCGCCAGCAGCAGCGCCTGTTGAAGCTTCGGCCCCCGAGGTCAGCGAGCTGCACACCGTCAAGTCGCCCATGGTTGGCACTTTTTACCGCTCCTCCTCGCCCGGCGCCAAAGCGTTTGTGGATGTCGGCGATATGGTCAAAGCGGGTGAGACTGTTTGCATTATTGAAGCCATGAAGATTCTCAACGAGATTGAAGCGGACAAATCCGGCAAAGTGGTCCAGGTATTGTGCGAAAACGGTCAGGCAGTGGAATACGGTCAAGCCCTGTTTATGATCGAATAACGCCAAGCCATGTTTAAAAAAATCCTGATTGCCAACCGTGGCGAGATTGCGCTGCGCATCCAGCGCGCCTGCCGCGAGTTGGGCGTTCGTGCGGTGATGGTGTATTCCGAGGCCGACCGCGACGCGAAATACGTGCGCCTGGCTGAGGAAGCAGTTTGTATCGGACCGGCGGCATCGAGCCTGAGCTACCTGAATATGCCGGCCATTATTTCGGCCGCCGAAGTCACGGATGCTGAAGCCATCCATCCCGGTTATGGCTTTTTAAGTGAAAACGCTGATTTCGCCGAGCGGGTAGAAAAAAGCGGTTTCCAATTCATCGGGCCTACACCTGATTGCATCCGCATCATGGGCGACAAGGTATCGGCCAAACAGGCCATGATTCGCGCCGGCGTCCCCTGCGTGCCCGGCTCGGAGGGCGAGTTGCCCGATGACCCAGTCCAAATCCGACGGATTGCGAAAGGTGTGGGTTACCCGGTCATCATCAAGGCGGCAGGCGGGGGCGGCGGCCGCGGCATGCGCGTGGTGCATACCGAAGCGGCGCTGATCAATGCTGTGGCCATGACCAAGGCGGAGGCGGGGGCAGCCTTTGGCAATCCTGCGGTGTACATGGAAAAATTTCTCCAAAACCCGCGCCATATTGAAATCCAGATTTTGGCCGACTCATTCAAAAATGCGGTGTATTTGGGCGAGCGCGATTGCTCAATGCAAAGGCGGCACCAGAAGATTCTCGAGGAGGCCCCTGCGCCGGGTATTAACCGCAAGCTGATTGAACGTATCGGTGAGCGCTGCGTCACCGCCTGTAAAAAAATGGGCTACCGTGGCGCAGGTACTTTTGAGTTTCTGTACGAGGCGGGTGAGTTTTATTTCATCGAGATGAATACGCGCGTTCAGGTGGAGCATCCGGTGACTGAGATGATCACCGGTGTGGACATCGTGAAGACGCAAATCATGGTGGCCGCAGGAGAAAAACTGCCCTTTACCCAACGCCAGATCACCATTTCCGGGCATGCCATCGAATGTCGTATCAACGCCGAAGACCCTTTCAAATTCACGCCTTCCCCAGGCCGCATCACCACCTGGCACGCCCCCGGCGGGCCCGGTGTAAGGGTTGATTCGCATATTTATTCTAATTATTTTGTTCCGCCCAATTACGACTCCATGATTGGCAAACTCATCGTCCATGGCGATACGCGGGAGCAAGCACTGGCGCGTATGCGCACCGCTTTACTGGAAACTGCGGTAGAGGGCATCAGCACCAATATCCCCTTGCACCGCGAGCTCATGGTGGATGCCAAGTTCATGGCCGGCGGCACTAATATTCACTATCTGGAGCATTGGCTTGAACAGCACAAGCGCTGAAGCAAGTCTGTATGAATTGCGTCTGGTATGCCCGCAAAGCCAGGTCGAAACCGTCGGTGATGCCTTGCAAGCGCTAGACGCCCTGAGCGTTAGTGTAGAGGACGCTGACGCCCATACTGACGCGGAGCAAGCTTTGTTTGGCGAACCGGGAATGCCGGCGCCGCGGGACGGATGGGAACGCTCGGTGGTACTGGCGCTGTTTAGCAGTCAGAGCCAGGCGCTAGAAGCCGGTCGGCTATTGCAAGCACAAGATTTTTTTGATCGCTGTTCGCTGCAAGGTGTGACTGCGATTGCTGACCAGGACTGGGTACGGTTGACACAAGCGCAATTTGCGCCCGTGGAAATTACACCGGTTTTTTGGATTGTGCCCAGTTGGCACCAACGCCCGCCGGCAGCCAGCCACAGCATTGTGCTCGACCCGGGCCTGGCCTTTGGTACCGGAACCCACCCCACCACGCGCATGTGCCTGCGTTGGATCGCCCGCAATCCGCTGCCCTCCACGGTCTTGGACTACGGCTGTGGTTCAGGCATATTAGCCATCGCTGCCGCGAAATTCGGCGCTAGCGCGGTCTGTGCAGTTGACATCGATCCAGCAGCGGTACAAGCCACCGTGGACAATGCTAAGAGTAATGCCGTTCGCCTACAGGCAGGCTTACCCGATGCAGCGACAGGAAGCTACGCCTTGGTGGTGGCCAATATTTTGTCCTCGCCGCTGAAAGTGCTGGCTCCGCTTTTGTGCAGCCTGACACAAAGCAGCGGCCGCTTGCTCTTGTCCGGCATATTGGAGCGGCAGGCTGAGGACTTGAAAGCCGCCTACGCGCCGTTTTGCCAATTACAGGTCTTGGATACGCAGGAAGGATGGATCCTGATGAGCGCGACTTTGGATTAAAAAGTCCGCCCGAGAGCACGCCCAGATTCTTACTAGCCTGGCCCGCCACCAGCATGTTCATGTAAGTGGGGGGCAGCACTTGCGTCAGTGCCTACCAAGCAATCGAAAAATCTCAGCGGGAACAGTATGAAAAAAGCCCAGCACGCGTGAAGCATGCCGGGCTTGCCTTCGAAGCTGCAATGAATCAGGGCTTCGATGCGCTCGGGAAAGGCCAGGCAGCCTTCGGATTGAGCTTAGTCTGCGCCGCTGGCGCAGCAGGCTTCGCAGGTGCTGCCTTCTTAGCCGGTGCGGCTTTCTTAGCAGGCGCTGCCTTCTTGGCCGGTGCGGCTTTCTTGGCAGGCGCTGCCTTCTTAGCCGGTGCGGCCTTCTTAGCCGGTGCAGCCTTCTTAGCCGGTGCAGCCTTCTTAGCCGGCGCAGCCTTCTTGGCCGGTGCAGCCTTCTTAGCCGGTGCAGCCTTCTTAGCCGGTGCAGCCTTCTTAGCCGGTGCAGCCTTCTTAGCCGGTGCGGCTTTCTTAGCCGGTGCAGCCTTCTTAGCCGGTACGGCTTTCTTCGCAGGTGCCGCTTTTTTTGCGGCTGGTTTTTTTGCAGTTGCCATGACTATCTCCTTGATCAATTTACAAAGAGCACTTTTTGCCGATCTTTTTGACAAAAAGAGATCCATGTGGTTGGGTTGGTTCCCAGCAACATGAACGGGGGGTCACAGTCCACAAGCAGTCGGGGTACGCCGCCGCGGGACCGTGAAATTGAGAAACAGGACTCAAAGCATTATTCCCAGGACAACGCTCCGCCTGATTGGTATTCGATGACGCGGGTCTCAAAGAAGTTGCGCTCCTTCTTTAGGTCTATCATTTCGCTCATCCAGGGGAATGGATTCTCCTCATGGGGGAACAAGGCTTCCAAACCAATCTGCGTAGCGCGCCGGTTGGCGATATAGCGCAAGTAGCCCTTGAACATCGACGCGTTCATACCCAATACGCCGCGCGGCATGGTGTCTTCGGCGTAGCGGTATTCAAGCTCGACGGCTTTTTCGAACAAAGCCTTGATTTCAGCTTTGAATTCCGCCGTCCACAGATGCGGGTTTTCCGCCTTGAGTTGGTTGATCAAATCAATGCCGAAATTGCAGTGCATAGACTCGTCGCGCAAAATGTACTGGTACTGTTCGGCAGCGCCGGTCATTTTGTTCTGCCGTCCCAATGCCAAGATCTGGGTAAAGCCCACATAAAAGAACAAACCTTCCATTAGGCAGGCGAACACGATCAGGGATTTGAGCAAGGTCTGGTCGGTTTGTGGCGTACCCGTATGGAAATGCGGATCCATGATCGCTTCGATAAACGGGATGAGGAATTCGTCCTTGTCCCGGATCGATTTGACTTCGTTGTAGGCGCTAAAGATTTCGCCTTCGTCTAAGCCCAGGGATTCAACGATGTACTGGTACGCGTGGGTATGAATAGCTTCTTCGAAGGCCTGGCGCAGCAAAAACTGACGGCACTCGGGTGCCGTGATGTGACGATAGGTGCCCAGCACAATATTGTTGGCCGCCAGCGAGTCCGCGGTCACAAAAAATCCAAGATTGCGTTTGACCATGCGACGCTCGTCCTCAGTCAGGCCGTTCGGGTCTTTCCACAGCGCAATGTCGCGGGTCATATTGACCTCTTGGGGCATCCAGTGGTTGGCGCAAGTGGCCAGGTATTTTTCCCACGCCCATTTGTATTTGAAGGGCACTAACTGGTTCACATCAGTCTGGCCGTTGATGATGCGCTTATCCGAGGCGCGCACGCGCTGCGGGGTTGCTGCGGTCGCTGTTTGCGTTTTGGCGGCAGCAGGCGCTGCGCTCGGCATAACCGGCGTATCCACAGCGGCGGCCATGGCCTGCGGATTCAATGCCGGCGCACGGGCATAGGCTTCACTGCCCGCATCCAGGGGATTTGCTGCGAAAGGCTGCAGTGAGGCCGGTTTTACTTCTTCGTCCCAAGTCAACATAATGGTTTCAATATTTCTAAATTAGTAAAGCACGGTCAGGGGTGCCAGTGAGTTGGTAAGTTAGCGCTGAAATTTAAAGTCGGTCATTCGAGTCCGCACCGCTTCATTGGCAGGCTTCACAGGTGGGGTCGTCTACGCCGCAGAATTTGATATCCGTCGCCGCGCTGCTGCTCATTTCCATTTGCTGCTGGGCCACCGCCGCTGCGGCTGCCAGCAAAGACCCGCCCGAAGGCGCGGTAGCTTGCGATGAAGCCACTGAATTCATACGACCCGAACTGACGGTGGATTTCTCCGCATGCGTGGCCGACATCGTGCGCAAATAGTAGGTGGTTTTAAGACCGCGCAACCAAGCCAGTTTGTATGTTTCGTCTAGTTTTTTACCCGAAGCACCTGCCATATAAATATTGAGCGACTGGGCTTGGTCAATCCACTTCTGACGACGCGCTGCAGCCTCCACCAGCCAACGGGTTTCTACTTCAAACGCGGTGGCATATAACTGCTTGATCTCATGCGGCACCCGGTCCATGGGGCTGAGTGAACCATCAAAGTGTTTCAGATCCATCACCATCACGTCATCCCACAAGCCAATGCGTTTGAGATCTCGCACCAGATAACTGTTGACGACCGTAAATTCACCCGACAAATTTGATTTGACCGACAAATTGCCAAAGCAAGGCTCGATTGACGCGTCCACGCCAATGATGTTGGAAATAGTTGCCGTTGGGGCGATGGCCACACAGTTGGAATTGCGCATGCCGTCCTTGGCAATTTTGCGGCGTAGCGCGTCCCAGTCCATGGTCGATGAGCGATCCACTTCGACAAAACCGCCGCGCTCTTTGGCCAACATGTCCAGCGTATCCAAGGGCAAAATGCCGCGATCCCACAAAGACCCTTTGAAACTGGAATAGCTGCCACGCTCTCGCGCCAGCTCGGTCGATGCCCAGTATGCGTAATAGCTGATGGCCTCCATGGAGGTGTCGGCAAATTGCACTGCAGCGTCGCTGGCATAGGGTATACGCAAGGAATACAGACTGTCCTGAAAAGCCATCACGCCCAGTCCTACCGGTCGGTGGCGTACGTTCGAGTCGCGGGCTTTTTTGACCGCGTAGTAATTGATATCAATCACGTTATCGAGCATGCGCATGGCAGTGGTAATCGTACGCTTGAGTTTTTCATGGTCCAAAGCACCATCTTTGATGTGCTGCAGCAAATTGACCGATCCCAGATTGCAGACTGCCGTCTCGGTATCTGATGTATTGAGCGTGATTTCAGTGCACAAATTACTGGAATGGACCACGCCCGCATGCTGTTGGGGCGATCGGATGTTGCAGGCATCCTTGAAGGTAATCCAAGGGTGCCCCGTTTCAAACAACATCGTTAACATCTTGCGCCACAGGTCACCGGCTTCCATGATACGGGCGGGTTTGATTTCACCGCGCGCGGCCTGTTGCTCGTAAGCCACATAGGCCGTCTCAAATTCGACGCCGAATTTGTCATGCAAATCAGGCACGTTAGACGGCGAGAACAAAGTCCACTGGCCTTTTTCCATGACGCGGCGCATAAACAAATCCGGTATCCAGTTGGCCGTATTCATGTCATGGGTTCGACGGCGGTCATCGCCGGTGTTCTTGCGCAACTCGAGAAACTCTTCAATATCCAGGTGCCAGGTTTCTAGGTAAGTGCACACCGCGCCTTTGCGCTTACCGCCCTGGTTCACCGCCACAGCCGTGTCATTCACCACTTTGAGAAAGGGGACCACGCCTTGTGATTCACCGTTGGTGCCTTTGATGCGCGAACCCAGCGCACGCACCCGTGTCCAATCGTTACCCAGGCCGCCGGCAAACTTGGACAACAAGGCGTTTTCCTTAATGGATTCGTAAATACCATCTAAATCGTCCGGCACGGTGGTCAAGTAGCACGAGGAGAGTTGCGAGCGCAAGGTGCCGCTATTGAACAAGGTCGGCGTGCTCGACATAAAGTCGAAGGACGAAAGAATCTCATAAAACTCGATAGCTCGGGATTCGCGCTCGGCCTCGTTGAGCGACAGACCCATGGCAACGCGCATAAAGAAAGCCTGCGGCAATTCAATCCGGGTCTTGTTGTGGTGCAGGAAGTAGCGGTCATACAAGGTTTGTAGGCCGAGGTAGTCAAATTGCTGGTCGCGCTCTGCACGTAAGGCGCCGCCTAATCGCTTGAGGTCGAAATGCAATAGCTTTTCGTCCAGCAACTCGTGTTGCACGCCTTTTTTAATGAAGTCAGGGAAGTAATCAACATAGGCCTGCTGCATGTTGGCGGCGGGAACGTCATGACCCAATACTTCGCGCGAAATCGTGTGAAAAAGCAACCGTGCGGTAGCGTAGGTGTAATCAGGATCCTTCTCGATCAAGGTACGCGCCGCCAAAATAGATGCCTTGTACACCTCATCGACAGGCACACCGTCATACAGGTTGCGCAGGGTCTCGGCAATGATGGGATCGGCCTTGACTTCAGAGCCTAAATTAGAGCAAGCGTTGCGGATGCGCTCGGTCAAAGCCTCCATATCCAAGGCAACGCGCTGCCCACGGTCCACCACATGCAAAGTAGGCGAAGCGGGCGCTGCTTGCACCTGCTGCTTGGCGCGTTCCTGCGTACGCCTTTCACGGTACAAAACATAAGCGCGTGCTACCTCATGGTGCCCGCCACGCATCAAGCCAAGTTCTACCTGATCCTGCACGTCCTCGATGTGAAAAGTTCCACCGCCGGGACGCGAGCGCATCAGCGCACGAATCACTTGCTGCGTCAAAGCATCCACCGTCTCGCGCACACTGGCCGAGGCCGCGCCTTGGGTGCCATGCACGGCCAGAGAAGCCTTCATGATGGCGACCGCAATTTTATTTGGCTCGAAGGGTACTACCGAGCCGTTACGGCGGATGATTTGGTAACTTGTAAGAGGGTTAGGGTTGGTTTCGTTCGAGAAATGGGCGCTCTGGGGTACGACCATCGCGGACGCTTGGGAAAGAGTCGAAATTGATTGCATGATTTGCTTTTTTTTGATCCAAATTGAGGTCAACGAAGTCCGGCTGGATGAGGCGCGGCGAGATACATAGCGGGCACCGGCAGCGGCCTGCCCACACTATATATGGTGTGCGGTCGGCTGGCAAGCCACTACCGGTAGTGTACTGGCGATGTTTTCGATAAAATTGGTGCGAAAGCTGAAAGTCGAGCCAACCGGGCGCCTGTGCACAAATTTCTCTCCAGCGCATGCGCAGCCTGCAAGGCCTGGTATAGAGGAACTTTCAATGACAAAACGGGTGCAGCGCAAGGGCTTTACAGGCATCTGCTGAGCAACAGCGCTGATAGGCTTGACTTTGCAAACACAGCCACGGGCCTTTTGCACTGTTTTGGGGCTTGTTGCGAAAAAACCAAGGGCCGAACTTTTTATCAGCCCGGCAGCTCCAAGTTCAATTGCGAGGCGATATCGGTCAAACGATGCCATTCAAAACCTGGCCCTGGATCTATTTTTCGGCCGGGCGCCACATGGCTGTGACCGGCAAGGTGGCGCACGGGGTATTGTTCAGACAAGGCACGCAGCAATTTCCTTAGGCCTGCGTACTGGGCGGGCTCGAAAGTATCGCCCTCCAGCCCCTCAAGCTCAACGCCAATCGAAAAGTCATTGCAGTTATCGCGCCCTTGAAAAGACGATGCCCCGGCGTGCCAAGCCCGCTGGTCACAGCTAACAAGCTGCCACAAAGCACCATCTCGGCGAATAAAAAAATGGGCCGATACCTCCAGACCACGGATGGACTGGAAATACGGATGGGCATCCCAGTCCAACCTATTTGTAAACAAGCGCTCTACCGCATCCCCTTCGTAAACGCCTGGCGGCAAACTGATGGAATGCAACAGTACCAAATCGAGCACCGCGCCCGCAGGCCTGACGCCAAAGTTGGGCGAAGCGCAATGCCGTGCGCCCGCGTACCAACCCAGGTTCCAGGGCGAGCCATCCGGGGCAGCAGGCTGGTCCACAGTTGTCAAAGCAAAGTCCTCAAGGGTGGTGCCGATTGCCAGCTCAGGACTCATGGAGCCGCTTGTGTGCGGTACTGCAATACACACCAGACTCCCCTTGCGTAGCCTCGTGAGCGACCACATGGGTACCGCAATGGCTGCAGGCCAACATTTCGATAGGGCGTTGCGGCGAACCGGGTTTGGGCTCTCGGTCTTTGGCGGCCCGGCGCGTGCGCCATTGCCATGCAATCAGCAAAGCGAGCAGCAGTAACAGTAGATACTTCATACCGACCGGCCCAAAATCACTTCCAACACAAAGCGCGAGCCCACATAGGCCATAAACAAAAAGCCGGTTCCCGCATACAAGAGATAGACCGCCCGCTTGCCGCGCCAGCCAAAGCGCGAGCGCCCTAGCAACAAGACCGCAAAAGTCAGCCAGGACATGACAGAAAAAACGGTTTTGTGGTCCCAGCGCCAGGCATGTCCATGGCCATAGACCAAGTCACCGAATTCATAGCCCACGACCAGCGTGGCGGACAACAGCACAAAACCGGCGGCAACGAAGCGATAGGTGAGGCGCTCCAAAGTGAGCAAGGGCAGCCCGCTTTGGGTTTCCACGCCCATACGCATCCGCGCTTCAGCCCGGGTCATAAACCAAGCATGAACCGCCGCGACACCAAACAAGCCGTAACAAGAAATGGCCACTGCCATATGCAGTGGCAGCCAGGCCGAAGCCGTCTCTGGCAAGACCTTGCCTGGAAACAGCCAAGCTAAGACCACCGACAGGGCTCCCAGGGCGCTCAAGGCCCAGCGGGCAGGCAACTGCGGAAAGACATGACTCTCAACCGCATAGCTCGTGGCAATCAACCAAGCCGTCACCGACAAGGCGGGTGCAAAGCCAAAGCGCGTCGGCACATCCACAAAAGCCATTACCAGCGCCGCAGCATGCGCCAGCCACGCGATGGCGACCCAGGCGCGGGCTGCCGATGCGCCCTGTCTGCGCGCGACCAGCGCCGGCCAAAGATAGGCCAAGACCGCCAGAATGCTCAAGGCCAGGCCCGGGGACAATGCGCTGTCTAAAATCATGGTGACAGTTTAGCCTTTTGTCCCCCCACCGGCGACAGCCGAGCGACTGCAGTCTCTGCCAATACCCCACACTGGAAACCTATGGCCTCCGCCCTTACTGACAAACTGTCCCGCCTCGTCAAGACTTTGCGAGGCCAGTCTCGCATCACAGAGGACAACGTGGGGGAGATGTTGCGCGAGGTGCGTATGGCCTTGCTGGAGGCCGATGTGGCGCTGCCGGTGGTGCGCGACTTTATTGCCCGCGTCAAGGAAAAAGCGCTGGGCCGCGAGGTGCTGGGTTCTTTACAGCCCGGCCAAGTCTTGGTCAGCATTGTCAACCAGGAATTAGCAGCCACTATGGGCCAGGGTGTCAGTGATATCAATCTGGCGGTACAACCGCCGGCCGTGATTTTGATGGCCGGCCTGCAAGGCGCCGGTAAAACCACCACCACCGCCAAGCTGGCCAAGCACCTGATCGACAAGCGCAAGAAAAAAGTGCTCACTGTGTCAGGTGACGTGTACCGTCCCGCGGCTATCGAACAGCTCAAAACCGTCACGGCCCAAGCGGGGGCCGAATTTTTCCCTAGTAGTGCGGACCAAAAACCCGTGGCTATCGCGCTGGCGGCGCTGGACTATGCGAAACGCCACTTCTTTGATGTGCTGTTGGTCGATACCGCCGGTCGTCTGGCCATCGACGAGGTCCTGATGCACGAGATCCAGGAACTCCACGCAGCCCTGCACCCCATTGAAACCTTGTTTGTGGTGGACGCCATGCAAGGCCAGGACGCTATCAACACCGCCAAAGCATTTAAAGACGCTTTGCCTATCACTGGCATCATCCTGACTAAAACCGATGGTGATTCGCGGGGCGGTGCGGCGCTGTCGGTGCGCCAGGTAACGTGTGCACCGATCAAGTTCGCCGGCACCAGCGAAAAAATAGACGGACTAGAGGTCTTTGACGCCGACCGCCACGCCGGACGCATTCTGGGCATGGGCGATATCGTCGCCCTGGTAGAACAGGTTACCGCCGGGGTGAATGTGGAGGCGGCGCAAAAGTTGGCGGCGAAAGTGAAAAGCGGCGCCAGCTTTGACCTCAATGATTTCTTAGGCCAAATCCAGCAAATGAAACAAATGGGCGGCCTATCCAGCCTCATGGACAAACTACCCGCTGCCATGGCGGCTAAAGCCGGCCAGGTGGATATGGACAAAGCGGAAAAAGACATCCGGCGCAAAGAGGGCATCATCCACAGCATGACGCCGCTGGAGCGGCGTAAGCCAGACCTCATCAAAGCCACCCGCAAACGCCGCATTGCCACGGGGGCCGGTGTGCAAGTACAGGAGGTCAATCGCATGCTCAAAGAATTTGAGCAAATGCAGGACATGATGAAAAAAATGAGCGGCGGCGGAATGATGAAGATGATGAAGCGCATGGCCTCGATGAAGGGCATGCCCAAGATGCCGTTCTGAAACCGCGAAGCGACCGTGTTCCACAGACCTTAGTCTTGCGGCGTCAATTCCAGCTTTTGCACATCCAGCCCCAGGCCGCTGAGCCGCACCAACAAACTGGCATAGGTTTGCGGATCCATGCGTGGCGTGCGCGACAGAATCCATAAATACTCACGCCCCGGTTCGCTGACGGCCACCCATTGGTAGTTGTCGTCCAGGGCAATCACCCAGTAGTCGCCCCACACCGCAGGAATGATTGATAACCATTGCGGCGCAAAACGCACCTGTAATTTGGGTGAGCTGGCGTTGCCAATCTGGCGCGCCGCACCGATGGCCTCGTCCATGTCCCCGGAGGCCAGCTTGCAGCGGTTGACCACCTGCAACAAACCGTCGCTGCGCAAACTGTATTGGGCGCGCGTATGGCTCACACACTCTTTCTGAAACCAGTTGGGAAACTTGGCAATTTCGTACCAGGTTCCCATATAACGCGGCACGTCAATCGCGCCGACAGTAACCAATGGCGCCGCCGCAAAGACGCCACAAGATGCAAACAAGCCGACCAGCGCGATGCAAGCCGCGAACTTACGATAAACTATGGCTGCGCCCCTCTTGCGTCACGACTTCGCCGCGCAGCGAATAGGTGCGCGTCTCGGTGATGCGTACGTCCATCAACTGCCCCATCAAGCGCGCCGGGCCCGCGAAATTCACCACCCGATTGCATTCGGTGCGGCCCATCAACTCGCTGCCGTCTCGCTTGGAAGGGCCTTCCACCAAGATGCGCT
>Ga0187843_10001782_pt1 | contig 13418 bp, 15 predicted proteins | sample SpaLakP09_SKY_43_FD_134516 | JGI IMG/M metagenome (GOLD analysis project Ga0187843, IMG submission 134516) | Oligotrophic lake water microbial communities from Sparkling Lake, Wisconsin, USA - SP09_SKY_43 | ecosystem: Environmental > Aquatic > Freshwater > Lake | place: USA: Sparkling Lake... | reverse complement strand
CCACCATCGTCCGCCACCAACCCACCCAAACAGTTAGTCCTGCGTGATGGTGCATTGACGGTCTATCGCCGCAGCCGCAGCCAACGCTACCAATGCCGCTTTAGGTTGGCTTCAGGTGCTTGGCACAGACAGACAACAGGCGCTAGCAGCATAGAAACAGCCATAGCCCGTGCCTGCGATATATACGACGAAGCCCGCTACCGCACCAGGCTGGGTTTAGCACACCGAACACACCTGTTTGCACACATCGCCCAACTGACATTGGGAGAACTCGGGGCTCAGGTGGATGCGCCTTTGGTGAAAACAGGTCTTCTGTTACTTGAGCACCAGCACGTTGTTTCGTCGCTCCATCTGGCGGGGCAAAGTCACTGCCATCATCCCCTGCCCCCCGGTGCGCTGCAACAGCGTCGCAAGGTTTTGCTCCGCCTCACCAGACAAATTTTGTGCAGCAAGCTGAGCCATTTGAAACATCCACAAGCCATGAACGGCACTGGCACGTTGCACCTGCACACCACGCCATGTGTAGCGGACCATGCCTACAGTGGGGTGCACCATGCGGTCGTTGTTGAAGTGAATCAATTGACCTGATGGCGCATCAGGGTGGGCATCGCACCATTTCTGGTAGCTCGCCATGTCTGTACTCAGCTGAGGACCCCAGTCTATGAACATCAAGGCCAACACCGACTCCAACGTGGCGGGGATGGCGTCATCGGGCAGCCAATCGGCATCATGCGGTGCAAATTCGCCATCGGGTGTGTTGGGCAATTGCATGCGCTCCACCCAGCGCGCAACGTTTGGCGCACGCCTTTTCATCATGGCTGTGGGGTGAGGGTCCCGTCCCAAGTGCGCATACATTGGCGCGATGAGACCCAGGTCGGCAATACTCACGCGCCAGCCCATAACATAGGGGTAGCTCTGAAAGTGGATGTCAAGTGCCTCTAGGAGTTCTTCATAAGCGGCTTCTATCGAAGGTATGGTCTCTGCCGTGATTCCTAGGGCGGGCAAGCTAGAACTAAAAAAATCCATAACTCGCCTGCCAGCGCTACGTCTTGCTTCCCGATCTTCGCCTGCGTAAAGACCTCGTCCAAACTCAGTCTGCAAAAACAGCTCCTGCTCATCGCGGTAGCTCCAGCGGTAGTGCATTGCCACCTGTAACAGGCCTTCGAGGCCAAAGCCGTCGATCAGTCTGGCCACCACCCGCTGCACCGGTGAAAGAGGGGTCATGCAAGTCGCAGACGCCTGATCCTCGAGCGAGTCCAAATACGTAACGATGTCCGTCGAGTCTTGAATGAACTGACCCTCAGGCGTTTCAAGCACTGGAAATGTCACCAGCCCGACTGCGGGCCGAACGCGCGCTTTGTAATCCGGATGCGAAGGACAGCGCTCGACGAATGCAAGCCCTTTCTTGATCAGGCAAGACCGCGCTTTACCGGTGTAGAGCGAGTGCGGCGTGCCCCAGAGGGTGTAGGGACGTTTCGGATCAACGATCGAGGACATGGTCAAAACCTTTTATATAAATGCAGACAATTAAAAAAAGCCATTCGCAACTGATCACCATGACCGCGCTCAATCATGGCCCTTCAAGTCCTTTCGGTAATGCCACAGTACCACCAGCGACAAGCCCAAAGCCACAAGATCGAAAGCAAGAACTTGCAAAAAATAGGCGTAACCATCGACAAAATAATTGACCAGCATCGATACCAGCATGTTCAACGACCCAGCGATGCTGGCGATGGCGCGGGTCGTTGGAATCAGGATAAAAATACCAATGAAAACCGCCAGTACATTGGCAGCCGTATTCACAAAATTAGGCAAAGGTTCCGCTGTGGTCTGATTGCCGGAGCCTGTTGCGCACAAAAACATGGCCACAGCCGCCAACACGGCCACAAGTGTGTACAGGATGTTGGCAACCCTGCTGTCATGCAACATGGTCGGTGTCGGCTTCAAGAGCATCTTCATCATGGTTGTTCTTTGCAATAACTCAATCTTGGACCCGCTCTAACTGACCGCGGATATCACCGAAGTAGGACTGCCCGCTGGTGTGCAAGTTGAAATACAAATCCCCCTCGCGGGCAATGGCGGCCATGCCGGCCACCGTCTTCACTCTATCTATAGGGTTGGCCATCACAATGGGACAGCCAGCGGTGGCAAAGCCAATTGGCCCATGGGCGTGCGCCGTGACTGCGGTGATGTCTTCGTTACGTACCTGGATGCTGAATGTATTGTTGGCGAACGCCGCCTTCAGGTCGTTTTTGAGCCCGAAGTCCACCAAAATAGGCCCCAGCATGCCTGGCTTGCCACAGTGAATGTGAAACATGGTGATTGTTTTGGGGTCCACCCCTTCGATGCGGATATCCACATAGGCCCGGCTTAAATCCTTGCTGAATCGCACCATGCCGTGGCCACGCGAGGGACGCTTGTCGCGGTCCACCGACGGCGTAGTGGAGCGGAACACTTTGGGCACAGCACGCGGTGTGTCGCGCTCTTCGCCGCCCTCCTGATGAGGACTCAGCCACGCCTGATAACGCGCACCGATTTCGCTACCTTTGTCCGGATTGAGCACGACAGCAGGCACTTGCGCCCACGCCAATTGGGTGGCACCCCACACCATGATTATTCCGATGAATTTAAGTGAAAGGGTTTTCATAGTTAAATTTTATGAACTGGTTTCAAATTAAGAAGCACGCCCCATCCAAGGATGAAATCGTCCTTGCGGGTCATACTTTGCGCGCACCTGGTCTAGGCGGGCCAGATTGGCGTCGGACACAAATTTCGCGGGCCGACGCGCCAAGTTTTCGTCGGCCAACTGAATGCCGCGACTCCATGGCTCTAAGGCTTTCATGTGGTCGGTAGCCCAGTGGATGTGTTGGGATTCATCGACGCCTTTCCCCAAGCCGCAATACAACGCCAGATAGCTTCGGTGTTCCTGCGAAAAGGCCATATCGGGACGCTGTACCGGGCCGTTCCAGTTGAGCCACAACACGTGGCTGGGGTGCGGGGGTTGGGTGTCTGCGATGCTGCGTATCGCGGGAAGTAGCGGTGCTATCGGGGTGTCCATCCACATGTTGTCGGCGCTCCATCGAGTGTTGGACAAGAACAAAGTTTTTTCGCCCGCATTCATCATGAAGTTCAGCGACATGGGCAGCAGGGGCAGCGTAAAGCTCGCCTTGGAACGCACTGGGCTATTCGCCATAAAGGCCACCATCTCGCGCGCTTCTTTCCAGCTATCCGCCATCACCGGCGCTACGACCTCCATCCCATGGGCGTTGATGAGCGTGGCCTTGGGGTTCATGACGATCTGAAACTCCACCTTGGGCGAGACCGAAGGCCCCACCCGATCAGCCCAGGCCAATAGCTCCTCCAGGTGCTTGATGCGAAAAACCTGTAACTTCATGCCAATGAATTTGGGGCGCTGGTGTAGCTTCAGGTGAAAGCAAACCACCACACCAAAAAATCCCGGCCCCGCACCGCGCGCGGCCCAGTACAGGTCGGCATGGTCGTTTTCGTTGGCGTGCACTAGCGTTCCGTCTGCCAGTACCACATCGATGCCGATCACGTTTTGGCACCCCACGCCTACGTTGCGGCTGTTCCAACCAAAGCCACCTTGCAATAAAAAGCCTCCCATGCCCACTGTCCATGCGTGTGCCGTCGGGAAAAATAATTTGTATGGCACCAACGCCAAGTTCAGCTCCCCCGCAAGAACTCCCGGGCCGATGATGGCCGTCATCTTGGTGGGATCGACCTCAATCGACTTCAGGCGCGAGAGGTCCAGCATTAGTCCACCCTCGCGGATATGGTTTTGTGCCCAGCTGTGTCCACCGGAACACATCCCGATGTGCATACCTGCGCGCGCGGCCTCTCGCACCGCCGAGGCGACTTCATCGGCGTTATTGGCCTGCACCACCATTTCCGGGCGGCGTTCTGGGTCGCGTACGGTAAAACTGGTGCCGAGCACGGCTTGCTCAAATCCGGCGTCGCCACGACGAAAGGTGGCACCTGTCTTTCTGTTTTTTTGCATGGGATTTCCTTATCTTTGAAGCGTGCGGATAAGACGGCGCTTAGTCTTTTTTACCAGGACCAAACGTTGTAAAGAGATCGGGCAGGATGACTTTCAGATGGTTCATTTCCTGCGCGCAGTGCACCAACAATTCCATGGCCATGTTGTCGGTCAAGGGAGCGAATTTGGCGGCAACCCGACCTAGCAGTGCGCCTGCAGCGCCGGGCATACCACGTGGGCGGATGTTGGAGCCGGCTAACCAAAAGCGCGAGCGCATTTCCGAGCCGCCCGGGACGGGGCGCACATGGTGGATCAGCCAGCCGGTCTCCATCGGCGTACCGGCCATACTGCCGCGCGCGCAGATGGCCACTTCGCCGTCGCGCTGTAGGCGCGCTTCGTCCAAGCCTAGGCTAGCCGGGGTTACGAAACGAATGGCCAAATTTAGCCTTTGGTTCCCCACGTACTCCACCACATGCGACGTACGGCCCACGTAGTGCTGTAGATCGCTGCGGCCATCGGCCCATGCCACATGCAGGTGCGCGCGCGGATGCCATAGCTTGTAGCGTTGCGCTTGGCTGCCATGCCAGGCAAACCACCAATCCCACATCGCGGGTGTGACACCTGGCATATCGGTGCGCACGAAGACGCGAAAGGCTCCGTCGGGGCTGATGGTGACACCGTTTTCCACTGGCCAGTAGCCGGGCGCTTGCAATTGCGGCGCACTTTCTATTGGCGGTAAGAGCTCTACGGTCTGAAAGCCCACCGCAATAGCCTCGCGCACATGGGCTGGCAAGGGAGCCATGTCAGATGTGAAAAATTGGGCATACGGGCTGTTCGCTAGTTCAGCAGACGTGTACCCAAGGTGGACTGAATCAGACAAGGGGTATGGCATATTTTTTCCTTCAACTCCCATATCAAGTGGTTTGACCTTGGCTGAGTCTGAATTCAAACTCCATGACCAATACAGTGTCGCCCTCTAAGCCATAGCGTCTGCAAAGTTCGGCATTTTTTAGAGTTTGATAAGTACCCACCAGATCTTCACGTACGCCAAATACAGCGTCCGAATTTAAATAGGGGTCCTCGGAGTCAAACAATTCGGTTACGAGCATCAAATAATCAGGCGCGGTCACGATAATGTGCGCATGCGCAGCGCGCCAGGAACCGCGGTTTGCAGGTTGAACAAGATCACGGAAAACCGGTCCATCTGTCGGGATTTCATAGGGCACTGGTCGAATAGTGACAATTTCAAACCTGCCGTCCACATCAACAGAAATTTGGCAGCGCAAATTTTCTGTCGGCTGCTCAGAATCTACTTGCCAATAAAAACCATTGCTCGCGTTTTGCCAATAATCAATACTTGCTGAGGGCAAGGGATTTCCTTGAACATCACAAACCCGGCCTTTGAGCAAGATCGGTACTCCTTCATTTACACCTATCAAATTGGCAGGGCTATTTAACCAAGGTGATCCTGCCGTATGAAATGGTCCCAAATTACTACCAGGAGTGGCGCCGGGCTTGCCAGCTAAAAGGTCCACAAGACTTGAGACCCCAAGCACATCGGACAGCAGAGAAAATTCGCTGCGCGATTCAGTGCTAATGTCAGCACATGCATGAAGAAAAGAAAGTGTATTGCGCCATTCTTCATGGGTTAATTGCGTGTCTTTGACGTATTGATGTAGCGTCGCAACAAGTGTTTGAACCAATTTTCTAGTCCGCTCGTTGGGAATCGCTGAAAAGCTCTGTGTAGCAATTTCAGATATGTTGGATAAATCAATATTTTTCATTTTGTAATTGGATTTGATAACATTCCCACCCTTTCAATTTCAACCTCAATCCTGTCGCCAGCTTTCATCCATACCGGCGGAGTGCGCGCGTATCCCACTGCGCCAGGAGTGCCCATGACGACCACATCTGCCGGCTCTAAGGTCATAGTTTGAGACAGAAGTGATAGGGTGCGAGCGACACCAAACGCCATGTCGGAGGTGTTTGCGCTTTGCATTACCTCGCCATTCAAGCGAGATTCAATACGCAAGCCCATGCAGCCAGCGGGCAACTCGTCACTAGTCACTAAGAATGGACCAAAGGCTCCAGTTGCATCGAAGTTTTTGCCAATAGTCCATTGGCTAGTCTTGCGTTGGTAGTCTCGAAAAGTTGCATCATTAAAGCAGGTATATCCAAATACGCTATCCAATGCTTCTTGTTCAGAAACATTCTTGGTAGTGCGCCCGACAACCACGGCCAGTTCAGCTTCAAAATCTAGCTTGTCTGAAAATATTGAAAGTTTTAACGGCGCGCCATGCGCAAGTAACGATGTGGAGCATCGAAGAAAAATTGCTGGGTAGTCGCCGATCTGGTTTCCACCCTCCTTGGCATGGTCAATATAGTTGACACCAAGGCAAACCACCTTTCCAGGTCGTTGAATTACTGGCAGAAATACCAAGTCCTGTAGTAAGTGCCCGTTGATTCCAGAAGCCCGTTCGTGCCAACAATTGGATAGTTGACTGAAAGCCTCCTCGTTTGCGATGAGTTCGCTCAGTGTTGATGGTAAATCAGGCGCCAGATCTCTCGCTGAAATCACTCGAGTGTGATCAAGAATTCCCCAAGTTGCAATACCATCTAGGATGTAGCTTATCAGTCGCATTCAATTATGTCCTTAGGCCTGAGCTATCGAACTCATTCATCATTTCAGTCCGAAGGCTGCAATTTGCTTTGCAGAATAGTCAATGCCCCTAAGGCATTTTTAACATTGAGTACGCCGCAATAGACGTAATGATCCGGCCGGACAATCGCGCCGATACAAGAATTTCTGATTAAATAGTCTTTGATTAGCGGCATAGTTTCTTTGACATGCAAAACATTTTCGCGTTTACTTATTTCCGCTTTACTGTTTTCAACGACGACGACCAGTTGCACACTTCTTTGCAAGACGGCAAAGCAGAGTTCCTCTAATTCAAGTTCGTCTATCAGCGCCGCCAAAACGATCATATGGAAACCTGGCGAAAGAACGTCGTCTAACAATACTTTTGTCAGATCTGATGTTTCGACCAGAGGTTGCGGAAAAACACTGCCCGCTAATGGAGCTGCAGAATCGATAAATCCGACCTCAAAAGGTGGTATCAGATCTTGTCGGATGATCGTTCTACCAAGGCCTGCTGTAGCTTCAGAAATCTCTGCGTCGCGTATTTTTGCTTTTGCGACGTTACGCTCTGAAATCAAGAGTCCGCATTCCTTTGCCAATTGCGTGGTTGCAAATACATTGGGTCGGCGCTCCGATTGATACGTGGCAAGTATGCTTTCTTGCGCCTTACCAGTAATGACATGCTGTAGCTTCCATGCTAAATTGCCCGCATCACGAATACCTTGACACATGCCTTGCCCCAAAAACGGGGGCGTTTGATGGGCGCTGTCGCCTGCAAGAAATATACGTCCATGTTGCCATTTATGCGCAATCAACGCGTGAAAACGGTAAGAAGCTGCTCGCCATATGTCAGCCTCACCGGGATTTATCCAAGGTGACATGAGTTCCCAAAGTTGCTGCTCTTGGATAAGCGCATCTGTTGAGTCACTGGGCATCTTCATGAATTCCCATCGGCGATGGTTGCCTGGGCAGCAAATCAGTGTGCTAGGCCTTGTAGGATTGCAATATTGCACATTGGTAACCGGCAGTTTCGCTAGGTACGCATCCTTAACCTTCATATCTACTACTAGCCAAGGCTCGTCATAGTCTAAATTTTCTAATTCAATATTGAGCAAACTTCTGATCGAGCTCGAAGCCCCGTCACATCCAACTAAATATTTGGCTTTGTACATTCCCCTTTGTCCATGCCCATCTTTCAGATGGACCGTGACCGAGTCAGAATGCTGTTCAAAAGATTGAAATTCGTAGCCCAAATTAACTTGGACATTTGACATTTTGGCTATGTGACTCCTGAGCTCTCGTTCAATCCCTGGCTGATTGCAGGTGAAGTGCGGATCCCAGGTCAACGGATAGGGCTTAGGCATATGTTTGAAATGTTGAAGCACACTCCCGTCAGCGCCTAAATATATTTCCTCTCGAAACGGTTCAACGAAAGCTTGGATCGAATCGCTTATGCCTATTTGTTGGAAAATTCGCATTGCATCATGATCGAATCCAACGGCTCTTGGCATTGGATAGATTTCATAATTTTTGTCAATGACCACGACATCGAGTCCGAGCCGACCCAGCAGCCCGGCGAGGGTGGCTCCTACAGGGCCATATCCAATAATGGCAACGTCATGCATAGTGCTATCCCAATGAGCGAAACACGCAAGCGTGATTCACATTTGGGCGCAAGCCGAGAGCTTGCGTGTCTTTTTTCAGGACCACTTTTATAGGCGCAGCCAGCGGCACGTGAGAAGTGAGGAAGCTTGCGTATGGACTGCTGCCCAGTCTAGCGAGCGGTTCATCTACGGGCAGTGACTTGGTATTTCGCAATGACATAGGGGACTCTTAGATGTCTTTATTATGCTAATCGACATAATAAAGTCAGCCTAGGGCTTTCCCTATGTTTTGACCAAAAAACCGCGAATAAGTTGGAAAAGTAATTCCCCGTGACGATCTATGTAGGCTTCGGAATAGACGTCTACGTCATAGGCTTTACGAATGACTTCTGCCTCCATGAAGGCAAAATTCATCACCCCCAATACGATGGGTACGATGTGCTCGACTGGCAAGGGGACCATGCTCGGGCTTTGCATCATGGCGATGCCGTTGAGTAGGCTTTTCGCAACGGCATAGCTGGGCAGCAAGAAGTGCTCTTGTAACCATTGCGCACGCGGGCCACCTTTGGCCGTTTCATCCACGACGATGTGTACTAATGCAGGATGTCGAGACGCAAAAACAACCAATTGTCTGGAAATTTGCCTTAATAAATCTTGGATTGGCAGGGTATTCAAGCCTTGCCGGAAACTGGACATCTCGCCCATCAACGTAGCCACAGCGTCTGTCACTGCAGCCTCCCAAAGTGCTTCCTTTGATTCGAAGTGGTAATGCACGAGCGGTTTGGCAACGCCCGCCAATTGGGCAATATCCGCAATGCTCGTGCCTTGGAAACCTGCGCGACCAAACGCCTTGAGGGCCGCCGCACGGATGTCCATCGAAGCATTGATGTCACTCTTTGCTGGACGTCCGCGTCTGCGTGGAGTAGGTATTTCAGTGAGGGGGACGACCATGATCGTTGGACTGTAACTCAATCAGTCGACGCCATTGTTGGGACTTGATCTACTGAAAGCGCACCTTTTTGATGCCGCCCTCCAGCATCTAATCTGTCATTAAATTATATTGTATATATTAATTAAAACAGACTGATCCGATCAGCTTACACCTTCTGATGAGGGTGCTGACTTGGAACAACTGGAGCACAGTGACATACAGGCTTTTGAACTATGGCGGGATACGCAAATGGCAAGGAAACCCAAAATCAGCACACTCAACAACTTTACGGTGACGTGGAGCAGGGTGGTAGCCATCATGAATGCATTTTTTAATTGATGCTGTTTTGTAGTAAATTTGTATTACCTTACGTTGGCATATCAAAGGATCAGAACAATGGAAAAACAAGTTATTAAGCTTTTCCCAACACTTGTGCACCATTACCGAGAAGTACTTTCGCCCGTCCAACTGGCGGCTATTGCTACGCATTGTCTTTCAGTCGAAGCAGGGCAGCATCGCGCTTTCATTGGAGACACTAAATCTTCATTTAGTAGAAATTCTCATTTAATTGAAAATCTCGAAACTAACTACCCTGTACTTAAGGGTTTGCGCACCGGTTTGTCCAAACTTATGATCGGCTACGCTTTGGAATATGGATTTGAGGGCATTCAGATAAAAAATTCTTGGTTTAATGTGCAGCGCCCTGGGAGTGTGCTGAAGCATCATGTGCATACTGATTCCAAGATATCAGCGGCGCTCTTTGTTCAAGCGGATGCACAAAGCAGTAAATTACATCTCGAAAATCCTAATCCTTTTTTGAATTATATTCGTCCCGAAAATTTCACCGAATACACTTTCGAGTACGCGCAATTCCAGCCTGTTGCGGGTGATTTGATTTTATTTCCTTCTTGGATCAAGCATGGGTCGGGATTTGAGGCGAATCTATCCAAGGATCGAATTGTTATCAGCATTAATGCTTCTTAGGAAAAATGTGCTTGCTATTTTCTGGAGCCTTGTCTTTGTCAGCCTGACATACGCCCAGCCGGCTTCATGGGGGGTGCCGGTGGGTGCGCGACCGGAGAGTGAGGCATTGGCACAATTGGTTCCTATTGCAGATATGCACATGCACTTTGACATTGGACGTCAACCAGTGGCGCAGATGGTGCAGCGCATGAAGGACAACAAGGTGCGCTGGGGCGGCGGCGTAGGCGATTACGCGGCGGACCTGCAAACCGCACTGGGCGCAAACTACATTGCTGCAATGGGCCAGGCGGAATTCACTAAAGTGCTGATGTCTAGCGGTGAGCAAGGCTTGCAGAACACAGACCACCCTGTTTTTGTGCAGTTTTTCCGCGAAGCTGCTGAACTTATGGCCTCAGGTAAAGCCCGCGGCTTTGGCGAAATTCATATCAGCAACCGCAGCAATGCCGCGCCAAATGATTTATTTGGCCGTTCAATTCCATTGGATAGTCCTGTTGTTCGGCGGATGTACGAATTGGCTAACCTCCACGGAGGATTTGTCCAAATTCATTACAACAGGGATCCGAACACCGTAGATCAAATCGTCATGATGGCTCAACGCTACCCCAAAGCATTGACCATCGTGGCGCATTGCCTGCCAGCGGGCTCGCCAGATGATTTGAAGCGCATCTTTGAGGCGGTAAGCAATGTGATGTGTGAAATCAGTGGGGCGACCCCCGTACACGGTATCCAGCGGATAGTGACGCAGGAGGGTATCAATTCGCGGTGGTTAGAGATGATTGAAAACTACCCAGATCGAGTCATGATGGGTACGGACCCCTGCTGTGGCCTGATGAATCGCTACGGCGAAATCGTGCAGCTCATGAGAACCAAAGCGCTTGCCGCCATGACGCCCCTAACCCTAAAGAAAGTTGCCTACCAAAATGCGCTACGCGTCTTTGGCCTCCCGGATTGATTTTTCTGCTGGTCATTTTTTGTTTCAAATTACACAGAAAAACTCACCCAGGGTAGTTGAAAGTATTATCAACAAGTGACGCAAACCTACATAATCCATGCGTAATTCCATGGCAACAAGGACGAGGCAGACGCATGCGGTTAGAAGATAAATTGCGCGGCTGGTCCAGAATTTGGCCTGCGTTTAAAAACACCTTGGCCGGTTTCAAAGCAGGCTGGGCTGAACCGGCCTTTCACATGGAGGTATGGCTTGCGGTTTTTATGGGCCCGTTTGCCTTTGTTTTGGGAAAAACTTGGTTGGAAACCGGCTTTCTCTTGGCCACTTTGGTGTTGGTCTTGATCGTGGAGTTGCTCAACACCGGCATAGAGTCGGCGATTGATCGCGTAGGCTATGAGTGGAATACCCTGTCCAAGCGCGCCAAGGATTTGGGCAGTGCTGCAGTTTTCATGAGCCTGGTGTTATGCGCTGGGGTGTGGGCGTCTGCGGCCATTGCCTATTGGCAGACATGGCCTTGGTGATTTTTAGGGCTTGCTGCAAATGCCGTATAAACGGGGTTAGGGCCATTGTGCTCCGGTTGGGTAGGCGCCACTGGGGGCCCACCTAGCCTAATTATTCGTTGGTAACCACATGAAAAGTATCGAATTCATTGCTTGGCGCGTTGTCGCAGCCTATTGCCTGATGGCTGCCATGGGCAGCGCTCAGGCCCAGGACTCCAAGGCCGCCACCAAAAAGCCATTTCGCATTATTGATGCCGTCTGCGACTTCGATTCCAAAGACATCGCGCCTGAAAAAGGCCAGTTTATTTGTCTTTATATCTGCCGCGACCCGGACCACTCCAAAGTGTTTCAGGTCTATAGCAACTCCTCAATAGGTAAGTGTCCTACGCCGATTAAGAGCAAGATCAAGCAGACCATCAAGGAAGAGAAAAAGGCCGCACCCCCGCCAGCCCACTAGCCGAGGTCTGAAACCTTGACTTAACTTTGCCGCCCCAGCAGCAAATACTCCATTAGCGCTTTTTGCGCATGCATGCGGTTTTCCGCCTCATCCCAGACCACGCTTTGCGGGCCATCGATAACTTCGGCTTCCACCTCTTCGCCCCGATGCGCCGGCAGGCAGTGCATAAACAGTGCGTCTGATGCAGCGGCGGCCATCATGGCGCGGTCCACACACCAAGAGGCAAAGGCGGCGCGGCGCGCCTCGTTTTCTGCTTCGTAGCCCATGCTGGTCCAAACATCAGTGGTCACCAGGTGCGCACCCTGGCAGGCTTGCAGCGGGTCGTCGAAAACGCGGTAACTGTTGGTCGAACGCGGCCCGGCTACCGACTGCTTGACCTCATAGCCAGAAGGCGTGCTTACATGGACCGTGAAGCCCAGTAAATCGGCGGCCTGCAGCCAGGTATTGGCCATATTGTTGCCATCGCCCACCCAGGCCACTATCTTGCCGGCGATGGAGCCGCGGTGTTCGATAAACGTAAAGATGTCCGCCAGCACCTGGCAAGGGTGGAACTCATTGGTCAGCCCGTTAATTACCGGCACGCGCGAGTTGCCCGCAAATCGTTCGATCTTGGTTTGCTCAAAAGTACGGATCATCACCAGGTCGGTCATGCGACTGATGACTTTTGCACTGTCTTCAATAGGCTCAGCCCGCCCGAGCTGGCTGTCGCCGGTGGTCAGGTGCACTACGCTGCCGCCTAGCTGGTACATGCCGGCTTCAAAGCTCACCCGTGTGCGGGTGGAGGCCTTCTCAAAAATCATGGCCAACGTGCGGTCCACCAGCGTGTGGTGTTTTTCATAGGCCTTGAATTTCTTCTTGATCAGCGCTGCACGCGCAAACAAATAGGTGTATTCATCCGCACTGAAGTCTTTAAATTGCAGGTAATGTTGCATCAGGAGATCATCAAAAAAAGAGCTTGAGCGTTAAAAAGCGGGTTTTCAGGCTGCCAAAAACGCGCTAATCAGCGGGCACAAAAGAGCGGCAATCTGTTCGGCCTCGGCAGCAGTCAATATCAGCGAAGGCACTAGGCGCACCACTTTGTCAGCGGTTACGCTGATAAGCAGGCCTTTGTCTGCGGCTTGTTGCATCAGCGGGCCGCAGGGCTTGGACAACTCAATGCCCAACATCAAGCCCTGGCCGCGAATTTCTTTGACCGTACCGACTGCCAATTCCTGCGCCAGAGCGCTGGTCAGCGCCGCTTTGAGGTGGGCGCCCACGCGCTCGGCATGGGCTAGCAGGCCATCGCGCTCCATCACGCGGATGGTTTCCAGCCCGGCGCGCATAGCCAGCGGGTTGCCGCCAAAGGTGCTGCCGTGGTT
>Ga0187843_10001780_pt1 | contig 13420 bp, 8 predicted proteins | sample SpaLakP09_SKY_43_FD_134516 | JGI IMG/M metagenome (GOLD analysis project Ga0187843, IMG submission 134516) | Oligotrophic lake water microbial communities from Sparkling Lake, Wisconsin, USA - SP09_SKY_43 | ecosystem: Environmental > Aquatic > Freshwater > Lake | place: USA: Sparkling Lake... | reverse complement strand
TCCAGCACCAGCAGCGCGCCGTGCTGCGAGCAGAGCTGGCGCATGGCCGTCATGAACGGCACGGACGCCCGCACGAAGTTCATGTTGCCGGCGATGGGCTCGACGATGACGCAGGCCAGCTCGCCGCCGTACTGTGCGAACGCGGCTTCCAGCTGCTCGACGTTGTTGTATTCCAGGACGATGGTGTCGGCGGCCGCGCCCGGCGTGACGCCCGCGCTGGTCGGGTGACCGAAGGTCGCCAGGCCCGAGCCGGCCTTCACCAGCAGCGCGTCGGTATGGCCGTGGTAGCAGCCCTCGAACTTGATGAACTTGGCCCGACCGGTCGCGCCGCGCGCCAGGCGGATGGCGCTCATCGTCGCCTCGGTGCCCGAGCTGACCAGTCGCACCTGGTCCATGCTGGGCACGAGCTTGAGGATCTCCTCGGCCAGCTCGATCTCGCGCTCCGTCGGGGCGCCGAAGGAGAAGCCGTCAACGGCTGCCTTCTGCACCGCCTCCAGCACGGCAGGGTGGCCGTGGCCGAGGATCATCGGCCCCCAGGAGCCGATGTAGTCGACATAGCGCTGGCCTTCGGCGTCGTAGATATAGGCGCCTTCACCGCGGGCAATGAAGCGCGGTGTGCCGCCGACGGCACGGAAGGCCCGCACGGGCGAATTCACGCCGCTGGGGATGACGCGCGCGGCGCGCTCGAAGAGCTCGGTATTGCTGGCCATGGGAAGAATGGAAAAGGGGCTCAGTGCATGCGCCGTGGCATCTTGGGCGACGGCTCGGGTTCGGTCTCGACCTCTTCGAAGCCCGGCTCGGTGCCGTCTTCGTCCGCCGGTGGCAGGGCCCAGAAGAAGCGGTCGGGCACGACATTGCCCATGCCGGGGCGAAAGCCCGCGTCGAGCGACTGGTCCAGGAAGGACAGCGCCTCGCTGACGGCCGAGTGCAGCTCGGCCCCCACCGACAGCAGCGCCGCCAGCGCCGCCGACAGCGTGTCGCCCGCGCCAACGAAGGAGGTCTCAAAGCGCTCGAACTTCTCGCCGGCGATGGGCCCCTGCGCGTTCGCCAGCACGTTGTCCACGAACTGGTTGGGCAACTGGATGCCGGTCACCAGCACGTGCTGGGCGCCGGATTGGGCGGCGGCCACGGCCAGCTCGCGGGCCGACGGCGAGCGCTCGCTGTCCCAGTCGGGCAGCAGGAAGTCGGTCAGCGTCTTGTGGTTGCCCACCAGCACGACTGTCTGCGGCAGCACCAGTTCGCGCAGCGCGTCCAGGTATTGCTGCTGGTCGTCCTCGTCGATCCAGGCGACCGAGGGCAGGTAGGTCACCAGTGGCACGTCGGGGTAGTCGCTCAGTACTTCGGCGACGGCGCTGACCGCCTCGGCGTTGCCGAGGAAGCCGACCTTCCAGGCCGTGATGGGCACGTCTTCCAGGATGTGGCGGGCCTGCTCGGCGACGGTGTCGGGGTCGAGGGTCTCGTGCTCGAAGATCTCGGCCGTGTCGCGCAGCACGATGGCGGTGACCACCGGCAGGCAGTGCGCGCCCATGGCCGCGATGGTTGCCACGTCACCGGCCAGGCCACCGGCGCCGGAGGCGTCGCTGGCGTTGAAACTCAGCACGCAGGCCGGCGGTGGGCTTTCCTGTTCGTCCTGCGGTACGTCAACCTCGGGGGCGGGGGAGAGGGGATTTGGGCTCATGGGAGGTCGTGGCGGTCGCGGCCGAAGAGCTGCCGTAAAGCGTGGAGTCTGCCGCTAAAAGGGCCATTGCTGGGCCCTGGGCACAGGCGTTTGCCCTCAGCATTGCGCTTTCAGGCCCTGGCTAGAATGAGTCGATTGTAGTGAGCAAACTCTGAGCGACACGTGAGCGAACCCAGTACCTGGATGTGCCTGATCTGCGGATGGATCTATGACGAAGAGACGGGCGACCCCGAGCATGGCATTGCGCCCGGCACCAAATGGGCCGACGTTGACATGAATTGGGTCTGCCCCGATTGCGGCGCCCGCAAGGAAGATTTCGAGATGGTGCGCATCTGACTCGGCCTTGCAAACCGCCGAGTAGGCCCGGACCCGAGCTGAAGTTCCGAGGAGACAAGGTTCGAACGAGCAAGTTCCCGCTGCAGGGCCTACCCGGGTCCTGGTCATCGACGACAGCAACACCATTCGCCGCAGCGCCGAGATCTTCCTGAAGCAGGGGGGGCATGACGTGGCCCTGGCCGAAGACGGTTTCGACGCGTTGGCCAAACTTGGCGACTTCCGGCCTGACCTCGTTTTCTGCGACATCCTGATGCCGCGCCTTGACGGCTACCAGACCTGCGCCATCATCAAGCGCAATCCGGAGTTCTCGGGCGTGCCGGTCATCATGCTGTCGTCCAAGGACGGCCTTTTCGATAAAGCGCGCGGGCGCATGGTGGGCTCGCAGGACTACCTGACCAAGCCCTTCACCAAAGACCAGCTGCTTCAAGCGGTGCTGCAGCACAGGCCGTGAGAAGCGCCGACTGAGAGACAAAGCCATGAGCATTCACAACATCCTGCTGGTTGACGATTCCAAGACCGAACTGCACGCGCTCTCCGAGATGCTGATCAAGCGCGGCTACAGCGTGCGCACGGCGGAGAACGGCGAAGAGGCGATGAAGCGCCTGGCCGAGGCCAAGCCTGACCTGATCCTGATGGACGTCGTCATGCCCGGCCAGAACGGCTTCCAGTTGACCCGTGCAATCACGCGCGACGAGCGCTACCTTGGGGTGCCCGTCATCATGTGCACAAGCAAGGGCCAGGAGACCGACAAGGTCTGGGGCATGCGCCAGGGCGCCAGTGACTACGTCGTCAAGCCCGTCAAGGCCGAAGAGTTGATGGCCAAGATCAAAGCCCTCGGCTGAAGCCGAGGGGCGCAGACATGGCGAACAAGACTGCACTGCGTGAATTGCAACAGCGCCTTGCCGAGCGCATGCTGGCGGCGCGTGAAACGACGCTGATCGCGAGCTGGCTGGCCGTCGAGTCCGCTGGCGTTGGCCTGCTGTTTTCGCTGAAGCAGGCCAGCGAAATCTTCGCGCCTGTGCCCATCAAGCCCGTGCCCTATGCCAAGCCCTGGCTGGCCGGTGTGGCCAACCTTCGCGGTGGCCTGTTCACGGTCGTCGACCTGGCCGTCTATCTCGGCCTGCGCGAGGTTGCGGCCAGCCGCGCGGTGGCGCCGCAGGCCCGGCTCGTGTCGCTGAGCGCCGAACTGAACCTGAATTGCGCGCTGTTGGTCGACCGCCTGGCCGGCCTGCGCAGCGACGAACAACTGCCGCTGGCTGCTGAACAGCCCGCCGGGCCGCTGCCGCGTTTTGCTGGCGCTCTTCGCCGCGACGAGACGGGTCGGCTTTGGCAGGAAATCAATCTGGAAGCGTTGTCTAGGCAGGAGAACTTCCTGCACATCGTTGCGTGATGCGCGCTTCCTAGCTTCAAGGCCCGCGCATGGACGCGGGCACCACAAACACTGAAGGACGAGGGTGAGATGAGCCTGCTGGACAAGATCAGGGGAAAGTCCGAAGCCGATGAGCAGCCGTTTGCGCCGCGAGAAGCTACGGACACGACCATGGACACGCACGGGGGCGGCTTCGACGTGACCCGCAACGCCGACACCACCCTCGCCGGCGTCGAGGCCCCCGTGCGCACGGTGGCCTTCGTGCGCGACGACGCACCGTCGATCATCTCGCCGGCCATGCCGACCGAGCCGGGCCCGAACAGCGAGTTCCCGGCCAGCTCGCTGAACTTCGCGCAGACCACTCAGGCGGCTGATCCGACGACGCTGCTGTCGCCGCCTGCGGCCACCGGCGTGGACAAGCTGACCGAGCTCTTCAGCCGCCACCGCCAGCGTGTGCTGACCGGCCTCGTCGTCCTTGGCCTGGCAGGTACCGCGACGTCTGTTGCCCTCGTGCTCGTCAACTCCAACCGCAGCGCGGCGCAGGTGCGCGCGGCGGGTCAGGCGCTGATGCATTCGCAGCGTATGGCCAAGTCCGTGTCTGCGGCCCTGGTGGGCAACCCTGCGGCGTTCGCGGAACTGCGGGAGTCGGTGGGTACGCTCAGCGGCGTCGTCAACAACCTGCGCACGGGCGAAGGCGAACTGGCTGTCGCGCCGGCCCGGGTGCAGCCCACGCTCGACGCGCTCAAGCCCTTTGTCGAACGCGCCGAGAAGAACGGCAAGGTCGTGCAGAGCCAGGAAAAGATCCTGACCCAGGTCGGCCAGGCGCTGCGCGCCATCAACCGACAGTCCAGTGACCTGCTCGAAAGCGCCGAGGCGGTGTCGTCTCAGGCGCTGCAGATCGGCGCCTCGGCGGGCGAGGTCTCTGCGGTCGGCCAGTTGGTCATGTTGACCCAGCGTATCGGCAAGAGCGCCAACGAGTTCCTGACGCAGGAAGGCGTGAGCCCCGAGGCGGTGTTCCTGCTGGGCAAGGACTTGAACTCCTTCAAGCTCATCACCGAAGCCTTGATCAGCGGCAGCCCTGAACTGCGCCTGAACGCCGCGCGCGACGCGCAGCTGAAGGAACGCCTGCAGACCCTGCTCAAGCAGTACGAGCAGACCCGCACCCAGGCCGCTGCAATTCTTGGCAACCTGCAGGGCCTGGTGTCGGCGCGTGAAGCGCAGACGGCCATCCTGGGCGACTCCGAGCCGCTGCGCAAGAACCTCGAACAGGCTGCGTCCGAGCTGGAGAAGTCCGGCGGCGCGGGTTTCGGCACTTACGTGCTGCTGCTTGCCTCGCTGGCTGCCCTCGTGGGCGGTGCGTATGGCTTCCTGCGGCTGTATGTGAACGACCAGTCCGAGCGCGCGGCGCTGGCTGAAGCGCAGAGGCGCGAAGCCGAGGCCCAGGAGCAGGAGGCCAAGCGCGTCAACGACGCCAACCAGGCCGCCATTTTGCGGCTGATGAACGAACTGTCCTCGGTCGCTGAAGGTGACCTGACGCAGCAGGCGACGGTGACGGAAGACATCACCGGCGCCATTGCCGACTCGGTGAACTACACGGTGGAAGAACTGCGCAACCTGGTCGGCCAGGTGCAGCAAACGGCAGCTCGCGTGACCGACACCACCGGCGCAGTCGACCAGACCTCCACCGACCTGCTGGCCGCTTCGAAGGAGCAGCTGCACGAGATCCGCGCTACCGGCGAGGCCGTGCTGGGCATGGCGAGCCGAATCACCGACGTGTCCGCCCAGGCGCAAACGACGGCCGGTGTGGCGCGCCAGAGCCGGGAGGCCGCTGAGCTGGGCCTCTCCGCGATGCAGAACAACATCGCCGGTATGAACACCATCCGCGACTCCATCCAGGAAACCTCCAAGCGCATCAAGCGGCTGGGCGAGTCGTCTCAGGAAATCGGCGAGATCACGGAGCTGATCTCGGACATTACCGAACAGACCAACGTGCTGGCCTTGAACGCCGCCATCCAGGCCGCGTCCGCCGGTGAAGCGGGCCGAGGCTTCTCGGTGGTTGCGGAAGAAGTGCAGCGACTGGCCGAACGCTCCGGCGACGCGACACGACGAATCGCCGCGCTGGTCAAGACCATTCAGACCGATACCCACGACGCCGTTGCCGCCATGGAGCGCTCGACGCGCGGGGTGGTGGAAGGTACGCAACTGTCCGACGCGGCCGGCCGCGCGCTGGAAGACATCGACAGCGTGTCCCGCCAGCTGGACGGCCTGATCGGTCAGATCTCCACACAGGCCCAGCAGGAGGCTGAGCACGCCAACGAGGTGGCTTCGAACATCCAGCACATCTTCGCGGTGACCGAGCAGACCTCCGAGGGCACGCGCTCCACCGCCCAGATGGTGCATGAGCTGTCCCGTTCCGCCGAGGCGCTGCGCGCGTCCGTGTCCCGTTTCAAGGTCGCCTGACCCATCGACATGGACAGCTCACTGCGAGACGCCGACCTCCCGGCCGACCTCAGCCCGCTCGCGTGGGTGCAGGAGGAATTGCGCCGTTCGCTGGAGTCGGTGCACAAGACGCTGCGCCGCCTCGTTCGCGACGGCAGCGACAACCGCCTGGCGGCCTTCGGTGCGGACGCCCAACCCAGCGTGCCGCTGCAGCAGGCTGCGGCTCAGCTCCACCAGGTCAGCGGCGTGCTGTCGCTCGTCGGCCTGCCGGCCGGTGCCACGGTGCTGCGTGCCGCCGAGACGGCCGTCGGCCGTCTCGCGGAGCGCCCGCTAGAGGTCGAGACCAGCACGGTGGACACCATTGAGCGTGCCAACTTCGCGCTGCTCGCCTACGTGGCCCGGCTGCTGGCCGGCAACAAGACTTCCACGTTGTCTCTGTACCCCAGCTACCGCGAGTTGCAGCAGCTCAACGGTGCCGAGCGCGTGCACCCTGCTGACCTGTGGCAGCACGATTGGGTCTGGCGCAACGTGCCGATCGAGAACGGCGTGCTTCCCCGCCCGCCCGAGGCCATGCGTGCGCCGTTCGAGACTGCGTTGCTGCGCCATATGCGTGAGCCCGCGTCGACGCATGCAGCCCATCTATCGGGCCTGTGCGCCGGCCTGGCGGCGGCCTTGCCTGCCGGTCAGGGGCGCACGCTTTGGCAACTTGCCGCAGCCGTCTTCGAAGGCCAGGCGCTCAAGCTGCTGCCCAGCGACGGCTACACCAAGCGCCTGGGTTCCAAGCTGCTGCATGAGTTGCGCCTGGTCTGCTCCAACAGCCGCAGCGAGCAGGACGACCCGCAGCGTCAGCGCCTCGCGCAAGACCTGCTGTTCTTCTGTGCCCAGTGCCGCCTGACCCAGGGCGCAGGCCCGCGCCTGCACGCCGTGCACGAGGCCTACCGCCTGGGTGATGAGCCGGTTGGCGACTACGAGGACGCCAGCCTCGGCCGCATCGACCCGGCCTGGGTCGTGCAGGCCAAGCGCCGCGTGATGGCGGCCAAGGAAAGCTGGTCCAGCGCCGCCGAGGGCGACCAACACCGCATCGGCAGCCTGGACGAGCAGTTCGCCGGCCTGGCCGAGTCCCTGACCCGCCTGTTCCCGAGCGGCGAGGTGCTGGCCCAGACGCTGCAGCGCGCCGTCGTCGCGACGCTGCGTTCGCGCAGCACGCCGCCGCCCGCGCTGGCGATGGAAGTCGCCACCAGCCTGCTTTACGTCGAGGCCGCGCTGGATGACGCCGCCTTCGACCAACCCGAGCAGGCCGACCGCGTGCGCCGCCTGGCGCGCCGCGTCGAGGCCGTTGCCCACGGCCAGCCTGCCGAAGCGCTGGAAGGCTGGATGGAGGAGCTCTACCGCCGCGTCTCCGACCGCCAGACGCTGGGCAGCGTCGTGCACGAACTGCGCGCCAGCCTGTCCGAGGTCGAGAAGCAGTGCGACGACTATTTCCGTGATCCGGCGCGCCGCGAGTTGCTGATCCCCGTGCCCGGCCAGTTGCAGGCCATGCGCGGCGTGCTCAGCGTGCTGGGTCTGAGTCAGGCCGCCCACGCCACGCTGCGCATGCGCGACGAGGTGGACAGCCTGGCCAGCACCGAGATCGACTTCGAGCGCGCCGCCGCCCGTGGTGTCTTCGAGCGGCTGGCCAACAACCTGGGTGCCCTGGGTTTCCTCATCGACATGCTGAGCGTGCAGCCGGCCCTGGCCAAGCGCATGTTCGAGTTCGACGAGGCGACAGGCCGCCTGGACGCCGTCATGGGCCGCCGCGAAGGCGCCGTCGAACTGCCCGACTTCGAAGCCAGCGGCTTTCACGTCGACCTGGACGACGAGTTTGCCGAACCCGCGCCGGCCCATGAGACCACGCAGCCGCTGCGCATCGACCTGGCGTCGCTGGACTTGCCCGACCTCAGCCTGCCCGACCTGGACCTGTCTGAGCCAGACCTTGCACCCGCCCCGGCGCCTGCCCCTGTGCCCGCAGCCGCTCCCGCTCCGGCGCCAGCCGCTTCGGAGCCCAGCGTCGCCGACGACCCGGAGATGCGCGAGATCTTCCTGGAGGAGGCCGACGAGGTCATCGGCAACGCCCGCACCGCGCTCGCCGCGCTGCGCGAGGCACCGGCCGACCATGGCGAGCTCACCATCGTCCGTCGCGCCTTCCACACCCTCAAGGGCAGTGCCCGCATGGTGGGGCTGAACGACTTTGGCGAAGGCGCCTGGGCCTGCGAGCAGCTCTACAACGCGCGCTTGGCCGAGCACTCGCCGCACGCCGACGCGGCGCTGCTGGGCTTCACCAACGAGGCCCTGGACTATTTCGCGCGCTGGCGCGAACAGATCGCCGGCAATGAACCGGGCCAGAGCCTGCCGGAGCCGCTGCGTCGCAGCGCCGATGCGCTGCGTCTGACTGGCGAGCATCTGCCGCTGGCGCCGGCCGATGAGCCGTTTGCCGTGGATCTGCCGCTGGAACCCGAAGGTGGCGTCGAGGTCATCGAGTTCGACATCGAGGCTTTGGCCGAGGCAGCTCCCGTGCCCGAGGTCATCGATATCAGCGCTGCGGCCGTCGCCGAAGCCGAGCCCATCGCACCGGACTTCCTGCTCGACCTGGCCGAGCCCGCTGCCACGGAGGCCGTCCCTGCCGCGCCGGAGGAGGAGCCGACGCTGGACTTCAGCGAGCACCCGACCGAGCTGATGCCGCATCACGCCGAAGCGACCGAGCCGATGCCGCTCGCCGCCGAGGACGAGATGACGCTGGCCAACTTCCGCCTGCAGCTCGACTTGGACGAGCCCGCTGCCGAGCCGCAGCCCCTGCCTGCCGGCGAGCCCCCGCAGCCGCCCGAGGAAACTACGCTGGTCATCCCGGCGCTGGCGCCGGCCGAACCCGAGCCGGTTGCCACGCCGCTGGTGGCCGTCGAGCAGGCCGAGCCCGAACCGCTCGATCCGGACGAGGGTTACAAGCTCATTGGCCCGTTGCGTATCAGCATCGCGCTGTTCAACATCTTCCTGAACGAAGCCGACGAGCTGTCCCGCAAGCTGTCCATCGGCCTGGCCGAATGGTCCGCCGAGCTGCACCACACCGTGCCGCAAAGCTGCGAGGTGCAGGCCCACGCGCTGGCTGGCAATGCTGGCACAGTGGGCTATGACGACCTCGCCGCGCTGGCGCGTGAGCTCGAACACGCCCTCAGTCGTGCCCAACGCGCCGTCGCCTACGAGGCGCAGGACGCCGAACTCTTCGTGCGCGCCGCCGACGACATCCGGCGCTTGCTGCACCAGTTCGCTGCCGGCTTCCTGAAGCCCAACGACCCTGAGGTCATCGCCCGCCTGCACGCCTACCAGCCGCAAGAAGAGCCCCTGACGGCGGCGGCACCGCTGGAAGAACGTTCCGAGCCGTCCGCGCTGGACGACACCGTCGCTGACGACCTGTCTGACTTCCTGCCGGACAACCCGGCTACGCAACCCGCACCTCTCGAGGAGTTGCCGTTCGAGGCCGTGCCCGAGCCTGTGGCCGAGGTGCAGCCCGAGTTTGAGATTGAAGCGCCGGCAATGCCGGAGCCGGTGCTCGCTGTGGCCGAGCCCGAGCCGGAGCCCGAAGCCGGCCTGCCGGACAACATCGAGCCCGAGCTCTATCCGATTTTCGAGGAAGAAGGTCGCGACCTATTGCAGGACCTGCACGGCGCCCTGCGCGACTGGCTGGCCGAACCGGCCGAGCTGAGCCGCTCCGACGCCTGCATGCGCGCGCTGCACACCTTCAAGGGCGGCGCCCGTCTCGCCGGTGCCATGCGCCTGGGCGAGCAGGCTCACAACCTGGAATCTGCCATCGAGGCCTTGCTGCGCGCCGGCACGGCCGACCACGGCCAAGTCCAGGCGCTGCAGGACGATGGCGATGCGCTTGAGCAGGCTTTCGAGGAACTTGGCCGCAGCCTGAGCGCGCCTGTTGCCGTGGCACCGGTGGCAGCACCCGTGGTGGCAGCTGTCATCGCCCCGCCGCCTCCCGCACCGATTGCGGCGCCGGTGGTGGCCCCCGAGCCCGAGGCCAGCTACGAGCCGCTCGCCCGTTTTGCCCAGCCCGCCCCGGTCGCCGAGGAGGCCGCGACCGAGCCGGCCCGCGAGATCGACTGGAGCCGCTTCGCCGAGAGCACCGAGATCGCCGCTGGCAGCGACAACCTGGCCATCGGCCAGGCCCTGGTGCGGGTGCGCGGCAGCCTGCTGGAACGTATGGCCACGCAGGCCGGCGAGGTCAGCATCCGCCGCGCGCGGATGGAGTCCGAACTGGTCCAGATGAAGGGCGCGCTGCTCGACCTGGACGACAACCTGGAGCGCCTGCGCACCCAGCTGCGCGAACTGGACCTGCAGGCCGAAGCCCAGATGCACACCCAGCAGGAGCTGGCACAGGCGGGCGGTCGAGAGTTCGACCCGCTGGAGTTCGACCGCTACACCCGCTTCCAGGAACTGACCCGCATGCTGACGGAGTCGGTCGGCGACGTGGCCACGCTGCAGCGCACGCTCAGCCGCAACGTGCAGACCGGTGAAGACGAGCTGGCCGCGCAATCCCGGCTGACGCGCGAGCTGCAGGATGACCTGCTGCGCACCCGCCTCGTCGACTTCGACAGCATCGGCGAGCGTATGCACCGCGTCGTTCGCCAGGCCGCCCGCGATGCCGGCAAGCAGGTCAAGCTGGAGATCACCGGCGGCCAGACCGAACTCGACCGCTCGGTGCTGGAGCGTACGGCGGGTGCCTTCGAGCATTTGCTGCGCAACAGCGTCGCTCACGGCATCGAGGCGCCCGAGGTGCGTACGGCCGCCGGCAAGGAAGCCGTTGGTACGCTGCGCATCGAGGTGGGCCAGCACGGCAATGAAGTGCAGCTGAACTTCGTCGACGACGGCGCCGGCCTGAACCTGGCCCGCATCCGCGAGCGCGGCCTGCAGCTGGGCCTGATCGCGCCAGACGCGGAGCCCGATGACGCGCAACTGCGCCGCCTCATCTTCGCGCCCGGTTTCTCCACTGCCAGCCAGATCACTGAGCTCAGCGGTCGCGGCATCGGCATGGACGTCGTGCGCGCCGAAGTCGGCACGCTGGGCGGCAGCATCGAGACCACGTCCGCCAGCGGCAAGGGCACGAGCTTCCTGCTGCGCCTGCCACTGACCACTGCGCTGACGCAGGTCGTGCTGTTGAAGAGTGCCGAGCAGGTGGTGGCCGTCCCGGCGGCACTGATGCAGTCGGTGCAGCGCGTGCCCGTCGAGGCGGTCGAGGCTGCCTACGCCACCGGCAAGCTGCAGCACGCCGGCGCGGAGTTGCCCTTCTACTGGCTGGGTGGCCTGCTGGGCCACGGTGGCCGCGGCCACACGCATGGCAAGCATGCGGCCATCGTGCTGGTGCGCAGTGCACAGGCCTCGCTGGCGTTGCATGTGGACGAGGTCGTGGGCAACCAGGAAGTCGTCGTCAAGAACCTCGGCGCCCAGCTAAACCGCGTGCCGGGTCTTGCAGGCATCAGCCTGCTGGCCTCCGGCGACGTGGCGCTGATCTACAACGTCGTGGCTCTGGCCGACTGGTACGGTGCCGACGCCCAGGCCCGTCTGGCGACGGCGCGCGGACAGCTGTCCGAGCACAAGCCGGTCGCACCGGATGCCGAGGAGATCGTCCAGGCGCCGTTGGTGATGGTCGTCGACGACTCGCTGACCGTGCGTCGTGTCACCCAGCGCCTGCTGGAGCGTGTCGGCTTGCGCGTCTTGCTGGCCAAGGACGGGCTGGACGCGATGGAGAAGCTGTCGGCCGACGAATTGCCGTCGGTGGTGCTGTCGGACATTGAAATGCCGCGTATGGACGGCTTCGACCTGGTGCGCAACATGCGCGCCGATTCGCGCCTGGCCGGACTGCCGGTCATCATGATCACGTCGCGCATCGCGCAGAAGCACCGTGACTACGCGGCCCAGCTTGGCGTCGACCACTATCTTGGCAAGCCCTATGACGAAGAACATTTGTTGGGGTTGATCCGCCAGTACACGCAAGCTGCAGTGTTAGCCTGACAGCATGTCCCAGGTTGTTGACCATCTTGCCGAGCTGACGGGCTTCCGCGACCGTGACGTCATGGACGTCACGCTCGTCATGGCCTTGCGCGACCTGCTCGAACCCGAGTCGGCCGCCATCTACCGCACCGTCGGGGAACCCGGCCAGGAGCGCTGGCTGACCCGCGCCCACCTGCGCGCGGGAGACGCCGTCGCCACGGCTGACCCGCTGTGGGCCAAGCCCGATTCGCTGCCGCTGGTGGCCAGCCATCCGCTGCGCCTTGAGGCCATGCGCACGCGCAGCGTCACCCAGGTGGCCCAGGGCGGCCAGTGGCTGTACTTGTTCCCTATCGCTACCGAGCGCGATGTCATCGGCGTCATCGAGATCCTGTCGACGCGCCGTCTGGGCACGGGCGCGCAGCGCATGGTCAGCAGCGTGCTGCGGATCTATCACAACTTCCAGGGCCTGCTCGACTACTCAGAGCGCGACACGCTGACAGGTCTGCTGAATCGCAAGACCTTCGATGAGAGCTTCCTGAAGGTGCTCTCCGACATCCCGGCACGTCCCGTCAACAGCCATGAGGCCGAGGACCGGCGCCACGAGGCGGTGACACCGCACTATGTGCTTGGCGTCATCGACATCGACCACTTCAAGACTGTCAATGACCGTTTCGGCCACCTGATCGGCGACGAGGTGCTGCTGCTGCTGTCGCGGCTGATGCGTGGCTCCTTCCGCTTCCACGACATGCTCTACCGTTTCGGCGGCGAGGAGTTCGTCGTGCTGATGCGTTGCGACGAGGAAATCCATGCCGGCGAGGCCTTCGAGCGCCTGCGCCTGAACACCGAGCGCTATGCCTTCCCGCAGGTCGGCCGCATCACCGTGAGCATCGGCTTCACGGAGGTTCGCGCCGGCGACGGTCCTGCGACGGCCTTCGAGCGAGCCGACAAGGCCGTCTATCACGCCAAGGGCCATGGCCGCAACCAGGTGCACAACTACGCAGCTCTGGTGGCCAGCGGCGAGATCCAGGAAATCGTCCAGCACGACAACAGCGACGCCGAGCTGTTTTGACCGCCTTTGCGGGTGGGGCAGCAGACCGGGGCAGCAGCAGTCCCGCTGCAGCGGGCAGATCAGACGCGCGATATTCCCGTCGCGTTTAAGGCCCGCTCCAAGGTCGCGGCCTGGCCCAGCTCCCGCTGCTGCTTGACAGCCAGGCCTATCGAGGCGATGAGGTTCCTCGCTTGGTCCGTGAGGGCTGCCCACGGCCGATGTCGCCGAGCCAATGCTGATGTGCGGCGGACGTGAACAACTTCCGCCTGCCCCGCCTTTGAGATTGCGCTCGGTGATCGATGCATGCCGCGGTGACTTCCAGCGATATCCTCGCCGCCGTTGGGGAATCGATTGCACGACCCAGGCCGAGAAGAGTATCGAGGTGAGCATGGAAAGACGGACAACCGGGGCGACCCGGCAAGCGCAGCGTTGGCAATGGGCCTGGCCCGGCGCGAGGCGGCAGGAGCACGCGTTGGACGCCGGCATGGATGCGGCCGCTCGTGGCGATCTGTCGGTCACACTGGAT
>Ga0187843_10001779_pt1 | contig 13421 bp, 13 predicted proteins | sample SpaLakP09_SKY_43_FD_134516 | JGI IMG/M metagenome (GOLD analysis project Ga0187843, IMG submission 134516) | Oligotrophic lake water microbial communities from Sparkling Lake, Wisconsin, USA - SP09_SKY_43 | ecosystem: Environmental > Aquatic > Freshwater > Lake | place: USA: Sparkling Lake... | reverse complement strand
TGCGAGAAATATCAATGAAATCAGCATAAAACCTTAAAAAATAAACGACGCAGTCGCAACTGGAGAGAAGCCCAGTATAGCTGAAGGTTTTATTGTTGATATTTCAGGAAAGTAACGTCTGCCCGGCACGCCGCAGATCGTGAGTATTGCATTGTGTCTTTGTTGATCCCCGCAATTTTTCCGTCTTTAAAGGATGGTTTGGCGCATAGATAATCAATAAAAATAATATCTCTTATTGCGATACTGAAAATGATTAGCGTGGTGGTGCCCTGTCAAAGATAAAGCGAGAGATGAACTGATTTTACCCCAGAGATAGCGGAGTCTTTCTTAATCCCGTCAGCATATTTGTTTCGTGCAGATTAATACAGAACGATTTTTATCCTCTCAATTGCAAGCCGTATGGATGGATTCTTGAATGATGTCTTGTGAGAAAGCATGCATGTAATTCACCAGCATCGCCGCTGTTTAATCAGCAGGTGGTTCTGCCAACTGTTGGATATTTAGCAGAATTTTACTACTCAGATAGATGTCCTATTTGGTTGAGAAGTGAAGAAAAATTAATATAAATCATTGACTTAGAAGAGATTTTTCTTTCCTCGGAAGCAGATTTCCAATGATGGCATGCCTATTGCGATAACAGAGTTATTGCAAGTGCATTGTCTTATCTCAATCTCATCGGGGATCATTTTGAAAACATACCAATTAAATTTACGACGAACGCGTCGTGGACAAGCTCATCAGAAGTTTCGGGTTCGCACCATAGTTTTGTATATCGCTGCAATTACGTCGTCGGGTGTGTGGGCTCAGCAAGCAGAGCCTGATCAGCATAAGCAGATTTACGAATCGAATTTGCATACTGTGCAATTGGTCAGTAATGATCAGATTAGTGGTCCGAATGCCGACGAGTCAGCAAGCAATAGCGATTCCGGTAATCTGTCCAGTGTTACCGTCACTGCACGTAAGCGTGAAGAATTTACTCAAAAGGTGCCTGTACCTTTGACGGTATTGGGCGGGAAGGATCTGGCGCGTGACGGTGCGGTAACCTTAACTGATTTTGCAGAAAAAGCACCTAACCTCGAGGTCAGTGCAACCAATTCTCGCCAAACGAGCGTCGCCATACGCGGTCTGGGAAAAAATAGTGCAAATGAAGCGATACAAAGCAGTGTTGGCCTGATCGTCGATGGGGTGGTTCTGACACAGGCTGGTATGTCATGGTCGGATTATGTCGATTTGGATCAGGTGGAGGTATTACGTGGCCCACAAGGAACATTGCAAGGTAAGAATACAACTCTGGGTGCCATTGTTATTACTACCAAGTTACCCAGCTTTAAACCTGAATATACCTTTCAGGGTTCATACGGTTCACGTAGCACCTTTGATGTAAAAGGTTCTGCAACCGGCCCTATCGCTAACGATGTATTGGCATACCGTGCTTCATTTTATTTGGCCCAGGGTGATGGTCCTATCAAGAATATATACACACCGTTGGGTGGCACTTGGGAGGGACGTAATCGGTGGGGGAGTCGGGTGCAATTCTTATTGACTCCGAATCCGGATCTGAGTGCACGTTTGATCTTGAATTATGATGCCAGCAACGAAAATGGGAATTTATCGCCTTATATTTCCGACCCTACGACATTTGCGAATGGCAGTGCACGGACGATTACCTATAGCAGTCGTCTGGCACGCAGCTACTTCGGTGGCTATACACCGCTGATTGGTTCTGTCACCAGAGATTATGTCGATCTTAATTCTGCAAAGTCTTTGCCAGTACGTCAAAATGGTATTTCGTTGGAGTTGAACCAGCATCTTGAGAATTTCGACCTGACATCGATCACTGCCTATAAACATAATGACTTTGATTTCCAAAATGACTTTGACTACACACACTTCAATATCAGTCAGTTGTCTGGAACGGCAGGAAATACCAGGCAACTGACGCAAGAGTTCCGACTGTCATCTCCAGTTGGTAAGGCTGTTGATTATCAATTAGGATTGTTCGCACATACTGCCGATTCCTACACGCTCAGCCGGACTCTCTACGGGCAAGATGCCGGTGCATTTTATGCTAGTAATGCGCAATATGCTGCCTTAACACCAGCGCAGTTGCGTGCATCACTCAATGGCGTCTACAACACAACGGAAATTGATCCGTCTTCAAAAAGTCTTGCTGCTTTTGCTCAGGCAAACTGGCATATCAGCGATAAGGCTACGCTGACCTTTGGCTTGCGTGATACCCGAGAAACAGTGGGTGCCAGCTTCAATAAAATCAGTGCCGGTGGCGATACTGTCACCGGAAATGCTTTGGCTATCCGGCAAGCGCAGCAGGGCGCCCTTTATGGTTATGTCAATCCAGCAGACGTGACAGATACATCTGTTTCCTGGTTGATTAATCCAAGTTATCAGCTTACCCCCGATGTGCTGTTATACGGCTCGGCCAGCCATGGAACGAAGTCCGGTGCAGTTCAACTCGATAGTAATGGCAGTCTGGCGAATGTAAATCCGGAAAATTCTCATGATATCGAGTTAGGAATTAAGAGTAGCTGGCTGGATCGTAATCTGTTCATCAATGTTAACGCCTATCAGACCAATATTTCTAATTACCAGTCCACGGCGACAGTTGTTTCCAATACCAGCTCAACCGGCTACGCCAGTCGTTTGACGAATGTGGGCGGGGTACAAATCCGTGGTGTTGAAATTGACAGTGTATGGACGCCGAATCATTCTCTGCGTCTCAATCTTGGTGCTGCGTATAACCAGGCAAATTATTCCAGCTATGCTAATGCGACTTGCCCAGTTGAGTTGAATGTAGTTACTCCTTGTGACTTTACCGGTAAACAGGTTGCCAATGCACCGCGGATCACTGCCAATCTTGGTGTTGATTATAAGCATTCGTTAAGCAACGGCTCGGTTGTTCATGTGTTTCTGAGTGACGTATTTCGTTCGCGAGCCAATTTGTCGACGACCTTATCTACTTACACCTGGCAGGGCGCTTATAACGTCGTCAACGGTGGCTTTGGAATTATTTTTCCAGATGGGAAAAGCGAGCTGAATTTCGTCGGCAGAAACCTGTTTGATAAACGCTATGCGATCAATCTTGGACAGTATTCAAACTCTGCCGGTGTCTCTGAATTTTATGGCGATCCTCGATATGTAGGAATTTCATTCAAAACGAAATTCTGAGGAGATCAACAAACTAAAAAATCAACAATAAAGAATTGGAATAGCTGACATAGAGGGCAATACAGGAGCTATCCCGTAACACTAATACGACCGTGCCGATGCACTTATTAAAGTTTTATACCAAGTACTTTTATTTGTTAATGAATAGGGAAATAAAAAATGAAAATTAACCAAACACTTAAACTCGTTTCTCTGGCCATCGCCTTATCTGCTCCTCTTGCTTATTCCGCAGATGTGACTGCACCAGTTACTGCAGTGAAGGCTCCATCTTTTAAAGCGCATGTTTTGAATCGTGCGGAAATTGACGCCTTATTGGCCGTACCGGACAAAGTTGTGTTGATTGATGTGCGACGTCCGGACGAAATTACCAGCATTGGCGGTTTTCCAGTTTATCTGAGTATACAAGCCAAAGAGATAGAAAAAAATCTTGCCTATATTCCTCGAGACCGGGTCATTGTTTTGGTATCTAACCATGCTGGGCGTGCCGGTAAAGTTGCTGACCTGTTGACAGACAAAGGCTTCAATGTTGCAGGTGCGGCAGGTGTAGAGGGTTATGAAGCCGAAGGTGGCGTGATTCATAAAATTGCACCGCCTTTACCTAAACAAGCCAGTGTGTCGAATTGATAAATCTTTTTTTCAGAATGAATGCGAATACCCAGTTTTCGACCCGCACTATGCCAGGTGCGGGATTGAAGACTTCCATAAATTATCGAACATCAAAGGACATCTGACATGAAACTGTCTCGAACCATAAAAGTAGCGATTGCATTACCTGCTTTACTGCTTGCCTCCATTTCTGCTTATGCCCACCACGCCTTTTCCGCTGAATTCGATGGTGAAAAACCAGTCGTTGTCACTGGAATTGTGACCAAACTGGAATTGATCAATCCTCATAGCTGGCTATATCTCGATGTCAAAGGGCCAGACGGTAAGGTGACTAATTGGGGCTTCGAATTCGGTGCACCGTTCAGCCTGAAAGAAAAGGGTGTTACCAAGGCGACTCTGGCACCGGGTACGAAGGTGACGATTAATGGTTTTCGCGCTAAGAGTGGTAAGGATTTTGGCTATGCCGTCACGACTACCTTGCCCGATGGGCGAGCTGTAAAAACAGGTGGTGCGCAGGATGCACCTACAACAACCGCGGGTACTTGATCAATGGCATGCCGATTGAAATTATTGATAGGAGAAATTTCTTGAATTCACATTTGAACAGACATTGGTCACCGCTACTGCTGGTAACAGTCATGCTGACATTGCTGGCTCAGCCTGTATTGGCTAATGAAAAAATCCCACGTCTTGCAAACGGCAAGCCAGATTTTTCGGGGATTTGGCAAACGACGAGTGCTGCTGACTATGATCTGGAGCCACATTCGAACCGGAAAGATGCCCCACCCGGACCAGGAATTGTCGAGGGTGGAGTTATTCCCTACCTGCCACAAGCATTGGAGCAAAAGAAAAAGAACTTTGCTGAACGTGAAACGCTGGATCCTGCAAGGAAAGGCTGGACATTAGGTGTTCCACGTGCTGTCTATTATCCGGCGCCGTTTCAGATTTTCCAGCGTCAGGCCGATCTTAACCTTGTGCCTCAGTTCGGTCATTCTGTCAGAACCATCCATACAAATGGCACCGATCACCCGCGTGACCCGAATGACTGGTGGCTGGGAGATTCACGTGGTCATTGGGAGGGCGATACGCTCGTGGTTGATGTCGCCAATTTCAATGACAAAACCTGGTTTGACAGCGCCGGTAACTTCCATAGCGATGCATTACACATCGTTGAGCGCTGGAAATTCTTAGATAGGAATACCATCGCTTACAAAGCAACGATCGAAGACAAAAATGTATTCAGTCGTCCATGGAATATCGAAGTTGTGCTGTACCGGCACAGGGAAAAGAATTTTCAGTTAATTGAGGATTACCGATTTACGCTGGATTACGACCAATACTACCCACCTAAACCAGGCAATAAATAGTCGTGCGTTCTGTTGAGGAACAGCGTAACGAACAATCAGAGGGATTTATGAATAGTAGAAATCATCAACGCTATACAAGTCTGGTGAGCGGTATGGCGCTAGCAGCATTACTGCTTCCTGGCATTGCAACTTCCGCAGACGATGTGCAAACCAAAACTGCACCGGCTCCGGCTGGTGGTGGTATTGCACAAGAAAAAAACGTACCTGTCATTGCTGAGGGGAAGTGGACTGGTAAACGGCTAGCAGATGGACAACCGGATATTTCCGGACATTGGTCAAATACGATTGCTAACCATAATAATTTTACGGATCCTCAGGGACGTATTCCTGGTGAGCCGGAGAAGCCGGGTGTTAAACGTAAAGAGCTGGGGCCGCGTGCTGAACGTGCACCCAGTCGGGTGAGTGATCCAGTAGATGGTCAGTTGCCGCTGCAGGATTGGGCATTGGCGAAAGTCAAAGAATTTCAGGTGGGATTTCATAACCCGGTAAAACAAGAGTACGTAGAGCCGTTAGCACGCTGTGCACCAGCAGGAATACCTAAATCTTTGTACTGGCATGGCTATGAAATTGCACAATACCCGGGCTATGTCGTTTTCTTTTTTGGATCAGGAACGCGCATCATTCATCTCGATAACAAAGCCCATCTGCCAGACAATATCAAACTCTGGAATGGCGATTCTCGCGGTCACTGGGAGGGCAATACTCTAGTCGTTGATGTTACCAATCAGAATGGAAAAGCTTTATTTGGTCGCTCTGGTGAATTCCTCAGTGAAAACGCACATATTCAGGAGCGTTATATTTTTTCACCTGACGGTCAACGTTATAACTATGTTGCCGTATTCACTGATAAGGACGTATACACACGCCCTTTCACTGTCACGATTCCAGCCCGCAAATGGACAGCAAAAGATAAGCCAAATGGCTGGCATTTTGAAGTCGAAAAAGCCAATGGTTCAAATGGGGAGATCGAACATTATGAACGTATCTGTACGGAAAATAATGGGGGCTTTGGGCTTGGTGCGGCCAGTCCGGCGAAATAATTTCTCGTTGTTGTTTTCTGGTGTTTTCCGCGTTAGCAGACGAGGGTCTTAGTCTTTCGACATACAAATATCGTTTCATTTTCAACAGAGGGGCGGCAGCGTACTGCTGCGAAATCAACAATGCTTGTTTTCTGCCCCGGTTTTATTCAGAGATTCAGGGACTTTCTACGTGGCACGGTAGTTGCAAACTCTTTTGATATCCGTTGGAACTCCACTTTTGAAAACCTGTTTCTCTATTCATAAAAAGGAAATCACTTATGTCATTGCAAGAAATTGCACAGTGGCTCAATGATACCGACATCGGTATTGCTGTTCGTGAGTCAGTCTATGCTTTTCCCATTATAGAAGGCGCCCATTTAATCGGATTGGCCTTGTCACTGGGATTGATTCTGTTCGTCGATCTACGACTGATAGGCTTTTTTCTGCGCGAGGTCGCCGTTACGGATATTTTGCAGTCGCTAAGGCGTTGGCTCTTATTGGGTTTTGGCTTAACTCTTGTCACAGGTATTGTTTTGTTTCTGGCTGAAGCTTCCAAACTGATTTTTCTACCCGTGTTTTGGCTGAAAGTAGTCTTGATTTTTTTAGCGGGTCTGAATGCACTCTGGTTCGAACTGAAATGGGGGCGCCAGGCAGGTAGCTGGCAGCAGCAAGTGGTGCTGCCAACGGGGGTCAGATTTGCAGGATGGGCCTCATTATTTTTGTGGTTTGGGGTCCTGAGTTGTGGTCGTCTGATCCCTTATCTGGGTGCTGGCTTATAAGCTCCCTGAATAATCAAGCACAATAAGGCGATTCATCATGAGTATATTTTCAGTATTTAATCAGCTACAAAATAGTTCAGTCGCTAATTTGATCAGCAGACAAGATCATTTGTTTGGCGCAGGCGCTCAATTGCTTCACATTACAGGTCTGATTCTGGTGCTTGCTTCCATACTGCTGGTAAGCATGCGCCTGTTAGGTCTGGGCCTGGTGCGCGTACCTCTGCCGCAGCTTGTCAACGCCACTGCCAGATTTATCTGGTTTGGACTGATATTGTTAGCTCTATCCGGTATTGTTATTTTTCTTCCAGCGGCAGAACACTATTATCCGAATCCAGTGTTCTGGCTCAAATTTGGTTTGCTGGCGTTTGCGATTTTTTTGCATCTGACCTGGTATCGCCAGTTCACAAAGGCGGAAAGTGTGCGACCTATCATTGCCCGTGGAACAGCGGCCTTATTATTAACCACCTGGTTTGGTGTTGCCTATGCTGCCCGCTTTATCGGATTTTATTAACATGCACAGAGTATCGAAATTACCCGGAAGGATCACTTTAGCTGGTCTGATCGTAACGATCTTGACACTAAGTGCATGCAATAAGTCGACAACTCCAGTGAAGGTGGAACCAGATACATTCAGACCTGCCGTATCCGTGCAGGAAATTATGCAAGCTATTATTGACCCGAATATTGATGCTGTCTGGAATTCGGTCGCAACCATTAGTACCACAGCAGGCGTAGAAGAACGGGCACCTAAAACAGAGGACGAATGGCGAGAGGTCAGGCAGCATGCAATTGTCGTTGCAGAGGCCAGCAATTTACTCCTGATTGAGGGGCGTCAGATCGCAACCAAGGGTGCTTCAACTTCTTCACATATCGTTGAACTGAACCCGGATGAGATTGCGAAAGGTATACAGCAACACCGTACTGATTTTGTTCGCCATGCACATGATTTGCATACGGCTGTACAAGAAGCGATTGATGCAATCGATCATAAAGACGCACAGCGTCTGGTGCAAGCTGGTGGACGTATTGATCAAGTATGTGAACGGTGTCATGTCCAATTCTGGTATCCGAACGATAAGCCACCTTTACAAAAATAACTGCGACTCAACGCTTTCAAGTTAGCAAACTCCGGTTTTACGTAATTATTTAAGGAAAGTTTCTGAATGAAAAAAATCGTGTTTTTTTCTCTATTCATGCTGAGTAATCTGGTTTGGTGTGCTGATGGTGTAATACCGGTGTCTGCTCCTGGACAGCTTACTAATCCCGGTATTTATTCCAGTGCAGTTACCACTTCACCGACACCAGCGGCACGCGGTCCGGCACTTCAGTTGGCACTGAAGGCCGCACAAACAGCAGTCAATAGCTGTCTCGCAATCCAACAGAATGTGGCTGTCAGTGTGCTTGATAGCGATGGCGTCGTGCGTGTGCTACTGGCAAGTGATGGTGCGGTGGCACGTGCAGTGCAGTCAGGCATTAATAAAGCGCTGACTGCATTGGCGTTTAAACAAGCGAGCAGTTCAATCGGAGAAAAAGTGAAAACTGACCAGCATCTGGCTGGTCAGGTTGCTGCTAACCCAAATTACAACACTCGGGCAGGCGGTATTTTGCTGCAAATCCATGGTGAGATTATCGGTGCCATAGGTGTTGGAGGTGCGCGCGGAAGTGAGAAGGATGAAGCTTGCGCTATAGCTGGATTAAAAGAAATTCAGGATCTGTTGCAATAATTAAGGACACCCGCATTCATAGTTTTTCGAGTTCATATACGAAAAGGACATAATCAATTCCAACTATATTCGTTCTTAAATGCAGCTACGTTCAAATATAGTTAATCAATGAACTCACAAAACTTTTTTAATGATTTTGAACGCAATACCCAAATTGCAAAAGCTGGTGCGACTGCGACTGACCCATTGATTGCCTTCGAGGAAGCGCAAAAGATGAGTTTGTTAATACGTGCCACCGCTTTTGTTTTTTCGGATCCGCATTCACGCGAATTACATCGACTGATTGAGCGTATTGCGCCAAGTGATGCGACGGTATTGATTACAGGCGAAACTGGCACGGGGAAAGAACTGGTAGCACGCCATGTACATGCTTTAAGTCGTCGTGCTAAAGAAAATTTTTTAGCGATTAACTGTGGTGCATTTTCAGAAACTTTGATCGAAAGTGAATTATTCGGTCATGAAAAAGGTTCGTTTACCGGTGCATTGCAAAGTAAACCGGGCTGGTTTGAGGCCGCCAATGGGGGCACCTTGTTTCTGGATGAAATTGGTGATCTGCCAATGGCGATGCAGGTTAAGTTGCTACGTGTGTTACAGGAACGAGAAGTTGTGCGTCTCGGTTCTCGTAAGTCGATTCCGATCGATGTAAGGTTGATTGCAGCTACCAATGTCGATCTGAATGAGGCAGTCAGAGCAGGTCATTTCCGTGAGGATTTATTTTATCGTCTGCAGGTTATATCACTACCTTTGTTTCCTTTGCGTGATCGCCCCGGTGATATTCTCCCGTTGACCCAGCATTTTTTGCAGACATACATCAAGCGTTTGCATTTGCCAGACATAGAGCTCAGTGCTGATGCCAAGAGTGCACTGTTGAATTATCCCTGGCCTGGAAATATTCGCGAATTGGAAAATGTGATTCACAGGGCGTTGCTGGTAAATAATGATGCCGTTCTGACTTGCACCGATCTGCACTTGCCTGGCTGGCATAACGCATTAACTAAAGATAGCCCGACCACAGTATCGAATGTCGTCAATATCAGTCACCGGTATTTTGTTCCTGCATTATTTCCCGAAGACGAGAGCGAGAAAAATTTAACGCCGCTGAAAAAATTTTATCAGGCCTGGCTTGAATTACTTGAATCCCAGGAATCCGTGCCATTTGAAGAAATTCAACAGACGCTAGTGCATGACACCTGGGTTAAGAATCAAGGTAATCAGGTTCGCTCGGCAAAACAACTCAGCATCACTCGCAATGTGCTGCGCACCTATCTAAAGAAATCAGGGTCAATATGATTTCACATTCGTATTTGAAGAGAAAGTCTCATGGTTTTTAAACGTCAGTTAATTAGCACCTATCGTGTTTCTTCATTAGTAAATGGAATTTGGAAAACTAATTCTCAAACATCTTGTTTGTCGGCTGTACTTTTCTTGATATCTGCTATAACGCCATTGGCAGTATGGGCTCAAATTATTTCAACAACAAATGTCGATGAAAATACAGTCAGGATACCTCAAACCGTTATCTTGGATTCTCGTCATTACAATAACGCCATTGGTACTTCAGATGCGGCATCACAGGGAGTGATTTTAGGAGATCTGCTACAAGATCGACCATTACTCAGACCTGGTGAAGTTTTAGAGATGATACCCGGCATGGTGGTCACTCAGCATTCCGGTGACGGTAAGGCAAATCAATATTTTTTACGTGGATATAATCTTGAGCACGGTACTGATTTCGCGATTAGCGTGGATGGCGTGCCAGTTAATATGCCAACTAATGCGCATGGGCAGGGATATTCCGATCTCAATTTCTTAATTCCCGAATTGATTGATCACATTGATTATCGAAAAGGAACCTACTTTGCTGAGAATGGAAATTTTTCTTCTGTAGGATCTGCAGACATTCAGTATCGCAACCATCTTGATCGTGGATTCGTAGATGTCACACTAGGATCATACAATTACAAACGCACAGTGATTGCAGGATCTGTTCCATTAGGTAATGAATCAGACAAAAACCAGTCGCCAGTATTGCTTGGTGGGTTAGAGTTGTTAGGCGAGAATGGCCCCTGGACTCCACCAGAGCATCTCCATAAGATCAATTTTTTCGGACGTCTTAGCGATGGCAATCGTGACAAAGGCTGGTCTGTTGATAGCTCACTCTACGATGCACACTGGTCAGCAGTAGATCAGGTTCCTCTGGCGTTAATACAGTCAGGAGCATTAGGCAGATATAGTGCATTGAATCCGACAGATGGTGGCAACACCAGACGCTATATTTTATCTGGTGAATGGCATGTGCGAAATCAGGATGGTTACGCAAAACTATCTGCTTATACCGAGCACTACCATTTGCAGCTGTGGTCGGATTTTACTTTTTATGAATTACGTCCTGCTACGGGCGATCAATTTGAACAATTGGAAGATAGGAATATTTTCGGTGCGAAAGCTATTCGTGGCTGGACGCACAACCTGTTCGGGCGAGAATCGACTGTAGAAATTGGTGCTCAGCTCAGACACGATCAGATACATGTCGGCTTGCTTGATACCGAAAGGAGAGTTCCATTTGCAACAGTGAGAGATGATTGCATAGCTGAAACTTCGGTCGGAGCTTATATACAAAATACGACGGATTGGTCTGGCTGGTTTCGTAGTATTGTCGGCCTGCGTGCAGATCAGATTTCAATGGATATGAGTTCAATCAACATTCCCGGTAATAGTGGCCGTGCGTCCGGGAGTAAGATTTCCCCTAAGGTTGCTCTCGTTTTTGGCCCATGGAAAAAAACAGAATTATTTTTAAATGCAGGGAAAGGATTTCATAGCAATGACGCCCGTGGTGTGATCGATAAGATCGATCCAACAACTGGTGCACCTGCATCCCCAGTCCCCGTAATGGCGAGTAGTTTTGGTAAAGAAATAGGTTTGCGGACGGAACTTATTCCTGGCTTACAGAGCTCGGTAGCATTATGGAGCTTGAATAGTGATTCAGAGCTGACGTATAACCAGGACTCGACTATTGGCAGCACATCTCCCAATGGCGCAAGTAAACGATATGGTATCGAATGGAATAACCATATGGCACTGAACCAGTGGTTGTTGCTTGATATTGATTTGGCATGGACTCGTGCCCGTTATGCACAAATGAATGATAACGATGCATTTGGTAACCAGATACCAAATGCAGTTGGCAGAGTGGGTTCTTTGGGATTGACGGCAACACATTTGGGACCATGGTCAGGTAGTGTGAACATGCGTTATACCGGCCCTTATCCATTATCTCAGGACGGAGCATTAGTCGGACCATCTGCGACAGTGACTAACCTGCAGCTTCAACGTCAGATAACACCTAAACTCAGTTTGTCATTCAATGTGTTGAATTTATTTAATCGCCATTATTTTGATATTGCATATGAGCAGAATTATCGAGTAACGCCGACTGCGCCAATTGTTCCATCTGGCATCAGCGTACATCCGGGAGCACCACGAGAGTTACGCGTTACACTGAAATATCAGATTTGAGTAACGCCGCATCTCCTGTGGGATTACACGCAGTATTTCAATCTATTGAATGCGGTATTTGGTGCAATTCCGATCGCAAAGGCGATATTGTTTCTCCACTATCTAGAAATCGACAACGCTAAAATTTAGTAATATTTATCTTATATGTCGATTTGCATACTTCTGTTTTGTACAGAGTAATTGGTTGTTCGCGTTCTTCAACCCATTTACTAACCATTTCAATGGTACTTGCTGTTGCTTGTGCTCCGAAAATTAAACCTGTTAGATTTTGTGGGCGGAACCTAATTACACGTGGACCTTCATCGTAACTTATCAATCGCTACTCCTCCTCATATTTCCATTGATCTGACTTTGTTAGCAGTGCTTTTTCTAATTGCGTTTGAGGATCGTCTCTGTATGCGTTGATGACTGGACGCGTTTTTGTATATTTGACCTTAATCGCATGTGCCATGAAGGCGAAATTTCCATCAAATTCAAGACAAATCCCTTGATGTGAGTCTGCATAGTGCGACCACATGAGTATGTCGTCTTTTTTTGTAGTAACAGACAAAACACCTATTTTCTTGGTGTGGTGGTCGATGATTTCCTGTTGTATCGCTTCTGTAACCTGTGGATTGTTCGGGCTGCGGTTAAAGTTTCTACGAAACTCTCGAATGTCCTCCCTTCGAGCTTCTCGATTCAAATGCGGCTCATATTTTTTTTGTAGTCGCTTGTAGTCTTCAAGTTGAACGGCCTTAGATGCTTCAAGAGATATGACTGGGCGACAATCAAAAGGGTCATTAAATTTCTCGGGGGGCGCGAAATAAATTTCGTGATTACATATTATGTCTTTGACATATTTCTGAGCCTCTTTCCCACCGCCCATTGATTTATATTTATAGAATTGAGGAGGTAGTTTTTTTTCAGAGTAAATCTGATTTGTTGTATTGATTTGATTCATTCGACTTCCTACATTTGCCCATTGAATTGCGATATCGTGAAATAATTATTTCACGATAGGAGTAAGAAGTCGTTAAGAATTGTAGAACTCGATTGAGAATTGTAGAACTGAGCGCGCAAAAAATAAGGGCTTACATTTCTGTAAGCCCTTATTTTTACTACGTATTTCTTGGTGGCCCGGGGCGGAATCGAACCACCGACACAAGGATTTTCAATCCTCTGCTCTACCGACTGAGCTACCAGGCCAAGACCAAGAATTATAGAGAGGTTGATGATTGTTTGCAAGTG
>Ga0187843_10001778_pt1 | contig 13423 bp, 8 predicted proteins | sample SpaLakP09_SKY_43_FD_134516 | JGI IMG/M metagenome (GOLD analysis project Ga0187843, IMG submission 134516) | Oligotrophic lake water microbial communities from Sparkling Lake, Wisconsin, USA - SP09_SKY_43 | ecosystem: Environmental > Aquatic > Freshwater > Lake | place: USA: Sparkling Lake... | reverse complement strand
TTCATCGCCGACATGTATGCCCGCAGTAACAAGCAGGGCGGCGCATGGATGAACGAATACAGCTCGCAGTCGAAACTGCTGGGCCGCCATCCGGTGGTGGCCAACCACCTCAACATTCCCAAGCCGCCAGCCGGCGAACCTACCCTGCTGACCTACGACGAAGTGTCGACCGCCTTCCACGAATTCGGCCACGCCCTGCACGGCATGTTCTCCAACGTGAACTATCCGCGCTTCTCCGGCACCAGTGTGCCTAGCGATTTCGTCGAATATCCGTCGCAGGCCAATGAAATGTGGGCGGTGTGGCCGGAAGTGCTGGCCAACTACGCCAAGCACTACAAGACGGGCGAGCCTATGCCCAAGGAACTGCTGGACAAGGTGATCGAGTCGCGCAAGTTCAACCGTGGCTTTGCCGCCACCGAATATCTGGCTTCCTCGCTGCTGGATCAGCGCTGGCACCAGCTGACTCCGGCCCAGATCCCCACCGATGTGCTGGGCTTCGAAGCGGCCGCGCTGAAAGACCTGGGCGTGGACTTCGCGCCGGTGCCGCCGCGCTACCGCACCACCTACTTCTCGCATAGCTTCTCGGGCGGCTATGCAGCGGGCTACTACGCCTATCTGTGGTCGGAAAAGCTGACTGCCGATACGGAGGTCTGGTTCAAGCAGAACGGCGGCCTGAAACGCGCCAGCGGCGACTGGTACCGCAGCAAGCTGCTGTCGCGCGGTGGTACCGACGATGCGATGAATCTGTTCCGTAACTTCCGTGGCCGCGATGCCATCATCGAGCCGCTGCTGGAACGCCGCGGCCTGAAATAAGCCTTGGTCCAGGGTCTAACACTTACAACAGGAAAACCATGAACCGTCCTCTGATGATGGCTGCCGCCGTCGCGTTAGTTTGCAGCGCCGCGCAGGCGGCCGAACCGGCCGCTATGCTGCCCGCCAGTAATCCGTTTGCCCAAGCCAGCACGCTGCCTTTCGGCTACCCCATGTTCGACCAGATCAAGAACGAAGACTACGCGCCAGCGTTTGCCGAAGGCATGCGCATCAACGCCGCTGAAATCGAAGCGATCGCCAACAATCCCAAGCCAGCCACTTTTGATAACACCATCGTGGCACTGGAAAAATCGGGCCAGTTGCTGTCGCGTGTGAGTTCGGTGTTCGGCAATCTGTCCGGCGCCAACACCAATGACAGCTTCAAGGCGCTGGAGCGCGAACTGTCGCCCAAGCTGGCCGCACACAGCGATGCCATCCGCCTCAACGAGAAGCTGTATGCGCGCATCAAGTCGCTGTACGACAGGCGCGACAAGCTGCACCTCGATGGGGAAGCCAAGTACCTGCTGCAGCGCTATCACACCGACTTCGTGCGCGCCGGTGCGCGCCTGTCGGCGGCCGACAAGGAAAAGCTGAAGAGCATGAACGGCCAGCTGGCCAATCTGCAAACGGCGTTTGCCCAGAACGTGCAGGAAGAAGCCAATGCTTCGGCGCTGGTGGTCGATACGCGGGAAGAACTGGCCGGCATGTCGGATGCCGCCATCGACGCGGCGGCGGCTGCGGCCAAGGCAGGTGGCATGGACGGCAAGTTCCTGATTCCGGTGGTGAACACCACGGGTCAGGCCAATCTGGCCGTGCTGACCAACCGCGCCGTGCGCGAACGCCTGATGGCCGCGTCGCTGGAACGCGGCAGCCATGGCGGCCAGTACGATAACCGCGAAGTGGTGCTCAAGCTGGTGCGCCTGCGCGCCGAGAAAGCAGCGCTGCTCGGCTACGCCAGCTACGCTGACTACGCGCTGGAAGACCAGACTGCGCACGATGCGCAGGCGGTGAACCGCATGCTGGCTGAATTCGCCCGTCCTGCCGTGGCCAATGCCAAAAAAGAGGGCGCCGAAATCCAGCGGGTGATAGACCGCGAACAGGGCGGCTTCCAGCTGGCTGCGCAGGACTGGTCGTTCTACAGCGACAAGGTGCGTGCCGAGCGCTTCAACTTTGACCAGAACCAGCTGCGCCCCTATTTCGAACTGAACAACGTGCTGACCAAGGGCGTGTTTTTTGCGGCTAACAAGGTGTACGGCCTGACGTTCAAGGAACGCAAGGACTTGCCGGTCTACCATCCGGACGTGCGGGTGTTCGATGTCTACGATGCCAATGGCAAGCAGCTGGCCATCTTCCTGGCCGACTTCTACGCCCGCAGCAACAAGCGCGGCGGGGCATGGATGAATGCTTATGTGTCCCAATCCAAGCTGATGGGCACCCACCCGGTGGTGGCGAATCACCTCAACATCCCGAAACCCAAGGATGGCGAAGCCACGCTGCTGACTTACGACGAACTGCGCACCATGTTCCACGAGTTCGGCCACGCGCTGCATGGCATGTTCTCCGATGTGACCTATCCGCGCTTCTCCGGTACCCGGGTGCCGCGCGATTTCGTCGAGTTCCCGTCACAGGTCAATGAAATGTGGTCAGTCTGGCCGGAAGTGCTGGCCAACTACGCCACCCACTACCAGAGCGGCGCTGCCATGCCCAAGGAATTGCTGGACAAGGTGATAGCGTCGAAGAAGTTCAACGAAGGTTTCCGCACCACGGAATATCTGGCGGCATCGATACTGGATCAAAAATGGCACCAGCTCGGCGTGGCGCAGATCCCCACCGATGTACTCGGGTTTGAAGCGGCTGCGCTGAAGTCGGCCGGGGTCGATTACGCGCCCGTGCCGCCGCGCTACCGCACCACCTACTTCTCGCACACCTTTGCCGGCGGCTACACGGCCGGCTATTACGGCTACCTGTGGTCGGAGAAGCTCGATGCCGACACCGTCAACTGGTTCAACGAGCAAGGCGGCATGCTGCGCAAGAACGGCGACTGGTTCCGCAAGATGCTGCTGTCGCGCGGCGGCACCATGGATGCCATGCAGATGTACCGCCAGTTCCGCGGCCGTGACGCCACCGTGGAACCGCTGCTGGAACGCCGCGGCCTGACGGAAAAATAAGCAGGCCGGCAGGTGTGGCAGCCGGGCGGCCACAGGCCGCTGTGCCGATTTATGTGAAAATCGGCACAGCGGCCTTTTTTTATGGGTAAGATAAAGTATGAGCAAACAACTGCAGGGCATGACACTGGAAGCGATACTGATCCGTCTGCACGCGTATTACGGCTGGGAGCAACTGGCCCAGCGTATCGCGATCAACTGTTTTATCAGCGATCCCAGCATCAAATCCAGCCTGAAATTCCTGCGCAAAACCCCGTGGGCGCGTGAACGCGTCGAAGCGTTGTATTGCGCCACCCACTTCATTGATTAGGATTGCAACATGGATAGCAAACTGAAGGCCACTCTGAATTCCCTGCACAGCCATCTGGCCCAGAGCGGCCCGCTGGACGAGGAATCGCGTACCCTGCTGGCCCAGCTCGATGGCGATATCAAACAGTTGCTGGCCGGTAATGCCGCAGCGGCGGCCGATGCTGACCAAGAGAGCAGCAGCTATGGTCTGGCCGAACGGGCGCAGGAACTGGGCGCCCGCTTTGCCGTCAAACACCCGCATCTGGAACCGGCCCTGCGCGAACTGGGCAATATTCTTTCCAGCATGGGCATCTGAGCCCCGGGCGGGCGCTTGTCAGAGTGGCCAGATTGCCCGCCTGTCCAGCTTGCCGGATTCCGGAGCGCCGGAGCGCCTCAAGTGTTTGAATAGTAAAAGGTTTTCCGCTCGTGTGCCAAGCGGGGGCGGCGCATTTCCGGTACAATGCCGTCCGATATGAGCTCCCCTACTAATTTATTTGCGACCGTCCCCAAGCGGTCTGCCCGCGCTGCCTCTGCGCCTTTCCTGCCGATGTCCCGCGCCGAGATGGACGCGCTCGGCTGGGACGAGTGCGACGTGATACTGGTCACCGGCGACGCCTACATCGACCACCCCAGCTTCGGCATGGCGCTGGTCGGCCGTCTGCTGGAAGCGCAAGGCTTCCGCGTCGGCATCATCAGCCAGCCGGACTGGACTTCTGCGGAGGCGTTCCGCTTGCTGGGCAAGCCGCGCCTGTACTACGGCGTTACGGCTGGCAATATGGATTCCATGGTCAACCGCTACACGGCGGACCGCAAAATCCGCTCGGAAGACGCCTACACGGCCAATGCCGAGCCAAATAAACGTCCGGACCGGGCCGTCACGGCGTATGCCCAGCGTGCGCGTGAAGCTTATCCCGGCATTCCCGTGGTGATAGGCTCGATCGAAGCCTCGCTGCGCCGCATCGCCCATTACGACTACTGGTCGGACAAGGTGCGCCGTTCCATACTGGTCGATTCCAAGGCCGACCTGCTGATTTTCGGTAACGCCGAGCGGGCGCTGGTGGACCTGACCCACCGCATGAATGCCGGCGAAGAAATCAAGACCATCCGCGATCTGCGCGGCACGGCTTTCCTCGTACCTGGCGGCTGGCTGCCGTCGCCCGAGTGGGGCGTGCATAACAGCACCCGCGTCGATACGCCGGGCAAGGTGGAGGTTCACCCCGATCCGTATCTGATGGTGCAGCCGAATACTTCTTCGTGCGCCAGCAATGGCGGAACTGATGCGCCCGCAGCGGGGACTGAAGCGGCGGCTGCTGGCGCTGCGCCGGCCGTGGTGGAGAAACCTATCCGTATCATGAGCCGCGCCGAGCGCCAGGCCATGGAGCGCGAAAAACACCAGCGCACCGTGGTGCGTCTGCCTGCGTTTGAAACGGTGAGCACTGATCCGGTGATGTATGCGCACGCCTCGCGCGTGTTCCACCTCGAATCGAATCCTGGCAATGCGCGCGCGCTGGTGCAGGCGCATGGCGAGCGCGATGTGTGGCTGAACCCGCCGCCGCTGCCGCTGCGCATGGATGAGATGGACGGCGTGTACGACATGAACTATGCGCGCGCACCCCACCCGTCCTACGGCAAGGCGCGCATTCCGGCATGGGAAATGATCCGCTTTTCCGTCAACATCATGCGCGGCTGCTTTGGCGGCTGCACCTTCTGCTCGATTACCGAGCACGAAGGCCGCATCATCCAGAGCCGCTCCGAGCCGTCCATCCTGCGCGAGATCGAGCATATCCGTGACAAGACCAAGGGCTTTACCGGCACGATTTCCGATCTGGGCGGCCCGACGGCGAATATGTACCGGCTGTCCTGCAAGGACCCGGAAATCGAAAAAACCTGCCGCCGCCTGTCCTGCGTGTTCCCGTCCATCTGCGTTAATCTGGGCACCGACCACAGCAAGCTGATTGCGCTGTACCGCAAGGCGCGCGCGATTCCGGGCGTGAAGAAGATCCTGATTTCTTCGGGCCTGCGCTACGATCTGGCCGTGCGTTCGCCCGAGTACGTGAAAGAGCTGGTGACTCACCACGTGGGTGGCTTGCTGAAGATCGCGCCCGAACACACGGAAGAAAACACCCTGAACAAGATGATGAAGCCCGGCATCGGCGCTTACGACGAGTTCAAGGAAATGTTCGACCGCTACTCGCTGGAAGCGGGCAAGAAGCAGTATCTGATTCCCTACTTCATCGCGGCCCATCCCGGCACGACCGATCTGGACATGCTGAATCTGGCGCTGTGGCTGAAGAAAAACAACTTCAAGCTCGATCAGGTGCAGACCTTTATGCCCACGCCCATGGCCATGGCCACCACCATGTACCACTCGCGCCGCAACCCGCTGCACAAGGTCACGGCTGATTCGGAAGTGGTGGAAACTGCCCGCAGCGGCAAGATCCGCCGCACCCACAAGGCTTTCCTGCGCTATCAGGATCCGGAAAACTGGCCTATCCTGCGCGAAGCGCTGGTGGCCATGGGCCGTGCCGACCTGATCGGCAACGGCGAGCGCCATCTGATTCCGGCCTGGTCGGCCGGCGAAGGCGCCGGTGTGCCGGCCGCAGCTTACGCAGGCAACGCGCCCGCCAAAGGCAAAGGTGGCGGCAAGGCCGGCAGCCATGCGGCGCCTGCAGCGGCGGCTGGCCGCGCTGCGCGCGCTGGCAAATCGGGTGTGGTAGCGGCCGCCCAGCCGCAGGCGCGCGGTGCCCGTGCGAATGCGCTGACGGGCTCGTTGACGGCGCGTAAATCGCTGGAAACCAAGCCACGCGCGTCGATACTGGACACCATCAAGGTCAAGAAACCGGCCAGCCCCCGCGGCCGTAAATAAGTCCGCACGGAACTTATTTTTGCCTTGATGGCAAAGTTGATGGCAGATTAAGCCGGCCCCGCTGCGGGCCGGCCATTTAAGGGCCGAGCTAGCCCCTGTTTTCCGCCCTGATCAGCCGATGCGGATGGCAGTTTTGCCGCTACACTAGTTCGCAAGCTGGCCACCCATGCGCGTGGCCTCCATTGCATCCCTCCTTCTGCGAACTGGAAGATCATGAAAAAATTCTGTAAAACCTATCTGCTGCTGCCCCTGCTGGGCGTGCTGGCAGCGTGCGGCGGTGGCGGCAGTAGTTCCACCACCACTGCACCGGCCGTGCTGAAATCAATCGCCGTGACGGCGCCCAGCAATACCGTACCAGTCGGCACCACGCTGCAGCTGACGGCCACCGGCACCTATTCCGATAACACCACCAAGGTGCTGACCACGGCTACCGGCGTGGTCTGGGCGTTCAAGGGCACGGGCGCAGTAGCCAGTATTTTTTCCAGCGGCAGCGTGACGGGCAAGGCCGTGGGTTCCGACACCTTCACGGCCACCCAGGATGGCATCACCGGCAGCATCACCCTGAGTGTGAGCGCACCTTGGGCCAATGTGGTGGCTGGCGGTAATCAGACGCTGGCGCGCAGGGCCGATGGCAGCCTGTATGCGTGGGGTTCGAATATACGCGGCCAGCTGGGCGACAGCACCACCATAGACCGCAATGCGCCGGTACAGGTAAGCGGCGGCAGCCTGCTGTGGAAGCAGGTCGCCGTGGGTGAACAGTTCGTGATTGCACTGCGCAGCGACGGCACCATCTGGTCGTGGGGCTTCAATCAGAATGGCCGTCTGGGCGATGGCACGACGGTCGATCATGCCATTCCGACCAAAATCGGCAAGGATACCGACTGGGCTTACGTGGCCGCCGGTAAAGGCCATGCCTTCGCGATCAAGACCAGCGGTGTGATGTATGGCTGGGGCCGTAATTTCAACGGCCAGCTGGGCGATGGCACCAATATCGACCGTCTGGTACCGACCAAGCTGACCTCGCCGACCACGGGCGGCTGGCTGTCCGTCAGTGCCGGCGATACCCATACGCTGGCGATCGCCAAAGATACCTTGAATCTGTATGGCTGGGGTGGCAATGCCAATGGCCAGGTCGGCAATGGCGGCCAGGTGGATGTGACGGCGCCCGCCAAGATAGGTGCGTTTACCTGGTCTTCCGTGGCGGCCGGCGCCAGCCATTCGCTGGCGATCCGCGCCGATGGTTCCCTGTATGGCTGGGGCTATAACCTGAATGGTCAGGTGGGCAACAATGGCTCGGCCAGCGTGAATGCGCCCGTGCAGATTTCCACCGCAACCAACTGGGCCATGGTGTCGGCCGGCGCCGCCCACAGCATGGCGGTGACGCGCGACGGTCAACTGTGGGGCTGGGGCAGCAATGCCGAAAGCCAGCTGGGCAACGGCGGCCCCGATATTTCTGCGCCAGCCCAGATCGGTACGGCCAGCAACTGGATATCCGTCACGGCAGGGAGTGCCCATACCTTCGGCCAGCGTTCGGACAACACTCTGTGGGGCTGGGGCCGGAATGTCGAAGGTCAACTTGGTAAAGGTGATAATACGCAAGCACCAGTGCCTGTAAGCATTCCTTAATCGGCCAAGATAGCGGGTTTTCGCACGGACGGCCAGCGCAAGCTGGGCCGTCCGTTGCTTTTTGCGGGTTTGGTTTGCTGAATGGCATTTTGGCCTGCTGAAACGGCTACAATCTGTCTTCCATTGCTGCCGACAGGATATCTCGTGCCCCCAGCTTCACCTGCCTTTTTTGCGTGCCAAGCAGCCCGGCTGATGCAGCAGGGCGTGCTGGCGATAGCGCTCACCCTAGGCGGGCTGATACCGGCGCAGGCGCTGGACCAGGTGACGCTGCAGCTCAAACATCATCACCAGTTTCAGTTTGCCGGCTATTACGCGGCGGTGGAGCAGGGTTTTTACCGCGAAGCGGGACTCGATGTGCGCATTCTCGAAGGCACGGACGGCAACGAGCCCGAGCGCAATGTGGAGTCCGGCAAGGCCCAGTACGGCATAGGCGCCAGCAGCCTGCTGCTGGCCCGCGTGGCGGGCAAGCCGGTGGTGGTGCTGGGGGTAGTCTTCCAGCATTCGCCGTATGCGCTGGCCATGCGCCAGACCGCCAGCGAGCCTGATCTGCGCCGCATCATCGGCAAGCGCGCCATGATAGGCACGCTGACGGATGAACTGGGCAATTCCGATGAGCTGCTGGCCTATCTGGTCAAAGAAGGCGTGCCGCCGACCAGTTTCCAGCGCGTCGAGCATAGCTACAACGTCAACGACCTGATCAGCGGCAAGGTCGAGGCCATGGCGATCTACACCACCAACGAACCCGACCTGTTCGACCGGCGTGGCTTCCCTTATGAAATCTACAGCCCCCGTTCGGTCGGCGTCGATTTCTATGGCGACAATCTGTTTACCAGCGAAAAAGAGCTGGCCGACCATCCGGCCCGGGTACGCGCCTTCCGCGAGGCCAGCATGCGCGGCTGGCAGTGGGCCATGAGCCATCCGGAAGAAACCGTAGAACTGATACTCCGCTATTACGCGCGTGGCGGCGACCGCCAGCATTTGCTGTACGAAGCGCACCAGATGGTGCCGCTGGTGCAGCCCGTGCTGGTGGAAATCGGCTATATGAATCCCGAGCGCTGGCGTCATATTGCCGATGTGTACGCAGGGTTGGGCATGATCCCGAAACAGGTCAGCCTGGATGGCTTCCTGTACAACGTCGATAGCAGTGCCAGCCGGCTGCGCTGGCTGTACCGCGCGCTGGCCGGTGTGGCCGTGCTGCTGCTGGCGGGCGGCGTGGTCCACTACAGCATGCTGACGCGCGAGCGGAGTCGCACCAATGCCGAAATCCGTGCCGGCGAGCAGCGTTTCCGTACCATGTTCGAAGCCTCGCCGCTGGGCATTGCGCTGATCGATTCGGTGACCTATGAATACCGCGATATCAATCCCCGCTACCAGGAAATTCTGGGCCGCTCGCAAGAGGTGCTGGGCAATATGCGTTGGCTCGATTCCGGCCATCCGGACGATGTAGCGCTGGTCAAAACCCAGATGGCGCGCCTGATGGCGCGTGAAATCAGCAATTTCAAGGTGAACAACCGGATATTCCGCTCCGATGGCGAAATGGTTTGGATTGCCGTCTCGGTCACGGCGATCGAAACGCCGCCGGACAGCCATGCCCTGCACCTGTGCATGATCGAGGATGTCACCGACAAGAAACAGACGGAACAACTGGTCTGGCACCAGGCCAATTTCGATCCGCTCACCCAGCTGCCCAACCGCCGCATGTTCCTCGACCGGCTGGCGCTGGATTTGCTCAAGAGCCAGCGCAGCCGCAGCCGCATCGCCATCCTGTTCATCGATCTTGACCACTTCAAGGAAGTCAACGATACGCTGGGCCACCATCAGGGCGATGTGCTGCTGATCGATGCTGCGCACCGCATCAGCGACAGTGTGCGCAAATCCGACACGGTGGCGCGCCTGGGCGGCGATGAATTCACCGTGATCCTGTCCGAGCTCGACAGCACGGAACGGGTCGAGGCCATCGCCCAGAACATCATCGACCGCATGTGCCAGCCGTTTGCGCTGGGGCAGGAGCAGGCTTTCGTGTCGGCCAGTATCGGCATCACCCTGTATCCTGACGATGCCGACGATATCGACGACCTGCTCAAGCACGCCGATCAGGCCATGTACGCGGCCAAAGGGGCGGGGCGCAACCGCTACAGCTACTTCACGCCGGCTCTGCAGGTGGAAGCGCTGACCCGCATGCGCCTGACCAATGACTTGCGCAGCGCCGTCAAGGGCGGCCAGCTGGAACTGTACTTCCAGCCCATCGTGCACCTGAAGACGGGGCGCATCCACAAGGCCGAGGCGCTGATCCGCTGGCGCCACCCCACGCGCGGGCTGGTCAGCCCGATGGACTTCATTCCGCTGGCCGAGTCGAGCGGGCTGATTTTCGATATCGGCATGTGGGTGTTCAGCGAGTCGGCGCGCTGGGTGCAGCGCTGGCGCAGCGAACACCATCCGGATTTCCAGATCAGCGTCAACCAGTCGCCGCTGGAATTCCAGCGCGACGACGGCAGCTATCTGGAATGGCAGCGCCAGATGCAGAGCCTGACTCTGTCCGGCCAGGCGCTGGTGGTGGAAATCACGGAAGGCATGCTGCTTGACGCCAATACCACGGTGGCTAACAAGCTGCTGCAGCTGCGCGACGCCGGCATACAGGTGGCGCTGGACGATTTCGGCACCGGCTATTCCTCGCTGTCCTATCTGAAGAAATTCGACATCGATTACCTCAAGATCGACCGTTCCTTCACCCGCAATCTGGCACCTGATTCAAGCGATATGGCGCTGTCGGACGCGATCATCGTGATGGCTCACAAGCTGGGCCTGCGGGTGATCGCGGAAGGGGTAGAAACCGAGCAGCAGCGCACCCTGCTGGCCGAAGCCGGCTGCGACTATGGCCAGGGCTATCTGTTCTCGCGCCCTGTCCCGGCACCGGAATTCGATGCCATGTTGCGTACCCAGCAGTTCTGATCCGCTCGGTCTGCCCGCCATGGGCAGAGCTCATGCGCGTGTCGCCTGAAGCAGCGATAATAGCGATCTGCCATGATGGATCGATAGCTAAAACAAATTGATTGTATTGGAACAATCAATTTTCCTAATGGCCGGAAAACCCGTACACTGGCGTCTCAATGATTCACAACCCAAGAGGAAACCACCATGTCTCTGATTAACACCCAAATCAAACCATTCAAAGCAACCGCCTACGTCAACGGCAAATTCATCGACGTAAGCGATGAATCCCTGAAAGGCAAATGGTCGGTTCTGATGTTCTACCCAGCCGACTTCACCTTCGTTTGCCCAACCGAACTGGAAGATCTGGCTGATCACCAGCCTGAATTCGCCAAGCTGGGCGTGGACGTGTACGGCGTTTCGACCGACACCCACTTCGCTCACAAAGCATGGCACGACACTTCGGACGCCATCAAGAAAGTTAACTACCCGCTGATCGGCGACCCAACCGGCACCCTGTCGCGCAACTTCGAAGTGATGATCGAAGAAGAAGGCCTGGCACTGCGCGGTACCTTCGTGATCAATCCAGAAGGCCAGATCAAAGTGATGGAAGTGCACGACAACGGCATCGGCCGCGACGCTTCCGAACTGCTGCGCAAAGTCAAAGCCGCTCTGTACGTCGCTTCGCACCCAGGCGAAGTGTGCCCAGCTAAATGGACCGAAGGCGCTGCCACGCTGACCCCATCGCTGGACCTGGTCGGCAAGATCTAAGTCTTGAAGACAGCAGCACCATTACAGTAATACCGCGATGCCGGTCCGGGCGTCCGGCCCGGCATACGCCTAAATATTTGTAAGGAAAAGAATCATGTTGGATGCATCGCTCAAAACCCAGTTGAAAGCCTACCTCGAAAAAGTCGTGCAACCGATCGAACTGGTCGCCGCGCTCGATAGCAGCGCCAAGGCGCAAGAGATGGAAGCACTGTTGCAGGACATCGTGTCCCTGAGCGACAAGATTACGCTGGTCAAGCGTGCCGATCCCGGCGTGCGCCTGCCTTCGTTCAGCATCAACCGTGCTGGCAGCGATATCGGCGTACGTTTTGCCGGTGTGCCCATGGGCCATGAATTCACCTCGCTGGTACTGGCCCTGCTGCAGGTAGGCGGCCACACCATCAAATTTGACGACGCCGTGATCGAGCAGATCCGCAACCTCGACGGCGATTACGAATTCGAGACCTTCATTTCGCTGAGCTGCCACAACTGCCCGGAAGTGGTGCAGGCGCTCAACGCGATGGCGGTGATCAATCCACGCATCAAAGTAACGACCATTGACGGCGGCGTGTTCCCGCAGGAAGTGGAAGCACGCCAGATCATGGCGGTGCCCATGATGTTCCTGAACGGCGAGCACTTCGGTCAGGGCCGTAGCAGCGTGGAAGAAATTCTGGCCAAGCTGGACACCAATGCCGGTGCCCGTCAGGCCGCAGAAATGAACAAAAAAGAGGTGTTCGATGTGCTGATCGTCGGCGGTGGTCCTGCCGGTGCGGCAGCGGCCATCTATGCCGCCCGTAAAGGCATACGCACCGGTGTGGTGGCAGAACGCTTCGGCGGTCAGGTGCTCGATACGCTGGCCATCGAGAACTTCATTTCCGTGAAAGAGACGGAAGGTCCGAAGTTTGCCGTGGCGCTGGAGCAGCACGTCAAGGAATATTCGGTCGACATCATGAACACCCAGCGCGCTGCCAAACTGGTGCCCGGTAAAGTGATCGAAGTGCAGACTGCCAGCGGCGCCACGCTGAAAGCCAAGTCGGTGATCCTGGCTACCGGTGCGCGCTGGCGTGAAATCAACGTGCCGGGCGAGAAGGAATACCGTAACCACGGCGTAGCCTACTGCCCGCACTGCGATGGCCCGCTGTTCAAGGGCAAGCGCGTGGCGGTGATTGGCGGCGGTAACTCCGGGGTGGAAGCGGCGATCGATCTGGCCGGTCTGGTGCAGCACGTGACGCTGATCGAGTTCGGTGCCGAACTGCGTGCTGATGCGGTGCTGCAGCGCAAGCTGCGCAGTCTGCCGAACGTGACGGTGATTGTTTCGGCCCAGACCACGCAAATCCATGGCGACGGCAAGATCGTCAATGGCCTCAGCTACAACGACCGGGTGTCGGGCGAAGCCAGGAAGATCGAGCTGGAAGGCGTGTTCGTGCAGATCGGTCTGGTGCCGAATACCGAATGGCTGAAAGGCACGGTAGCCCTGTCGCGTCATGGCGAAATTGAAATCGACAGCCGTGGCCAGACTTCGGTACCGGGCGTGTTTGCCGCCGGCGACGTCACCACCGTGCCGTACAAGCAGATCATCATCGCCACCGGCGAAGGTGCCAAAGCCGCCCTGTCGGCCTTCGATCACCTGATCCGCGCCGATGACGACAGCGCCGCTGCACCGGCAGCACAGGCGGTGGCTGCCTGAGTCCAGGCGCTAGCAGACAAGCCAAGGGGCGCCGTGTGCGCCCCTTTTCTGGTTTACCGACGACGGCAAGCGACAGAGCCACTTTTTTATCGTGGTTGTTTTCTGCGGGGCTGTTGTATCTTCCTGCGTGACAAATCCAATCGGGCGTTTGGCCAGCGGTTGTGGCGGCGCCATTAGTTGGTTTATCGGGGAGAAAAGCTGCTTGAGCTGGGCACGGGTTTCACGTTCGGCAGTGCCGGTTTTCAAGGTCAGCAGTTCAGTTCTGTTTTCCAGATTTTTTAGTCT
>Ga0187843_10001777_pt1 | contig 13425 bp, 12 predicted proteins | sample SpaLakP09_SKY_43_FD_134516 | JGI IMG/M metagenome (GOLD analysis project Ga0187843, IMG submission 134516) | Oligotrophic lake water microbial communities from Sparkling Lake, Wisconsin, USA - SP09_SKY_43 | ecosystem: Environmental > Aquatic > Freshwater > Lake | place: USA: Sparkling Lake... | reverse complement strand
GACATGGCCGCTGCGCTGGTGGTGCCCCCCGCCGGGTCGCGTGCCGGCGTCGTCATCTTCAACGACAGCCGCTTCGACATTGCCAACATCAAGACGCTGCACATGCGCAAGGCCTTGTTGCGCTGCGCGAATTGCGACCTGCTGGCCGTCGAGGACATGCCGATCTCCAGCGCCGCAAAGGAGATGCCGGCGGCGCTGGAGCAGTTGCAGCGCCGCTTCGGCGCGCGCTGGACCCATGTGCTGGCGATCAACGACGTCTACATGGACTCCATGCACTTTCCGCTGTCCGCCCTGGGCCGGCGCGACATCGTCGGCATCGCCGCAGGCGACGGCTCGCGCACGGCGCTGAGCCGCATCCGCTCCGGCAGGTCGCAGCAGATCGCCACAATCGCCGAGCCCACGATGCTGCAAGGCTGGCAACTCGCTGACGAACTGCGGCGGGCCTTCGCCGGACAGCCGCCCAGCGGCCGCGTCGCGCGGCCGATTGCCGTCACGACGGAGTTGCTGGGCCGGCTTGGCAAGCAGGAGATCGACGACGCCCTGCCCTACCGCGCCGACTACCGGCGGCAGTGGTTTGGTGGCGCGGCAAGCGGCGTGAAGCCGCAGTAGGGCGATCGGTCCAGCGGATGCCATCCCGCTGGCACGCAGGCGGCTCGACGTCCTACAGCCAGGCGCCTGCCCCGCAGGCATCGTGCAAGGGCGCAGCGGTTTGCGCGACAGAGGCCCGTGCATGAGAACTCCCTTCAGACTTGCCATGCCGAATTGGTTCAACACCCTGGACCGCGCACTGGTCTGCCCGCCTGCGGATCCCCTGCCACTCTGGCGTGGCGCCCTCGAGCGGGCGCTGCTGCGGTTGAGCTCGCCCGTGACCGCCAGGCGCTTTGCCCCGCTCGCGACAAGCGCCGCAGGTGCGGCCAGGGATCACGGCAAGCGGCGGCAAGTCCGACCCTGACGTCGGGCATGAGCTTCTGGATCTCCACGCCCTATTCCCAGGAACCCAGGCTCGTCCTGCTCCGCTGGCGGGCCTGGGAGGTCCAGGTCCCCAACTACGACGCGCCAAGCTGGCATCTGATGGGCCACCTGGCCGACGAGCACTGCGCCAAGGTGTCCTCAGCGATCGCTTTCGTGCACGCCGACACCGTAGAGGTGACCACCAAGACCGGGCGCACCTACGCCCTGGATGGCCCGCCCGGCGTCGATGCGCATGCGGCCAAGCTCTGGGAGTCCTGGCAGCGGCAGCACCGCGTTCACGTCATGCGGGAAGTGACGACGGACGTGCTCGACGGACGCCAGCCGGTGGCTGTCCATCTGCTTCTAGCACCCGGCCGGGGTGTGTGAGCACCCTCAGCCGCACTGCCCCACATACCCGCAAGCCGTGCAGAAATCGCAGCCATCCTTGTGAATCATGGTGGCGTTGCCGCACTCCGGGCAGGGCTTGCCGGGCTGGACCTGCAGCGCGCCGGCCGCTGCCGCGAGCTTGGGCGCCGGCGTCTGCAGCAGGCCCATGTCGGTCAGCGGCTGACCGGCTTCGTCGAGGATGCCGAGCATGGCGTAACGGTGGATGACGAGGCGGGCCACGTAGGCCACGGTGGACGGCCAGATCTGCTGTCGACGCTCACCATTCAGTGACGGCACTGGCGCCATGAAGTGGCCCAGTGGCTCGCCGAGGTTGAGCAGCTTGCGCAGCTTCATCGCGATCCAGCCGGGGTCCATGACGCGCATGTCCAGCGACAGCAGGCGGGCCAGGCCGTCCAGCGCCTTGGGGTAGTTGCCCGAGAAGCCCATCGCGCAGGGGCGCGTGACCGTGCCGCCGTCGGGCGTCGGCAGCACGACCTCCTTCAGCGTCAGCGTGAACTGCTCGTTGGTCGCCGGGTTGTCCACGTCCACCGCCCAGGCCAACGTGCCGGACGTGCCCGTGCGCGGCTCATTGCGGCTGAACATCGCGTCGACCACCGGCGTCGGGCCGCCTTCGGCCAACGCGCCGAGCTGCTCGCAGCGCCAGCGGATGACGGCAGCCGTCGCGGCGACGACGCCGGGAAAGAGGCGCTGCTCGCCGCTGGGCGGCATGGGCATCTCGAAGGCGCGCTCCTCGGCCACGGTGGCCAGCGCGTCCAGCTTGAGGCGCAGCCAGGCGGCGTCGTTGGTGCGCAGGTCCATGGACAGCGTCTTGGCCAGGGCCGAGAGGCCACGCGGCTGCTCGGCGCCGTTGACCCAGACCTCGAACGGCAGGTTGCGGCCGAACAGGCCACCATCGGGGCCGTCCAGCGGCAACTCGCCGATGAAGAGCGCGAAGTCGCCGTGCGGGTGCTGGATCAGGTAGCTCCAGGCCGGGTTGCCGCCGGGCATGTCGGGCCGGCCGGGCCAGCGCAGCGAGGCAACGACGGCGTTGGGCAGGCGCTCGACGCGCAGGCGCTGGTTGGCGCCGTCGACGTCCGCGCCTGAATCCGCACGAAGCGGCTCCGGCTGCTTGACCTCGGGGGTGACCGACAGCACCGAGCCCAGCACGCTGTTGGGCCGGTAGGTGGCCAGGCCTTTCAGCTTGGTCTGCCAGGCCTGGATGTAGAGGTTCTGGAAGTCCTCGTAGGGGTAGTCAGCCGGCACATTGACCGTCTTGCTGATGGACGTGTCGATGTAGGGCGCCACGGCCGCGACCATGGAGGCATGGTCGGCCGCGCTCAGCTCCAGCGCGGTGACGAAGGCGTCGCTCAGCGGCGCGTCGGCGCCGAACAGATGTCTATACAAGCGCCAGGCATGGTCCTCGACGGCGTATTCCTTGAAGCCGCCGCCCTCGGCCTGGCCGAGGCGCTTCTTGCGCGTGTAAGTCCACGAGAACGCCGGCTCGATGCCGTTGCTCGCGTTGTCGGCAAAGGCCAGGCTGATGGTGCCCGTGGGCGCGATGGACAGCAGGTGCGAGTTGCGCAGGCCCTGGGCGCGGATCTTGTCCTTCAGAGCCTGCGGCAGTCGCGACGCGAAGCTGCCGCCGGACAGGTAAAGATCGGCATTGAACAGCGGGAAGCTGCCGCGCTCGGCCGCGAGATCGCTGGACGCCGCGTAAGCTGCGTCGCGCATGACCTCGCTGATGCGGCCGGCCATGTCGCGCGCTTCTGGCGTGTCGTAGCGCAGGTTCAGCATGACGAGTGCGTCGCCCAGGCCGGTAAAGCCAAGACCGACACGGCGCTTGTTGGCGGCCTCCTGCTGCTGCGCCGGCAGCGGCCAGGGGGTCACGTCGAGCACGTTGTCCAGCATGCGCGTGGCGACGGCCACGACCTCGGCAAAGCCGACCTCGTCGAACTCAGGCTTGGCGCTGAAGGGGTCACGCACGAAGCGCGTCAGGTCGATGGAGCCGAGGCAGCAGCAGCCGTAGGGCGGAAGTGGTTGCTCGGCGCACGGGTTGGTCGCCGCAATCGTCTCGCAGTAATGCAGGTTGTTGTCGGCGTTGATGCGGTCCAGGAACAGCACGCCCGGCTCAGCGTGGTCGTAGGTGGAGCGCATGACCTGGTCCCACAGCGCGCGGGCCTGCACCTTGCGGTAGACCCATTGCCCGTCGCCGCGCTGGTAGGCGCCGGCTTCGATCTGGCCGGCGCTGGGCTGGGCCTTGTGCGCGAGTTCGACGACACCGTCGGCCTGCACGGCCTCCATGAAGGCGTCGGTCACGCCGATGGAGATGTTGAAGTTGCGCAGGTCGCCCTGGTCCTTGGCATGGATGAAGGCTTCGATGTCGGGGTGGTCGCAGCGCAGCACGCCCATCTGCGCGCCGCGCCGGCTGCCGGCGCTTTCGACCGTCTCGCAGCTGCAGTCGAAGACGCGCATGTAGCTGATGGGGCCGGAGGCATGGCTGCGCGTGGAGCCGACCCAGGCACCCATGGGCCGGATGCGGCTGAAGTCATAGCCCACGCCACCGCCACGGCGCATGGTCTCGGCCGCCTCGGTCAGCGCGGTATAGATGCCGGGCACGCCGTCCTCCGTCGTGGCGATGGAGTCGCCCACGGGCTGCACGAAGCAGTTGATGAGCGTGGCCGACAGCTCGGTGCCGGCGGCAGACATGATGCGGCCGGCCGGCACGAAGCCACGCTTTTGCGCGTCCAGAAAGGCCGCCGCCCAGCGCGCACGTTCGCTCGCCTTCTCGGCCTGGGCCAGGGCGAGAGCAACGCGCTGGCGCAACTCGTCGGGCGTCTGCTCGCCGCCCTTGGCGTATTTCTCGATCAGGACTTCGCTGGAAATGTCCTGCACGGGCAGGTCGGTGGTGGTGCTCAAGATCACCTCGAATGGCTGTATGAATTCACAGTCTACGCCCGCCAGCAGCGCGGCTAGAAGGGGTTGTAGCTCTTCTCGCGACGGTAGTGCACATAGCCCACGCTCGCCCCCGCGCGCAGGCCCACACCCAGACGAATGGGCGCCAGCGTGATGCCCTTCAGCCGCTGGTAGTTGATGCCCGCGCCGCCGACGTAATACAGGCTGCCGTCCACGCCGGGGAAGCGCTGGTAGATGGCGCTGGCCTTGGGCAGGTGGTAGACCAGCGTGAAGACCTTGGACGCATTGGCGCCCAGGTCGAAGCCGATGGAGGGGCCGGCCCAGTAGACCTTGGAGGCACCGCCGCCCTTCATGACCAGCTCGCCGTTGCCGTAGCGCAGGCCGACCGTGATGGCGGCGCCGGCCTCCTCGCCCTTGATGTAGGCGTTGGGGCGGCCCTGCTCCTTGAAGGCCTTCTCGATGACCTTGGCCAGGCCCTCGGTGGTCTGGCCGAAGAAATCGGTGGCGGCCTTGACCATGGAGTCCTCGTCATAGGTGCTGTCCTTGTCGTCCGCGGCGACGGCTGGCAGGGCCGAGCAGGCGGCCAGGGCAGCGAGATGTTGCAGGTGCTGGCGGCGGTCGAACATGGGGTCTCCTATGACATTCCCGGGGCGACCCAGCATAAACAAAGCCGCGTGACGTTTGGCCGCCTATTGCGCTTTGACACGACCTAGACTCCGATCCTCATGTCGTCCAACCCCGACCTCCAACGCCTGTCGGCCGCGCTTGAGTACGTCGACCTCGCCGCGGGTCTGTACCTGGCGGGCGGGGCCGACCACGCCGCGCACCTGCTGGCCGCGGCGGCCGAGCAGCAATTGGGCGACCTCATGCGTCTCATCGACGCGCCCAGCGCAACGGTGGACACGCGCGCGCTGCTGGCCCGCATCGCCCGTGCGCACCGGCCGGCCGTGGTCGCGCCGCGCCAGACCCCGGCGCGCGACTGGGACGGCGACCCCGCACCGGCCGACGCCACCCGCGAGGAGATCGTGGCCTATCTGCGTGCCGCCTGGTTCATGCTGGAAGCCATGGGCCTTGCCGCACTGGCGCCCGACCGCCTGCAACAGGCGGTGGAGCACAGCACCGTGTTCGGCGCCGCTGGCGCGCTGGAACCATTCGTCTAGGAGCCTGTCGGGCTTTGGGTCGGGTGCGCGCCGGGGAGAGTTGCGGGGCGAGGCAAGGCGCCGACGAGGCGTGGGATCGCCCCCCACAACGAGTCGGCAACGCCGAATCGCCCCGCAAATCACCCCGGCCCTTCGGGTTGGGCCTGCAAGGGGGCTGATCCGTCGTTGCAAATGCTCGCTGGACATGGAGTCCAGCTCCGCTTTGCGCCTAGACTGAGCCCCCTTGCAGGCCCAACGCGCCCGACCCAAAGCCCGACAGGCTCCTAGGATCTGGCCAGCCCGGCCTCGGGTCAGCCAGCGGGAGACCATCATCAGCACCGAACGCCGCCAATTCGCCCGTGTCGCCTTCGCCGCCGGCGCCGAGCTGATCACCACCCAGGCGCTGCTGCGCTGTCAGGTCATCGACATCTCGCTCAAGGGCGTGCTGCTGCAACTGCCCGACGACCCGCCGCCGCAGGCCGGCATGCCCTGCCTCGTGAAGCTGCCGCTGGGTGAAGCAGGGGCCGAAGTCATCATCGCCATGGCCGGCGAGCTGGCTCACGTCGAGGGCCACCACGCCGGCGTGCTCTGCCGCAGCATCGACCTGGAATCCATCACCCACCTGCGCCGCCTCATCGAGGTCAACCTCGGCGACCCGGCGGCGTCGGAGCGGGAACTCAAGGCGCTGATTGCCGCAGCCAGCGCCGGCTAAGCCCAGTCCGTCGCATCGCTCCCCGGGCGCCGGCCAGCCGCCGAGAATCGTCGGCATGGAGGACCTGAGCCCGCTGCAAGCCTTTCGCCGCGTCTGCAATCTGCGCATACTGGCGGGGGTTTATTACTTCTGCGCGCTGTACGCCGTCTCGCGTTCGCTGAGCTGGTTCGGCGAGGACGGCACCGCCCGGCTCGGCGACGCGCTGTTCGACCTGGTGCGCTTCAGCCGCCAGTGCCTGCTGACCGGGCTGTCGCTGATGCTGTTGGTGGCCCTGGCCGAAGCCCTGCTGGCCCGGCGGCGCTGGCCGCTGCCGGCCAAGCTGGCCGTGCAGGCCCTGGCGGTGGGCCTGGGCGCCGCTTTGGGCACCTGGCTGCGCTATGAGGTGTCGACGCTGGACGCGACCATGCCGGTCAAGCTCGGCTGGGCCATCTCGACGATGTCCGTCTGGACGCTGCTGGGCGGCTTGGCCTACGCGTTGCTGCTCGTCAGCCGCGCGCAGCGCCAGGGGCGCGACCAACTGGCCCAGCTCTTCCGCGAGCGCGAGGCGCTCAAGACGCAGCAGACCGAGGCGCAGCTGTCGGCGCTGAACGCGCAGATCGAACCGCATTTCCTGTTCAACACGCTGGCCAACGTCAAGCGCCTGTACGAGACCCGCCCGGAGCGCGGGCGCGACATGCTGGTGGCGCTCATCGCATACCTGCGCGCCGCCCTGCCTGGCATGCGCCGGCACGAGTCCACGCTGGCCGACGAGCTGGAGCTGGTGCGCCACTACCTGGCCATCCTGCAGATGCGCATGGGCGAGCGGCTGACCTTCCACATCGCCGTGCCGCCCGAGCTGCTGCATGCCCACCTGCCCACGCTGGTGCTGCCCACACTGGTGGAGAACGCCGTCAAGCACGGCCTGTCGCCGCTGCCGGAGGGCGGGGTCATCGAGATCCGCGCGGCGCACGCTGACGGCGGCGGGTTGACGGTAGAGGTGGCCGACAACGGCCAGGGCTTCGGCGCGGCCAGCGGCGGCGCGGGCGTGGGTCTGGCCAACACGCGGGCGCGGCTGGCAGCTCGCTTTGGCGATGCGGCCGCGCTGGAGCTGGAGGCCGTGCAGCCGCGCGGCGTGGTGGCCCGCGTGCGCCTGCCGGCGGAGGCGTTCCAGTGATCGGCCATGTGCTGCGCTCCTGGCGCTCGCTGCGCACTTACGAGGCCTTGACCTTCGTGGTGGCGGCGCTGCTGTTCGGTGCCATCGACCTGACCTCCCTGGTGGAGTTGGACGTGGGCGACCACTTGCCCCAGCTGCTTGGCCGTCACCTGGGCCTGCCCGTGGTCAGCTGTGCCGTGCTGCTGCTGTGCTGGCTGCCGGCGGCGCGCAGCAGCCCCATCCACCCGGCGCGCCGTGCCCGCCTTGTGGGTGCCACGCTGCTGGGCTCGGCACTGACCATCGCCGTCGTCTACCCGCTGGCCGCCACCCTGCCCTGGCCGTCCATCTGCGACCTGTACGCGCTCAAGCACGGCAAGACCAACTGCAACTCCTTGCGCGTCTCCGCGCTGATCGGCGACACGCTGTGGGTGTTCATGCCGGCGCTGATGCTGGTGGGCATGCTCGAGTTCCGCACACTGCGCCGCCGGCAGGACCAGGCTGCGCAAGACCTGCTGCGCGAGCACAGCCAGCTGCGCCGCCATGCGCTGGGCGCGCAGCTGGCGGCACTGCAGGCGCAGATGGACCCGGCGCTGCTGTTCGACGCCCTCGTCTCCGTCGAGCAGGCCTATGCCCGGCAAGACCCGACCGCCAGCGCGCGGCTGGAGCGCCTCATCCGCCACCTGCGCGTGGCGCTGCCCAGGCTGCGCGAGTCGGGCGCGACGCTGGGGGGCGAGGCCGAGCTGATCGCCAGCTATCTCGATTTGCTGCGCGACCTGAACGGCCGGCCGCCGGCCTTTGAGTGCGAGCTCGGTGCCCACGGTGCGACGCCGCTGCCACCCATGCTCTTGCTGCCGCTGGTGCAGCGCGCGCTGCGGCTGGGCCACCCGCGGCACTGCTGGCTGCTGAAGGGCGACGGCATCACCCTGTGCTTCGACCAGGAAGGCCTGTGCTGCGACGACGCCGACCTCGCCTCGCTGCGCGAGCGCCTGACGGTGCTGGGCGCGAAACTCATCTGCACCAGCGGCCGGGGCCGCACCGAATTCACGCTGGAATTGCCGTCATGAGTGTGTTCTCTCCGACCGCCGTTGTCGCTGAAGACGAAGCTGCGCTGCGCGGCGAACTGGTCGAGCAGCTCGACCGACTATGGCCCGAACTCAGCATCGTCGGCGAGGCGGCCGACGGGCTGGAGGCGCTACGCCTGCTGGACCGGCATCAGCCCGACATTCTCTTCCTCGACATCGAGATGCCTGGCGCCACCGGCCTGGATGTGGCGCGTCAGGTGGGGGGGCGCTGCCATGTCGTCTTCGTCACCGCGTATGACCAGTACGCCGTCGCCGCCTTCGACCAGGGCGCTGTGGACTACCTGCTCAAGCCGCTGGCCGGCGCACGTCTGTTCACCGCCATCACGCGGCTGAAGGCGCGGCTGGGCCAGGGCCAGCCGCCTGCGCCCTTGGGTGGCGTGCTGGAGCAGCTCAGCGCGCGCCCGGTGCCGTCGGCGTCGCGGGCGCCGCTGCGCTGGATCAATGCGTCGGTGGGTCAGACGCTGCGGCTCATCACGGTGGACGAGGTAATGTTCTTTCAGAGCGACAACAAGTACACGCGGCTGGCTTTGAAGGACGGCGAGGCGCTGATCCGCAAGCCGCTGAAGGAGCTGATCGACGAGCTGGACCCACAGCAGTTCTGGCAGATCCATCGGTCCACGCTGGTGAACGTGAACGCGATCGCGAGCGTGAGCCGGGACTTCAGGGGGCGGATGCAGATCAAGTTGAAGCATGGGAGCGAGATGCTTCTTGTTGCTGAGAGCTGCGCGCATTTGTTTCGGCAGATGTGATTGGGTCGTTATGGGTGCTTTTGCGCAGAGGGCGTCTGCTCGCTGCATTGCCGGGAGTCCGTCCCGGCAATGCAGCGAGCAAGCGCGCTCTCCGCAAAGCAACCAACCCACATAACAGCGCATGATCCCGACATGAGCAAAGCCCAGCACCTGCGCGGCACCAGCCGCCTCGCGGTCGACGCCGTCACCGGCGTGACCAACCTCGTCGAAGCGATGCACGCCGAGATCACGCGGCTGCCGCTGACGAAGCAACGCGAGCGCACCTCCGGCATCACCGGCCTCGTCTACCGCAGCGTGCGCGGCGTCACCAAGCTCGTCGGCGGTGGGCTGGACCTGGCCCTCGGCGCGCTAACACCCTTGCTCGGTCAGGCCGAAACGAACCACGCCAGCGCCGCCCAAGCCGCGCTGAACGGGGTGCTCGGCGACTACCTCGAAGCCACCGCCAACCCGCTCGCCACGCCCATGAGCCTGCACCCACTGGTCGACGGCGCGACCGGCCCGGCCATCGTTCTGCTGCACGGCCTGTGCATGAACGAGGCGCAATGGCGGCGCGACGGGGCCGACTTCCCCGCCGCCATCGCAACGCTGGGCTACCAGCCGCTGGGCCTGCGCTACAACACCGGCCGCGCCATCTGGCGCAACGGCGCCGAGCTTGCCAAGCTGCTCGACAGCGTGCCCGGGCCAATCACGCTGCTGGGCCACAGCATGGGCGGCCTCGTCGCCCGCAGCGCCATCGCGCAGTCGCGTGGCAAGAAGTGGCCCAAACGCCTGCAACGCCTCATCACGCTCGGCACCCCCCACCTCGGCGCGCCGCTGGAGCGCGGCGGCCAGCAGGTGCAACGGCTGCTGGCCGTCAGCGCCTATTCGCGACCACTGGCCGTGCTGGCTGCCAGGCGCAGCGCCGGCATCCGCGACCTGCGCCACGGCAGCCTTCTTGAGGCCGACGAGGGCGTCGCCAGCCGCATCCCGCTGCCCGAAGGCGTGGCCTGCTACGCCATCGCCGCCACCACGGCCAAGAAGCCCAGCGGCCCACCCGCCCGCTGGCTGGGCGACGGCCTCGTGCCGGTGTCCAGCGCGCTGGGCCAGCACCGCGAAGCCGCGCGCCGGCTGGCCTTTACCGACACCGCGACCTTCACCGGCCTGGGCCATCTGGGCCTGCAGACCAACGACGCCGTGCTGGATCAACTGCGCGACTGGCTGCGCTGACGCCCGACGGTCATTGACCGACGTCAAGGCGGCACTCAGCGGCGACGGCGACGATGGCTGCGCTCAAGGAGAAGCCCATGCCCCGCCGCATCGCCCTGATCCAGTCTCACCCCGACCCGGCCGGCGGCCACCTCTGCCATGCACTGGCCCAGGCCTATGCCGACGCCGCACGCAAGGCCTGCCACGAGGTGCGCACCATCGACGTAGCCCGGCTCGACTTCCCGCTGCTGCGTTCGCCCAAGGACTGGACGGACGGCAAGGTGCCCGCCTCGCTGCGGCCGGCGCAGGACTGCATCCGCTGGGCCGAACACCTGGTGTTCTTCTTCCCACTGTGGCTGGGCGACATGCCGGCGCTGCTGAAGGGCTTCCTGGAGCAGATCGCGCGGCGCGGCTTCGCCTTCGAGCCGGAGGAAGGCAACCCGCTGGGTCGCAAGCTGCTGACTGGCCGCTCGGCCCGCGTCGTCGTCACGATGGGCATGCCGGCGCTGGTCTACCGCTGGTACTTTCGCGCCCACAGCGTGAAGGCGCTGGAGCGCAACATCCTCGGCTTCGTCGGCATCGGTCCCATCCACGAGACGCTGATCGGCGGCGTGGATGGGCTGGGCGACGCGGGCGTGCAGCGCTGGCAGGACAAGCTGGCGGCACTGGGGCGGCGCGGCGAATGAGTTCGTCGCCTGCGTGACGGGCCCCACCCGGGGGTGACGACTAAGCTGGCCGGCTGCACAAGAACGCCAGGAGACCGCCATGCCCGACACCCACTACCGCATATGCCCTTTGTGCGAGGCCTGCTGCGGGCTGGAGGTGAAGACCGAAGGCGCCCAGGTCATCGCGATTCGCGGCGCGGCCAATGACGTCTTCAGCCATGGCTACCTCTGCCCCAAGGGCGTGAGTCTGAAGGACTTGCACGAAGACCCCGACCGCCTGCGCACGCCGCTGATCAAGCGCGACGGCAAGTTCGTGCCAGCCAGCTGGGACGAGGCCTTTGCCGAGATCGAGCGGCGCCTGCTACCCATTCACCGTGAGCAGGGGCCTGACTCGGTGGCGCTGACCATCGGCAACCCTGCCGCGCACAAGGTCAGCCTGCTGGCCTACACGCCCCGCCTGGTGAAGGCGCTGGCCTCTCGCAACGTGTTCAGTGCGTCGACGCTGGACCAGATGCCCAAGCAGCTCAGCGCCGGCCTGATGTTCGGCCACTGGCTGAGCATCCCTCTGCCCGACATCGAGCGCTGCGACTACCTGCTCATCCTGGGCGGCAACCCGATGGTCAGCAACGGCAGCCTGTGGACGGTGCCGGACTATCGCGGCAAGGCCAAGGCGATGCGGGCGCGCGGCGGGCGCATCGTGGTGGTGGACCCGCGCCGCAGCGAGACGGCCGCTGCCGCCGACGAGCACCTGCCCATCCGCCCCGGTGGCGATGCGCTGTTGCTGGCGGGCATTGCGCACACGCTGTTCGACGAAGGGCTGGTCAAACTCGGCCGTCTTGAAGATCACGTCATCGGCCTGGACGAAGCCCGCGTCGCCGTGCTGCCCTTCCCGCCCGAGGTCACCGCCGCCGGCTGCGGCATCGCGGCCGAGACGCAGCGCCGCATCGCCCGCGAACTCGCCGCCGCCCCGCGCGCCGCCGTCTACGGCCGCATCGGCACCTGCACGACGCGCTTCGGCACGGTGAATTCCTGGCTGGTGGACCTCATCAACGTGCTGACCGGCAACCTGGACCGCGAAGGCGGCGCGATGTTCGCGAAGGCCGCCGCCTTTGCGCCCAACACGCAGGGCAAGCCGGGCAGTGGCAAGGGCATCACGACAGGCAGGCGCAAGAGCCGCGTGTCGGGAGCGCCGGAGGTCTTCGGCGAGCTACCTATCAACCTGATGGCCGAGGAGATGCAGACCCCCGGCGACGGCCAGGTCAAGGCGCTGATCACCATTGCCAGCAACCCGGTTCTGTCGGCGCCCAACGGGCCACGCATCGCGCAGGCGCTCGAAGGGCTGGACTTCATGCTCAGCCTGGACATCTACGTCAACGAAACCAGCCGCCATGCCGACGTCATCCTGCCCGGGCTGTCGCCACTGGAGGACCTGCATTTCGATGTCGCCTTCCCGCAGCTGAGCCACCGCAATCACGCGCGCTTCTCGGGCCCCGTGTTCGACGCCAAAGCCGGCACGCCGCAGGAGTGGCAGACCATCCTCAGGCTCTGCGCGCTGCTGGAAGGGCGTGGCCTGGGGGTGGACGTGGCCCAGCTCGACGACGAGGCCATCGCGGCCGATGTGCGTCGCTTTGCCGGTGACAACACGCCCGCCATCCTGAGCGCGCTGCAACCCTGGCGCGGCCCCGAGCGCCTCATCGACCTGCAGCTGCGCGTGGGCCCCTACGGCGACCAGTTTGGCCGCAAGCCCGACGGGCTCAACCTCGCCAAGGTCAAGGCCGCCAGCACGGTCGAAGGCGGCGGTATCGACCTCGGCGCGTTGACGCCGCGCATCCCCGAAGTGCTGCGCACGCCCAGCGGCAAGATCGAGCTGGCGCCGCTGTCCATCCTGGCCGACCTGGCTTCGGTGAAGGCAGAGCCTGCACCGGAATTCAGCCTCATCGGCCGCCGCGACACGCGCTCGGGCAACAGCTGGATGCACAACCTGCCCGTGCTCGCCAAGGGCCCGGAGCGCTGCACGCTGCTGGTCAACCCCGCCGACGCGGACCGTCTGGGCCTCGTTGAATTCGCCAAGGTCAAGAGCGCCGTGGGCGAGCTGATCGCGCGCGTCGAGCGCAGCGCCGACATGAGCCCCGGCGTGGTGAGCCTGCCGCACGGCTGGGGGCATGACCTGGACGGCGTGCTGCTGGCGGTGGCGCGTGAGCGGCCGGGTGTCAACATGAACGCGCTGCTGGACGACTCGGCGCGCGACCCGCTCAGCGGCAATGCGGTGCTGAGCGGCGTGGCGGTGGAGATCACTGCCCCTTGAACAAGCCCTGAAACGGCCGCGACACAGTCAGCGTGTCGGGCGAGCCGCGCAGGCGCAACACCATGCCGCCGTCATCGTCGCGCAGCGCGCTGGCGATCTGCGCGCTGGCCACAACGGTGGAGCGGTGCACCTGCTGGAAGCGCGCCGGGTCCAGCTGGGCCAGCAAGTCCTTCAGCGGCGTGCGCAGCAAGGCTTCGCACTGCTT